>Ga0307947_1000171_pt1 | contig 39928 bp, 44 predicted proteins | sample OrgLakmetagen232_FD_201840 | JGI IMG/M metagenome (GOLD analysis project Ga0307947, IMG submission 201840) | Saline water microbial communities from Organic Lake, Antarctica - #232 | ecosystem: Environmental > Aquatic > Non-marine Saline and Alkaline > Saline | place: Antarctica: Organic Lake...
TGCCGCTACCGGACGTCATGGTCAGGAAGGTATTGCGGAAGCCAATCAGACCGCGGGCCGGAATGGTGTAGTCCAGCCGCATACGGCCTTTTCCATCCGGAACCATGTTGGTCATATCGCCCCGGCGAAGGCCCATCTGATCCATGACCGCGCCCTGGTGCTGCTCCTCGATATCGACAATCACGTTTTCGTAGGGCTCCTGCTTGACGCCGTCGACTTCGCGAATCACCACTTCCGGGCGGCCCACGGCCAGCTCGAAATTTTCACGGCGCATGTTTTCGATCAGCACCGACAGATGCAGCTCGCCGCGGCCGGACACTTTGAACTTGTCTGCCGACTCACCTTCTTCGACCCGCAAAGCGACGTTATGCAGAAGCTCTTTTTCCAGCCTTTCCTTGATATTCCGGCTGGTCACGAACTTGCCTTCCTTGCCTGCAAACGGTGAATCGTTGACCTGAAAGGTCATGGACACGGTCGGCTCATCCACGGTCAGTGGCGGCAGCGCCTCAACGCTGGACTGGTCGCAGAGGGTATCGGAAATAAACAGGGAGTCCATGCCGCTGACGCAGACAATATCGCCAGCCTGGGCTTCATCGACTTCAACACGGTGCAGGCCGGAGTGACCCATGATTTTCAGAATCCGGCCGTTGCGCTTCTTTCCGTCGGCACCCATGGCCGTTACCGGCGAGTTGGTTTTTACCTTGCCGCGGGTGATGCGGCCAATGCCGATAACGCCCAGGAAGCTGCTGTAGTCAAGCTGGGATATCTGCATCTGAAACGGACCGTCGGGGTCGACGTTCGGCGCCGGCACATGATCAACAATGGCCTGGAAAACCGCATCCATGTTGTCGTCCAGCTTTTCATGATCCATTCCCGCAATGCCGTTCAGAGCGCTGGCGAAAACAATCGGAAAGTCCAGCTGCTCATCGGTGGCACCGAGGTTATCGAACAGATCGAAGACCTGGTCCACCACCCAGTCTGGCCGCGCACCGGGGCGATCGATCTTGTTGACTACAAGGATCGGACGCAAACCGGCGGCGAAGGCCTTCTGGGTCACAAAACGCGTTTGCGGCATCGGGCCGTCGATGGAATCAACCACCAGCAGCACGCAATCCACCATGCTCATTACCCGCTCGACTTCCCCGCCAAAATCCGCGTGGCCGGGGGTATCGACGATATTGATGTCGTAGTCATGCCACTTCAGCGCCGTGTTCTTGGCCAGGATGGTAATGCCGCGTTCTTTTTCCTGATCGTTAGAGTCCATAACCCGCTCGCTCTCGAGCTCTTTACGATCAAGCGTGCCGGACTGGCGCAACAGCTGGTCCACAAGAGTGGTCTTGCCATGGTCGACGTGAGCGATAATGGCGATATTACGAAGTTTCTCAATCACAACTTTATTCCTGCAACATGCACTGAAGGACCTGAGCGTTCGTCAGCAGGCGCGAGCCCGCTTTCATGCCGTCTCAAATCGGTAAAATGACGTTCACTTTCGAGGGTGAAATTTCGAGGCGCGAAGTATATAGCAATAGCGCTGACGTTTATATGACCAATCTCTCGTCCGCATCAGGCAACGCTCTCGCGCCGATTTGACGATCTATTCTGGTGCAAAAAGCCGGTTTTCGCACCAAATTAATGCACCATTACAGGGCGGAAACCGGTGCGAACCTGAGGCTTTCGCGCCAAAAAAGCCCGGAATCCGGGTAGCTGCGCAGTTGTGGCGCACCATAAAGGAATTGGCAAGCCAATTGCTTCGATTTCGTCAGCCGAATTTCTAGGTATCTGGCGATGGCTTTTGCTAAGCTGCCAGACCTGAACAGGGATCGGGTGTCAGATACGATGAACGATCCGGCACACATCTATACAGCAATGGCCCGCCCGGCGGGATAACAGATGGAGCATGCACAATGTCCAAAACGATTGATCTGATCAAAGAACACGAAGTCAAATGGGTCGACCTTCGATTCACTGACAGCCGTGGTAAAGAGCAGCACGTAACTCTGCCCGCCTCAGAAGTGGATGATGACTTCTTCACCGACGGTAAGATGTTCGATGGCTCATCTATCTCCGGCTGGAAAGGCATCAACGAGTCCGACATGATTCTGATGCCGGACGACGCCACTTCCGTGCTCGACCCGTTCACCGAAGAAACCACCCTGAACCTGACCTGTGACATCGTTGAGCCTTCAACCATGCAGGGCTATGAGCGTGACCCCCGCTCTGTTGCGCGCCGTGCCGAGGAATACCTCAAGTCTACCGGCATCGCTGACAGCGCACTGTTTGGCCCGGAACCCGAGTTCTTCGTATTCGATTCCGCCAAGTGGAAAGTGGATATGCAGGGCGCGATGTATGAAATCTATTCAGAAGAAGCGGCCTGGGTTTCCGGCGACGATTTCGAACGCAACAACATCGGTCACCGCCCGGGTGTGAAAGGCGGCTACTTCCCGGTTCCGCCGGTGGACAGCCTGCACGACCTGCGCGGCGCCATGTGTGCGGCCATGGAATCCATGGGGCTGGAAATTGAAGTGCATCACCACGAAGTGGGCACTGCCGGCCAGTGTGAAATCGGTGTTGGCGCCAACACCCTGACCAAGAAAGCCGATGAAGTTCAGATTCTCAAGTACTGCGTGCACAACGTGGCACACGCCTACGGCAAAACAGCCACATTCATGCCCAAGCCGGTGGTGGGTGACAACGGCTCAGGCATGCACGTTCACATGTCCCTGGCAAAAGACGGCAAGAACGTGTTTGCAGGCGACAGCTACGCGGGCCTGAGCGAAACCGCTCTTTATTACATCGGCGGCGTCATCAAGCACGCGACGACCATCAACGCCTTCACCAATGCGTCGACCAACTCCTACAAGCGTCTGGTTCCGGGCTTTGAAGCACCGGTCATGCTGGCGTACTCCGCCCGTAACCGCTCTGCGTCCATCCGTATACCCTGGGTAAACAGCGCCAAGGCCCGTCGTATCGAAGTGCGCTTCCCCGACGCGTCTGCCAACCCTTACCTGGCCTTCGCCGCGCTGATGATGGCTGGCCTGGACGGCATCCAGAACAAGATCCACCCGGGCGATGCCATGGACAAGGATCTGTACGATCTGCCGAAAGAAGAAGCCGTTAACATCCCGACCGTTGCCGAGACTTTCCAGGAAGCCCTGGACTCGCTCGAGAAGGACCACGAGTTCCTGACCCGTGGCGGCGTCTTCACCGAAGACATGATCGCCGGCTATGTAGAACTCAAGCGCGAAGAAGTCGAGCGCCTGAACATGACAACTCACCCGGTTGAGTTTGACATGTACTACTCCTGCTAACGCGGTTCGCCGCAACAGGCAGTCCGGAGCCCCGTCTTGTGCGGGGCTTTTTGTTGATACAGGATTGAAAACTGGCACTACCACGCCGATAATCGAGGGAAATCAGCAAAAGGTTGGTCTTATGGTACGCAGGCTCATTTTTGTAAGCGGCATAACACTACTGTTTTTCACTCCCGTTTCGGCGGAGGTGTTCAGGCAGGTGGACGCTCAGGGCAATGTGACCTTTACGGACGAGCCGTCGGATCAATCAACGGCAGAAAAGGTAGAAATCAGGCCGGTCACGACCGTCACCCTTCCCAGGCCGGAAGCCGTGCGCGAGCCGCAACAACTGCGCGAAAAGGTAGAGAAAGAAGGGGCTGCCTACTCAAACGTCCGGTTTACCGCACCGCAAGACGAACAGGCCTTTCACAGCGGCAGTGGCAACGTTGCGTTTCAGGTGACCAGCTCCCCGGGGCTGAAAAACGGCCACAAATACGAAGTAACCCTCGATGGCCAGCCGGTTGGCCAGTCAACAAGCGGCACCGTCTCGGTGCGCAATATCTTTCGTGGCACCCACCAGGCCGGGGTAAGCATCATTGATAGCGCTGGCGTCACCATCAAATCCGGCGACACCATCAGCTTCACCGTCCATCGGCCCAGCGTTCTGAACTGATCCTTCACCGCCTGAACCCGCCCACCTGATCCATATCTTGCTTTATTATGGTGCAATTGCACCCTAGACTGGCATTATGCTGTCCTCTCGCGGGGCACGGCGTCACGGTTTTGGGCCGTGTTTCCGGGCATATGCACCAGCAGACAGCCCGCCGAGTCGCCCTTTCGCCCAAGTGCCCGTTAAACGCGCACTCCTGATCGCGATTTATCCAATGTGGTTCGTTTTTTGCAATTCACCCCAGGTGATCTGAGGTGCCAATCTGAAAGGGAACAAGTATGGCGGTACCGGCCGAGTACAAAAGCATACTGGACAGCCTGACAACGGCCATATTGGTGCTTGGCGAGGGCTTGCGCGTACAGTATCTGAACCCCGCCGCCGAGAGTCTGTTTGAAACCAGCATTACCCGCAGCAAAGGATCGCCGATCAGCGACATCCTGATGGATTCGGCAGAGGCATTGAAGACTCTGCACGCTGCCGCTGATACCGGTCGCAGCTATACCCGCCGCGAAGCCGAATTTGTTCTGGCCACCGGGTCCAGGCTGACCGTTGACTATTCAGTCACCTCTGCCAGCCTGGACCCCGCCGAACTCATTATCGAAATTCAGCCACGCGACCGCCTGCTGCGCATCAGCCGTGAAGAAGACATCATTTCACAGCAGGAAACCACCCGTATTCTGGTCCGTGGTATGGCCCACGAAATCAAGAACCCTCTGGGAGGGATTCGCGGCGCCGCCCAGCTCCTTGACCGGGAACTCAATAATGAAGACCAGCGCGAATACACCCAGGTCATCATTGATGAGGCAGACCGCCTGCGCTCGCTGGTGGACCGCATGCTGGGCCCGAACAAGGCGCCCAAGCTCGCTTCCACCAACATCCACGAAGTGCTGGAACGTGTCAGAACGCTACTGGAAGCAGAGAGCCGAGGAAGACTCAGCTTTCACCGGGATTACGACCCCAGCCTGCCCGAATTTCAGGGCGACAAAGAACAACTTATTCAGGCCTTTCTGAACATCGCCCGCAATGCCATGGAAGCGGCGTTTGAAAACCGCAAGGAAAGCAAAGCCGCGCCCACGATCACCTTCAGCACCCGGGCGTTGCGCCAGTTCACCATCGGCCATCGTCGTCACCGCCTGGTCTGTCGGGTGGACGTGATCGACAATGGCCCGGGCATTCCGGCTGACCTGCTGCAGAATGTTTTCTATCCAATGATCAGCGGCCGCGCGAGTGGCACCGGGCTTGGCCTGTCCATCACCCAGAGCATCATTGGACAACATCACGGGTTGGTGGAATGTCAAAGCGAGCCCGGCCGAACCGATTTCATCATCTTCCTGCCCCTGGAGGACAGCTAATGACCCAACCGGCAAACGTCTGGATCATCGACGACGACCGAAGTATTCGCTGGGTGCTGGAACGCGCCCTGAACCAGGCCGGTATGCAGCCCCGCGTTTTTGAAAGCGGCGACAGCATCATGACCCGGCTGGACCACGAACAGCCCGACGCCATAATCACCGATATCCGCATGCCGGGAGTGGATGGCATCACCCTGCTGGCGCAGATTGTTGAAAGCTATCCGGACGTGCCGGTCATCATCATGACCGCACACTCCGACCTGGAAAGTGCGGTGACCAGCTACCAGACCGGCGCGTTCGAATACCTGCCCAAGCCGTTTGATGTGGATGACGCTGTCGCCCTGGCCAAAAGAGCCGTCGCCCACAGCCACGAAAAGCGTGCTACCAGCGAGCCCCCGGCGGACAGCAACCAGCGCAGTGCGGAGATCATCGGCGAAGCCCCTGCCATGCAGGAAGTTTTCCGGGCGATCGGACGGCTCTCCCACTCCAATATTACGGTACTGATCAACGGCGAAAGCGGCACCGGTAAAGAACTGGTTGCCCAGGCGCTTCATAATCACAGCCCCAGATCCAGCCATCCGTTTATTGCGCTGAATATGGCTGCCATCCCCAAGGACCTGATTGAATCCGAACTGTTCGGCCATGAGAAAGGCGCGTTTACCGGCGCTGCTGCAGCCCGCCAGGGCCGGTTTGAGCAGGCCAACAGTGGCACCCTGTTTCTGGATGAAATCGGCGACATGCCCGCCGACACCCAGACCAGGCTTTTACGGGTGTTGGCGGATGGTGAGTTCTACCGGGTTGGCGGCACGACCGCAATCAAGGTAGACGTAAGGATTATCGCCGCCACGCACCAGGATCTGGAAAAACTCGTGCAGGCGGGCACCTTCCGGGAAGACCTGTTCCACCGCCTGAACGTGATCAGAGTGCACCTGCCCAAACTGGCGGAGCGCCGGGAAGATATCCCGCGGCTGATGGGCCACTTTCTCAAGCGCGCCGCTCGCGAACTCGCGGTGGAAACCAAGGTGCTGCGCCCGGAAGCCGAGGAATACCTCACCACACTGCCCTGGCCCGGTAACGTTCGTCAGCTGGAAAACACCTGCCGCTGGCTGACCGTAATGGCCAGTGGTCGGGAGGTTCACATCGACGACCTGCCGCCGGAATTAATGCAGCAGGCGGAAGCGCCAGCCACCGGCCAAACCTGGCAGGAGGGCCTGCGTAACTGGGCCGAGCAAGAACTGAAACGGGGCCGTAAAGGCATTCTGGATACTGCCGTACCGGAGTTCGAGCGCATCATGATCGAATCCGCCCTGAAACATACCGGCGGGCGCCGTCGGGATGCGTCGATACTGCTGGGCTGGGGCCGCAACACCCTGACCCGCAAGATCAACGAGCTGGAGATGGATCACCCGGAGACAGAGGACGACTGACCACCGGCGGGTTAACGCTCCCGCCAGTAGATGATCCTGTCGTTGCCGCGGTAGACGCCGAAGGTGGCCAGCGCTGACGGGTTCTCCAGGGTACCCTCGTCGTCGTAGTCACCCTGCAACCAGTCCGGCACCGTAAAGGTCACCCCGACATCGCCGGTATTACCGGCCAGCGGTGCCGACAGCACCAGCTCGCTGCCTGCGGGTGGCCGGCCCAGCGCAAGGTTATCGGCGGCCGCCACCACCGACGTGCTGCCGCCGGACAGGCCCGTCTGATCCAGACTTACCTCCGTGGCGGTGTTGTAGGTCCAGCAACTGTCTGGCTCGTTAAGAGCGAAGTCCGAACCCGTGTAATAATCAACCCTGAAGGGCACCACGAGGTCCTCCGTTTCCGGGCCATAGGCATTTTCAAGAGCAAGACGGCCGTAGCGGAGCTGAAAGCCAAAAACCGGGTTGAGTTCAACGGGCGTCTGGGGCGCGGCCGTTACATCGTCGGCATCCTCTAGCGCTGTCAGGGCAATGGTGTAATCCGGGGTGAAGGGTGCCACACGGGACGCCACCGTTTTATCGAATATCAAAGTGTCATTCACGGCGAAGGTATAGGCGACCTGCCCGGCGCCCAGGTTTGTCAGAGTCATCAATCCCAGACTGGCCGTTACCGGATAGAGATTGTCATCGGCGTTGACGGTGTCGTTATCGGCGATGCCCGCCGTTCTGGCGAGGTCGGTATTCTCCAGCTTCAGAAACGCGCCTTCGGTGTAGTTTTCAGTGGTACCGCCGCCGGTATTGCGGGCAGTGGCCGTGATCCGCGGCTCGAATCCAGTCCTCCATCCCAGAGCCTGGCCCGAGTAGGCAAAATCGACGCCGCCCAGTGTGCAGAAGGGTTCCACCTCGCCGGTTTCGGTGATCTGCAAATCAAAACGGGCCGGGATAAAGCGCCCCAGCCGATCCAGGCGGTCGCCCACCACATCCGCAGAGCCCAGATAGCCGGTTGCGCTCTCCAGACGCGGCCGCAGGCTGATAATGCCCACCTCCGGCCAGTTGAATTCGCCGCAGGCGGTTCCCCGGTCGGCAGAGGACCCGTCGCAGGCCTGACCGAACGTGCCAAAGGCGCCGGACAGGGCCGGATTGCGGCCGGTGGTCGGGGCCACCAGCGAGGTTTCCAGGCGCACTGACTCGGGCACGCTCTCGCGACCAAAATTCGGCGTTCGCTGATCATTGGCGTTGAGCGTTGAAACGGTCATTTCAAACACTTCGCCGGCAGTACGGAACACGTCCCCTTCCGCGTCGGCGGCCCCGGGGTTGTCCGGCACGTCCAGACGGAAGCGCGCGGGCCGTGCAATGAAATCGTCGGTGCCGGTTAACGTCAATCCGGCATCGCCGTTTGCCTCACTGCCCTGGTAACGGGCGTTCAGGGCCACCCGCCCGGCGTCCGGGTAGACCAGTTCAAAGCGGGCCACGCCATCGGCGCCGAACGCCAGGTCAATTCCGGTGCCGGGTGCGGCACCGTCAATGGCCTCGCTATCCATCACCACTGCTTCAGTGCCCGTGTCCGGGTCGCTATAGCCAGACCAGAAAGCCACCTCCCGATTGACGTTGGCAAACCCCGGAACACAGGGTTCGTTGGCTCCGCCCCGACTTACCGCCGCGATCGTGCCCTCGGTAGCCGTCGCCGAAATCTGGTCGGGCACCTCCAGAATAAAGCCGGAATCCACGAAGTTCATCGCGCAGGTTTCGGCGCCGCCAAGGTCAAAGCATCGGGTCGGGTTATTGGCAGTAGTGCTGATGGCGACCGCATTGAGGGTCACCGTTTCTGCGGTGGTGTACTGCAGCGAAACGTCCGTTGTTCCGGCAAAAGTGACCGGGTCCGGCGACCAGTTCTGCGCGGGCGAGGTGAAATCCACCGTAACCGGATCGCTGAAGCGGGCGCTGCAATCGGCATTGGCGCAGGCGGTGACGGTGATATCTGCCGGCGAGCAGGTCAGACCCTCGCCGGGATGGGTCAGGCGGATATGATTCAAACCGACCGCCTCGCAGGGAAACACCCGGTCTTTTTCCGCAGCGATTTCGGCTTCCGTCAGGGCGACGCCGAACACCTTGAATTCATCAATGCGGCCCTGCCAGCGCTGGCCCTTGGCGCCCTGGCCAATATCGAGGCGGTCGACGCCGGCCAGGGCACCGGTTCCTCCGTTACCCTGGGTGCCCGACGTGGCAACCTCGGCACCGTTTATGTAAACCTTGATTTCGCCGTCGGTGGTCCAGGTCATCGCCAGATGCTGCCACTGGTTGATCGCCATGGTGTTGGAGGCGGTCTCCACCTGCAGGCATTCCTGATTGCGGTTGCATTCGTCCGTAAAAACGCTGGCTTTGATCACGTTATTGGCGCCGCCGAAAAAGCCGCTGGTGTCGTATCTCAATCCCAGCCGGTTATCTCTGCCCGAGCCGGTATCGTCGGTAAAAAACAGGCCCCGGTCGTTGCCGTCCAGAGCGGCGGTGTTGTATACCCAGGCCATCACCGTGACCGCTTCAAGCCCGTTCAGATAGTCGCCCGCATTTCTATCGGTAATCTGGTCATTGTTACCGTCAAAGTCGCCGTAGCGGCAGGTGCCAGGGTTACCGGCAATGACGGGGTCATCAATGGCGGTGCCAAGTCCACCCAGGGAAGTGGCGTCGTTGTTGTTGCCGCTGGTATCCCGTATTTCGCCCGCGGTGCCATCGAGCCCGGTCTGCTCGAGGCGATACTCCACCAGGGGCCCCGGCGAGCAGTTAACCACTTCAGTCCAGCGGGTGCCGACCGCCACCTGGCCGATTTCAAAGGCATCGCTGCCGGACAGGTTGGCGGCGCGAAAACCTACCGTTGAAACCTCGCTGACCCGGTTCGACGGCGACAAACTCTGCTGAGCAGAGGGCGTTGCCGGAGGCGTGGCCTCACATTCCGGATTCACCCACAGCCGGGCCGTGTTGAAGAAGTTTTCCGAAGTCTTGGAGTATTGGGCAACCAGAAGGTAGGTTCGTCCGGTTTCAAGATTGGTGGCGTAGTCGGCGTTCTGGTCCAGACGTACGAAAAAATCATCGCTGCCGGAACCGCCCTCGTTAACCTTCAGCCCGAACTGGGGCGAGTCGCCAAACGTTGGCCGCTCGATCCAAAAGCCCACGAAATCGTTATTGGATGGGTCACCTGTAAACCGGACCAGCATGCTCAGGAACAGCGTGTCGCTACTGAAGGTGCCGTTCAAAGGCCGGGACGCAACTTCATTGTCGTTTCCGACAATTTCAAGGGTTGTCGCCGAGCGAATTCGGCGACCTTCAGAATCCACAAACTCCAGGGGATTATCGCTGGTGTCGACCAGACTCTGCCCTGCCCGTCCTGACCAGGGACCGCCCCAGCCGGACCCACCGTTGCTGCCATCAATAGAGGCACCTGGGACATAAGACTCGAAGTTGTCGAAGACGGGAAGGCCGCCAAGCTCCGGGATTTCGCACAGGCCCCTTAAACGACGTTCGTCCAGCCAGTTGGCCGGAGTTGCTACGGTATTGTTACCGGTATTGACGGTTCCGCCGGCGGCCAGCGATCCCTGGAAAATATTATTATTGGCCAGCGTGATCGTACCGGCCGCATAGATAAATCCGTTTACCTCCACTCGCTTATTCGCGGCATTCGAGTTAGGCGTCGCGCTAAAATCCCCGTCAACAACGATCAAAAGCTGGTTCGCCTCGCCAGCACGGTTGATCCGGACGTCTTCCCCCAGCGTCAGGTCGCCATCGACAAAAATTGTAACCTCTGCGCCGGGAGCCACTTCCAGCCGGTAATCCGTCAGCGTTCTACCGTTAAAAATATACTCACCTGCCTGCAAGGGCTGACCGCCAGTTGCAGGCCAGGGCTCGCCGGGCGAGGTCCGGCCGGCAAGCTCCAGGGTGTTACCACCGGCGGCAAGATTCGGGTTGGTCCTCTGGCCCTCAGGAAAGATCTCGCTGCATTCCACCGCGAGCACAACGTTGGGCGCGGCCAGTAGCAACACGAAAAGCAGTTTAAGCACCCGTATAAATGACATCACTGTACTCTGACCTCCACGGTCCGCGACGCCCGCTCGGCTCCGCTGCCGCAGGAGCCCGTGCTGGCCAGGGTGAAACGCCCGTTGGCGGGATCGGCGCTGCAATCAAAGGTGGCGGAGCACTCTGACAGCCCGCTGGCATTGAAGGTTGTGATGTCCGAGGGGCAGGACGGCGCGTTCCCGGCATCAAGGGTGGTAAAAATGCCGTCAAGTCGGACTTGTACACCGCTCTCTGCCGCAAAAAACGCCCGCTGGGACTGGATCTGCAGGCTGACCGCCTCACCGCTGCTTTGCTGAAGCTGGGCCATCCCTACCACCAGCAGTGCAAGCACCGTAATGATAAAAATCGCCACCGGCAGGCCAGCGCCGTTTTGTCTGTGTTTCATCGGACTAGGGTACATTGCGAATCTGGACCTCCTGGCTGACCACCGTGGTCTCATCCCCCTGGGGGTCCGTCAGCTCAAAGGCAAAACTGACCACGGCGGCGCGCTGCAAGGAAGGCGGAATCACCCGGAACTCCATGGAATCCTGCACAACATCAGCCCCCAGAACAGCACCGGTACCCGATGCCCGCAGAGTGGCCGCCGTTGGCTGCGCGGTGCCATGTGAGTAACCGTTGAACCGATACAGCCGATTTCCACTCTGGCAAATACTGACCCGGCTAGCGACCAAAAAAAGCCGCTTCTCCGGTGAGCGTCTGGTGAAGCGATGACTCTCCGAGCCCGCGAAAGTGATCACTCCATCGCCAGCATCCACCGGATTTATGGCCGGGGAAACAGGGCCGGCATTCAAGCTGTCATAGAGGGACGCCTGGCCCGACCCGTACCCGTAGACCACCGCGCTCAGCCCGCCATCAATATCCCGCCCGAACGGAGAAATGGTGATCTCATCAAAATCCGGGCCTTTCGGAAGATCCAGATATCGCGTCGCCGCTACAATCGGCCGCCACTCCAGACAGGCGCCGTTGGCGCGAACAGACAGTGGAAATGCCTCCCGCACTTCACGGGTAATCTGCTCAGCAATAACCACGCCCTGCAGTGCCCGCTGCTGGCGGTTGCCAAGATCAACGGCGCCCCTCGTGGAGAGAGCGACAAACTGCACGGAGATGGTGGCAACTATAGCCAGCAGAACAATCACGATGACCAGCTCAACCAGCGTAAAGCCCGCGGACCGCGACATCAGAAATTGCCCCGAAAAGCGGTGAACAAATAGGTCTGGGATGACGGGTCGGTGATCACAACGTCGATTCTTTTGGCCTGCTGACTACCGAGGTCAACGGCACCACCGTCGCAACTGACCGAAACTTCGACCCCAAACCCGTCATACCCGGTCAGAGCCTGTTCTTCGCCGTTCTCCGGCGGTCTGTCCTGGAGGTTGTGGTAATCGTCTACATCGTCGAAAGTTGAACGGGTTTCGGTCCCATCCGGCCCCGGTGAGCCACAGTCCGTATCCGCCCCACCGACGCTGCCGCCCCCGTTGGGTGACGCATCCGCATAACGGCGGGCAAGAATTTCATCCATGTACAGTTGGGCCAGGGAAACCGCCCGGGTCTGGTTCAACGGGTCAGCGCTGCGGCCGGCAATCAGTGAAAACGCACCGACAACCCCTGCAATGGCAACGCTAATGATCACGATGGTAATGATCAGCTCGATCAGAGTCGCGCCTCGCTGGTGGGCGGCAGGGCGGATCAACAGTTGCCTCCGTAGACCGCACCCAACGAACTCAGGCAAACGGTCGAGGTACTGTCACCGCTAAAAGTGAACAAACGGTTTCCACCGGTGTCCGGACGACCAAACTCGTTGAAGGTGATCGGGAAGGACGTGCCACCACCGTTAAAGCTGGCGCCGTTGCGCGCCAAGCGAAATTCCCGCTCGGAGACGGTGTCCGCCCCAACGATGAACACGAAATCATCGGATTCCTGAGAAACGGTCAAGGTGTTGCCAACATTGCCCGCCAGCGCTGCCTGCTGGGCCAGTAAGGTGGCGGAGGCCAACTGCTGGGTGGCCAGCAGCGGCGAAAACGCCCCGCGATTGGCAAAAAGACCGATACCCAGGAAGGAAAGCACGCCGATCAGAATGATCACAATGACCAGTTCCACCAGGGTGAAACCCGACGATCTCGGGGCGTTCATTTTTGTCATGCCCCTCCTAGACTACTCTTGGTCCCACACGCAAACATCGAAGACTAGGTCGAGCTGACGAAGCGTATCCGACCCAGGCTACTTTTCATTCGCAGCCTGTAGTTGTCACAGTGATTACGGGTGCTGGAATGCTACCTCCAGAATCTGCGGCTTGATAACTAACACTGCAGTTTGAACCGGTGTACCCTTTCGGAATGAGCGTCATTTCGGTCGCCGGATCTGTTCCAACCGTGTCATATTCGTAATCTCCACCCTCAGTGCCGCTCGGAGTAGCATTGACCTGTGCAGCGCGGAGTATTCCGTCTGTATTAGCTGTGGGGTATCCATCAACCATCTGGATCACTTGGCCTTCAAGAGTGACCGTAGTCGCTGCCGAGTCACCGGTAGCCAGGAATCGGGCTCGTGAAATGCCGGAAGCAGATTTCATTGCCCCACCTAGTCCCTGTATTGATGCAGCACGAGCTTCCGCTCCAAAGTCCGCAAACCGCGGCAACGCAAACGCCGCCAGAATGCCCAGAATCACAATTACTATGACCAATTCAATCAGGGTAAAACCTTTCTCTTTTCGTGGCGTAATTGTTTTCATCTCATTCATATCAAAACTTCCTTCGAATTAGCTGTTAATTGAATCTCTTTATTGATTAATCGTCTTGCCTATTTCGCCGGTGTTAGCATCATAAGTAATGGTGCTGCCCAGCCCGTCAAGATTATATTCGTAAGTACAGACCGAATCAGTCGCATCTGCCGTGTAGTCAGTTGCAGTGCCGGAAGTTGCAATTGACGGAGCATTGGATTGCAACAGTGACTCCCAGACCTGCACACAACGGCTACCAGTCATCGTTACCGATGCTGCGCCCGTGGCCAAATAACCGTCGTTCGAGATTGGCCAACCTTCCTCTGACACCTCGACGTCTTCATTTCCGAAACCTGCCAGATCAGTACGAGCTGCTACAGAGGTATTCGCGCCGTTTCCGACCCACTGCGCCTTAGCCAATGCTACGCCCGCGCTAAGGGCACCCGCCGTGCCATTTATGCTGGAGCGGTGCGCCTGCTCCGAGAGCTGCGCAAACCTTGGCAGCGCAAACGCTGCAAGAATCGCCAGAATGGAAATCACCACCACCAGCTCAATCAGGGTAAAACCCGCCTGTTTCTGTTTTCCGATGCTATTCGTCATTGGTTTGCCTCTTTCCGCGTTGCAAGTGTGTTCTTTGTAAGCCGCGCCTATTTTCATGGCGCCTCTTCCCTGTTCCAGGGTTCCGGCTCGAGTTTCAGGCCGGTCAGCCTTTCCGTCTGCTCCCGGACACCGTTCTGGTTCCGGTCTGCAAATTCTGCAATTACCCGCCAGGCCAGAGGCTCACCCGCACTTGCACGCCTTTCATCTATGACTATCGGCTGCTTAGGGTTATAAATTAACCGCCCTCTGTCCTGCTTTTCTGTGTCCTTTTGTAACCCCGGCCTGAAACACCAGTTCCCGCGTTCCGGGCTATCACTCCCGCACTCGCCGGCGTAGGAGCCCCACTGATGGTCAATAAGCTCGAAGGGGTTGATGCCTTCCCCATCTTCCAGGCTGGCCTGCCGGTCCAGCATTAGCTCCGCGCCGCGGATTACGAGGGCCGAGCGTAGCTGGCCGAGCACCATGTCCACGGCGCGGTTTTCGACACGCCCGGCTTCCCGCTCCACCACACCCAGCACAAACCACCAGAGCAGGAACAGTATACTGATGGCCAGCCAGAATCTCAGCCGGCGGGCGTTGCCCATCGCCGATACACTGGACTCGGGCCGGCGGGGCATTCAGCCACGCCCCATGGCGGCGGCTCCCAGATCCCATATGGGCAGGAACACGCCCAGTGCCAGAATCAGTACCAGAATCCCCATGGCCACAATCAGGATCGGCTCGATGGATTCCGCCAGGCGCTTGAGGCCGTAATCCACGTCTTCGTCGTAAAAATCCGCTACGTTGTAGAGCATTTCATCCACCGAGCCGGTCTCCTCCCCTACCGCGATCATCTGCAGGATCAGCGGTGTGAACATGTCGCTCTGCCGGGCCGTGCGCAACAGGCTCTCACCGCGCTCGATATTCGCGCGCATATCCTTGATGTGTCTCGAGATCCAGGCATTGTCAGTGGTGTCTGACACGACCGTCAGCGCATTGGTGACCGGCATGCCGGCCGCCAGCATGCTGGCAAAGTTGCGGGCAAAGCGGCTCAGGGTGATCAGCTCCAGCAGCGGGCCAATAATGGGCATTTTCAGCTTGTAACGGTCCCAGTTGAGCCGGCCCTGCTCGGTCTGTTTCCACTGGCGAAGCAGCAGCGAGCCAACCGCGACCGCAAACAGCAACACATACCAGTAGCCCACCAGGAAATCGGAGGTGCCCACCAGAACCCGGGTCAGAAACGGCAGGTCAGCCCCCAGCCGATCAAACACCGCGGCAAACTGCGGGATTACCAGAAAGCTGACGATCATCAGCGCGCCCAGCAACGCAATCACCACGAACATGGGGTAACGCATGGCCTGTTTCATTCGCCGCCTGGTGTCTCTTTCCAGCTCGAGAATATCGGAAAGCCGCTTGAAGGCATCGTCCAGCTGGCCGGTGTTCTCGCCGACATGGATCATGGCGATGAACAGGTCCGAAAACACCGTGGGGTGCGCCTGCATGGCCGTTGCCATGGTTGAGCCGCCCTCGAGCCGGGAAGTGACGTCATCCAGCACTTCGCCCAGTTCCAGTGACCGGGTGGTGTCCGCCAGCCCCCGCATGGTGCGGATCAGCGGGATGCCTGCCTTGGTGAGCGCGTACATCTGACGACAGAACACAATCAGCTCATCCAGGGATATTTTCTTCCTGAAGATGGGCAACCGGGCCAACTGAGTGCCGATGGAACGGTTTTGCCGCACCTCTCTTATGGAAAGCGGTGTAATGCCCCGGCGCATCAGATCAGACGCGGCCGCGTCAGCGTTGGGTGCGGCCAGTGCACCCTGCTGGACTGCGCCACGGCTGTCTTTGCCCCGATAGGAGAACTGCATCAGGCATCCCCTCGCGGTGGCTGCTGCGATTCATTGAGCCGCTCAGTCAGTTGCGGGACCTCTTCAAGCGAGATCTCACTCTCGGATGTCGCGGCAACCCTCGACACTTCCTCAATGGTGGTCACGCCCTGCAAGGCAAAATCCATGGCGCACAGGCCCAGTGGCCGATACAGAGGGCTTTTGCGCGCCTCGCTGGTGAATAATGCAATGTCCTGACGCCGCAGGGCGTCCAGCATTCCCTCGTTCATTTCCAGCAGTTCGTATACGCCCAGCCGCCCTCGATAACCGCTGTTGCTGCACTGGTAACAACCCCGTCCATGCACAAAACCGGCTTCCAGATCCAGTGGGTCCAGGTCGAAACCTTCCAGCCAGACCCTTTCCTGATCCGTGGGCTCGTAGTCCTCGACGCAGTTTTCGCAGACCTTGCGTACCAGCCGCTGCGCCACAACGCCCAGCAGCGAACTGGCCACCAGAAACGGTTCGACGCCCATATCAATAAGGCGCATGGCACTGCTGATGGAGTCATTGGTGTGCAGTGTCGAGAGCACCATGTGCCCGGTCATGGCCGCCCGCAAACCGATCTCGGCGGTCTCGTGGTCACGCATTTCGCCTACCAGAATCACATCCGGGTCCTGGCGCAGCGCCGCTCGCAGCACGGTGGCAAATTCAAGCCCGATTTTCGGGTTCACCTGCACCTGGGTAATACGGGGCAGACGGTATTCCACCGGGTCTTCGGCGGTAATGATTTTCACTTCCGGGCGGTTGAGCTCGGTCAGCGCGCCATAAAGCGTGGTGGTTTTACCGCTACCGGTCGGCCCGGTCACGAGGATCATGCCGTGGGGCCTTTTGATCATGCGGCGGAACCGTTGCAGCAACTCGGGGGGCATTCCGGTGCTATCAAGATTCAGGATGCCCTGGCTTTGATCCAGCAATCGCATGACCACGGATTCGCCATACTGCACGGGCATGGTAGACACCCGCACATCAATGCTGCGGCCTTTTACCCGCACATTGAAACGACCGTCCTGGGGAACGCGTTTCTCCGAAATGTTCAGCCCGGCCATCAGCTTCAGGCGCAGAACCAGCGCGGAATTTACGCGTTTTTCCTTCATCACCTGTTCCTGCAGCACCCCGTCCACGCGCTGACGAATCCGAACCACGGTTTCATCCGGCTCAATGTGGATATCCGAACTGCGGGCCTGTACGGCATCTTCGAACAGGGTCTGAAGCAGTTTCACCACGGGCGCTTCGGCGCTCTCGGATTCCGCTGAAAGATCCGCCAGATCGAAGGCGTCGTCCCCGAGTTCGTCTTCCAGCTCTTCCGCCAGGGAGGCAATTTCATCGGTGCGCCGGTAAACCAGGTCCAGCGTACTGAGCAGTTCACTTTCCCGTACAACCGCCTGCCTGATCGGCTGCTTCAGTACCCTGACCAGCTCGTCGTAGGCAAAAATATCCAGCGGGTCGGCCATTCCGACCAGCAACTCGCCTTTCTGCTCCGCCAGCACGATGCTGCGGAACCGACGGGCCAGTGCCTCCGGCAGTTTTTTCACCAATTCATTGTTGAACTGGTACTGGCGTAGCTGCACGAACGGCACGTCCAGCTGCCGCGAGAGAATGTTAAGAAGGTTGTCCTCTTCCACATAACCAAGATCAATCAGCGTGCGACCCAGCTTGCGGCCGGTATTCTTCTGCTCGCGCAAAGCGGTCATCAACTGTTGCTCGGTGATGACTTCGTTCTGCACCAGCAGGTCGCCAATCCGGATCTTTTTCTTCGCTTCAGCCATGAATCATCCTGCTCCCAGTGACTGCAGCCTGCGCTGCACATAGTCTGCCAGCGATGGGGACAACCCCGGCAACCGGGCAGCCTGCTGGTAGGCCCGGCTGGCCCCGCGGGTTTCGCCCCGGGCTTCCAGCGCGACCGCCAGGCCAACCCACCAGGGCGCGCGACTGTCGTCCCAGGCGATCAGTTCCGCCCAGTGGGCAGCCGCCTGCTGGCTCTGCCCCTGTTGCTGTAACAGGGTTGCCAGGGTTACCCGGTATTCCGGAGATGCGGCAACGGTGGGCACATTCGATTTCAGAGTCATCACAGCGGTGTCCAGATTGCCGCTGGCGTGCTGGGCGCGGGCGCGCAGCATTCTCAGGGTGGCACTGGCGGCCGCCACTTCTTCCGGCAGCCAGCTCAATGCCCGCTGAATATCGCCATCCACCACAAGCGCCCGGGCTACGACGAAGCGGCTTCGCGGTGCAGACTGGCTGCGGGTCAGACTCGCCAGGCGGCGCTCGGCGTCAACCATCCGCCCATCGGCAATCAGTCTCTCCAGTTCTTTCGCTGTCTGGCGATCGATGGCCTCCGGGCTTTGTGGCGTGGATTTCACCACCGGGGCCTGCTCAGGTTCAGGCCTCGGCTGGGAGGCCGGGACTGGCTCTGCCTGCTGTTCCGGTTCCTGCGCAGGCGCGGGCTCTGGCGCTTCAGCAACTTGCCGGGGCGCTGGGGCTATCTGTACATTTTCAATCCCGGATTCCGCCTGCTGAGGCTCCGGCACTTGCGGGGCAGCGGCCTCGGCCTCGGGCAGCGTCTGTTCGGTTTCGGGCTCAACTTCGGGTTCAGGTTGCGAAGCCGGCTCTGAGCGGCGTTCAACCTGACCATCCCCACCATCAGCCACGGCAGGCGTCTGCAATCCTTCGGGTGAGGGAGTGCGCATCGTAAACCAGTAAACGGCGGCCCCCACCAGTCCGGTTATCAACAGCAGCACCAGTATCACCAGCCACGGCTGCCTGCCGCTGCCCTGCTGCACGGCGCCGGTGTAGGCTCCGGTTACCTCGGGACGGCGCTGGCGCTCTTCCGCTTCACGCAGGGCGTTATTCAACAGGCTCATAGCCACCTCACCAGAAGGTTTGGAAGCTGGGCGCTCTCGGTGTCACGAATCGCCGCCATGACATGGGCACGACTGACCTGCCGTTCACCTTTTCCCCAGGCCGCCAGCAGGGACTTGTGGGCGATGATGTTCACCAGTCTTGGAATGCCGCCCGACGACCGGGTAATCAGCCGCAGCGCTGACGGCGAAAACAGTTCACTACCGTTGTAGCCTGCCTGGGCAAGCCGATGTCGCAGGTATTGGGCAACCAGCACTTTATCGAGCGGTGCCAGCCGGTACTGGAAGGTAATCCGCTGGCGCAACTGCCGCAGGCTGTCGCGCTTGAGCAACGAATCCAGTTCCGGCTGGCCGAACAGTACAACCTGCAGCAGACGAACGCTTTCGGTTTCAAGATTGGTCAGCAACCGCAGAGCTTCAATGGTCTCTTCCGGCATGGCCTGGGCTTCATCAATCACCAGCACAACGGGGCGCTGCTTCATCGCCAGCGCAATAAGCCGCTGGTTCAGGGCTTTCAGAATCTGATGGGTATTGGTGCAGGCATTGACATCCACCCCCAGCTCTTCCGCAACAGCGGCATAGAGTGTTGCCGGCGTCAGGTGCGGGTTGGGGATATAAGCGGTGAAGGCGTCCTGCTCAAGTTCATTAAGCAGCAACCGGCAGAGCAGCGTTTTACCGGTACCCACCTCGCCGGTGATCTTGATGAAACCTTCCCGTTCACGCAATGCCACCAGCAGTAATTCCAGCGCGTCATTATGGCTGCGCGCCCGCAGGAAGTAGCGGGTGTTGGGCGTCAATGCAAACGGTGCTTCCTGCAGTCCGAAATGGGTTTCGTACATGCTAGCGTTCGGGGTTCTCCGCCTGGGGAATGGTGGACTCCGTCGACTCCAGAACTTCACGAAGCACGTTCATGCGCTCCCGACTGGCTGAAACATCCGCCTGCATTGTGTCGGCGCCGGCCACCACGGGGCGCAGCAGGATCACCAGCTCGCTCTTGGTTGCCTGAAAACGACGCTGCTTGAACAGCTCGCCCACCACCGGTATGTCACTGAAGAAAGGCACGGCGGAGTTATTGTCTTCACTGTTATTCTGGATCAGGCCACCGATGACCACGATTTGTCCGCTTTCCGCACGGATAACGCTGTCGGTTTCCCGAACCGTGCTTCTGGCCAGAGGCAGAGTGACGTCCTGATTGCCCACCGTGATCACTTTCTCCTGATCGTCAACCTCGCTCACTGAGGGGTGAACGTGCAGGATGATCGCGCCGTCCTCGGCAATCTGGGGGGTCACATCCAGGGAAATGCCGGAGAAGAAGGGGGTCAGCTCGACAGATGTGGACGTTCTGTCCGACGCGGTGGCCGCAGTGTTCTGGTCCTGGAAATCAATGTCGGTGACGAAGAACTCGTCGGTGCCCACTTTTATCACCGCTTTCTGGTTATTGACGGTTGAAATACGCGGGCTGGAGAGAATCTGCACATTTCCCTGCCTGCCCAGCAGCTCAATAAGCGCATTGAAAGTACCTTCACGGAAGGATGCTGAAAAAACGCCGCCTATGTCAGCCGTCTGAATCGCCTGCCCGACCAGGGACTGGGCAGTAAAACTGGCGGGCAAGCCATCACTTGCGGTGACTGAAGAGGCACTCTGGACGTCGGACCAGTTAACCCCCTGCTGGTAACCTTCGTTCAGCTGAATCTCGAGGATTTTTGCTTCCAGAACAACCTGCCGCTGCATGATCAGTTGGGTTCGACGCAGGTATTCCTCAACCTGACGCATGACCGGGCCGTTGGTTCTAACCATCACCAGGCCGGCCCCGGCGTTGACGATGACCTGGCTGCCCTCGCCGTTACCGGCAATCATGGACAGCGACCGCTGGAGCTCCTGCCAGAAATCCGACTGGGTTTCGGTGGAAATCTGGGTGCCCACCAGGTTTGTGGTTTCATCACCCCCGTCACCGGATTGCCCTGAACCACTCGAACTGTTTCTAGCGCTACTGACCTGCCCGGAACTGACACGGGTTTCGGAACCGCCGCTGCGCTTGAAGCTGAGGTAGTCAATGGGAAATATGCGGGTCTGCACGCCGCCGGATTTCACCTGGAACAGTCGCCCTTTGCGCTCAATTTCAAGACCGTACATATCACCGGTAATATCCATGACTTCGGGGACCGTCACATCCCGCAGACGAAGATCAATAAGCGAGTTTACCTCGGGATAAACCACCACGTTGTAACGACTACCTTCGACCAGCGCTTCAAAAAACGGCCCGGCTTCGAGGCCACGCGCGTTGATATCGAACCGGTCGTCGGCATCGGCACCGCTGCTCAACGGCGGCAGAAGTGCCTGGCTGAGTGATTCAGTCATGTCGTCGGTGGGCCCTGCGCTGTCACGCTGTGTGGCTGTGTTTTCACCCTCGGCCCGGGCCAGTTCGTCGTCGATCGCCCGGGCCGCATCGGTAGACGTTGCCTGGCTGCTGCGCATCAGTGGGTTACTGCTGCATCCCGCCAACGCGACCGCAAGCAGGAGACTGATGAGTATCTGATTCAGGGTCATAGGTGCTCGTCTCTGTCTCATTGAGAACTCCGCACTTGCGGGAGGGTATCAAGCCTTAAAACGCGTACTCGTCCCTGATCGACCAGCTCTACCCGGTCCGGATATATTCGCCGGACGCGGATGCCTTCGAACACCTGCCCCTCCTGGCGGGCCTGACCGTCTATAACCGCAACCCTGCGGTCGACGCCGATAATAATGGACGCCAGCTCGAAGGAGCGCTGCGGAGCAGATTCCGACGGCGGTGCCTGGAATCCATTCGGCCGGGTGGGGTCTTGCAAAGCATGTGCCTGCGTCGACGCCATCAGCAGCAAAGCCACCCCGAAGCCTGCAATATTCTTGACCTGTGTCATATCAGACTCCCAGCCATGCGCGGTCGAGACTTAGCGTGCGTACCCGGATGCGTATCTCGTTAGTGGGGTATTCAAGCATCCGGTAATCCAGTGACACCCAACCCAGCCTGTCATCCATGCCTTCGAGGGTTTCGAGATAATCGAGCACGTCCAGATAATTGCCACGGATGACCAGCTCTACATCATGGGCATAGAGCAGTGGCTCGGCGGCCTGTGAATCGGTGTTGGTGATCTCCGATCCTTTCTGTTGATCAAAGATCGGCGTGGGCGCCAGTAATTCAACGCCGACCAGTTCCAGCGCTTTCTGGGCAATCAGCATATCCTGAAGAAGTCGGACCATGCCCCGTGGCGCAATCAGCTTTCCGGTGGCTGCTGCCAGCTCTGCGTCCAGCCGGTCGAGCCTTGCCTGCCGGGCTGCAAGACGATCCCTGAGCTCCCGGGACGGGTCCGATGCCAGTCGCGCGGTGAGAAGCTGCTGTTGATCGGTCAGCGAGGCCTGCTCCTGATCCAGGCTTCTCATCCGCGACTCGAGCACGCTGTTGCTGTTTATGACAGGCGTTACCGCCAGTTCCCAGCCAACGGCCAATAGCAGAACCACGCTGACGGCGATGATCAGCGCACGCTCCCGAACAGGCCGTTCGCTGAACCAGGTGTCGGCTCTGTGCCACGAGTCTTTCAAAGCGGCGCTCATGGCTCGCCACCGGCACTGGCATCGGTCGCCACTCGGAATTCGATCCCGCCGCCCTGCTCGCTCCGTTCAAGCCGGAACGCCCCGAAGGTCTTGCCCTGAAACGCAGGCTCCTCACCCAGTGCTTCAAGGTAGGAGGGTACCAGTTTTCCAGCCTGAGCCCGTCCGTCAAGCCCGACATTGCCGTTCTGGGCGTTCAGCCGAATGCGGGTCAGCCAGAGACCGGCAGGCACCTGCCGGGCCAGTGCGGCCAGAGGGTCCGCAAAGCCGGTAGTATCCGCAGATATCAGCCCCTCAACCTGAGCCAGCAATTTCTGCCGACGCGCAAGCGTGTCGTTTACCCGGGTCAGTGCGGCCTCCAACTGTGGATCCGGCTGCCGGGATTCAGCTTCCTGCGTCAGCTCCGCGACAGACTGCTCAAGACGCTCGATCTGATTCTGCTGTGACGCAAGCTGATCATTCATCCGGGTGTGCTCATAGCGAACGAACCCCGCCGCAACGGCCAGCCCCAGCAGCGCCAGCCCCACAATGGCCACTGCGGTGACGGCTTGCAGCCTTTCTTTTTTAGGACGCAATGCCTCGGTATAGAGATTGATCTGCTGGTAACGATCAGCCAGGGGCACGGTCGCAGCAAGGCGCGCACTCCAGGCCGCAAGGCACCGGTTATCAATCGGGTCATCCACGCCCAGATCCGCCCAATCCAGGGCTTCAACACTGCTGGCAAGATAGGCACCAAGCATGGACGACAACGGCAGGGAGGTATCCCGGGTCACAAACCGGATTTTTGTCGGTGGGACCTGCCCCAACTGGCTCTCGTAATAATCCAGGGAGCGCTGCATTTCCAGGGCAAGAGACTGGACGGCATTTTCCTGTTGCGACGCGTCGTGCAGGTCGTCAACCGAGACATCCAGACGGCGGGACAGGTAGAGCGTACTGCCTTTGCCGACAACCATTTGTCCGTAACGCCCGCGCATGTGGACAAGCGCAGCCCCACGCTGACTTTCATCCAGTCGGGCCACGAGGTGGCTGAGGGCCAATTCGGCAATCGTAATGGAGACGAGATCGAGGCCGCAGGCGTCAACCAGTTCGACCAGCTCACGCACAAGAGATTTGCGGGCGGCGACCAGGTTGACCAGGTCGCCGCGACCGCGGGTGGCATCCTGAGGAAAAGGGAATACGTCGGAAACCGCTTCGGAAGGACTGAAGTCCAGAAACTCTTTCAGCTTCCACTTCAGGGCATCGCCAAGTTCCGATTCTTCAATGCCCTCGGGGCGCTCGAGCTGGAATACCTGATACTGGTCCAGCGGGAGAACCAGCGTTACCCTGGCGCCGGCCCAGCCCTTCTCGTCGACTGCGACACCCAGCTCCTGCTCACGCCTGGCGGGAGAACATCCGATGAAACCGGTGTCGCCGTCAGCCGTTGCCCATGCAATGCCATCGGGACGGACTTCCACAAACACGCGCTGTCTGTGATTAGAACGACCGGTTATTTTTGCTATTAAGCCACGGACCACTCGCCAGCCTCAGCACTCAGAAAATGAGCAATTAGGATTACATCTTGAATAGTAAATGAACTATTCAGTGTAAAACCATGTTTTTTCAAATTTGACTCGCTTTTTCAAGCCAGTAACACAGTCATGAGATCTCTAGAACGGAATATCGTCGTCAAAATCATCAATCGGCTCAGGCATGCTGCCCTGGGACGGCTGCTGCTGGGGCTGCTGATTCTGATTCTGGTTCTGGTTCTGATTTTGATTCTGGGCCGCAGCCTGACCTGATGGCTGCGCTCGTCCGGCAGGCGCGCCCTGACTGGCACCACCCCCGTCACCACCGCGGCTGTCAAGCATTTGCATCTGGCCGTTGATGTCCACCACCACTTCGGTGGTGTAGACGTCCTGACCTTCCTTGTTCTGCCACTTGCGGGTCTGGAGCTTGCCTTCAATGTAAACCTTGGAACCCTTGCGCAGATACTGGCCCGCGACTTCGGCGATTTTGCCGAACATAACGATGCGGTGCCATTCGGTTTTGGGAACCAGCTGACCGCTCTGACGGTCTTTGTAGCTCTCGTCGGTTGCCAGGTTCAGGTTGACCACCGCGTTACCGTTGGGGGTGTAGCGGGTATCGGGATCCTGCCCCAGATTACCGATCAAAATAACCTTGTTTACGCCTCGTGCCATGGTTCGCTCCTGATTATGCGTTGTGGGTGTACCCGCTGTCCTTCCGGGTAACCTGATTTCAGATTTCATTCATCGGCCTGACGAACGGGAAGTCCGCAAGCCGCATCGCGTCAAACTGGCGCCGGTCGATTTTCAGGTAAGCCGTATCGGCGCCTTCAAGAATAACAACATCCTGCACGCCGGGCAGCCCTCTCAGGCTTTCATCAATATCATCAAGGCCGTCCGGTGCCTGGCGCCGCAACTGTACCACGAAACTCGCCGTGTGGCCCGGCGCGGGCATGGTCAGCGCCACCAGAAACCACACCACAAGAACACTCACCATCAGCCATACCACGCCTTCAAGGCCCACCTGCCCGAGCAGCATTCCACCCAGGGATCCGCCCAGAAACGCCCCCATAAACTGGGCAGTCGAGTAAACCCCCATAGCCGTGCCTTTCGCCGCCGCCGGGGACTCCTTACTGACCAGCGAGGGCAGGCTCGCTTCAAGCAGGTTAAACGCCATAAAAAAGAAGAAAAGTACGAACCAGGCAAAAGTCAGTGCCTGGGAGATGTAGCCAACAGCAGCCGTACTCAGGGCCAGCATCACAATGGCGCCACACAGAACCGGTTTCATCCTGCGTTGTTTCTCACCCAGAACAATGAACGGAATCATGGCAAAAAAAGACGTCACCAGCACCGTCAGGTAAAACCACCAGTGCGCCGAGGCTGGCAACCCTAGCTGATCCTGCAGCAGGGTGGGGAAAATCAGAAAAACGGCGGTCAGAACCAGATGCAGGGCAAAAATACCAAAGTCCAGCCGGAGCAGGCGGGGGTCGGCCAGAACGATGCCCAGCATTTCTCTCGCGGGCCGGGTGTCGGCGCTGGATGTGTGCTGGTGGGGTGTGGGTACCAGGCGGGCGACAATGACCATCGCGATCACCGCCAGCGCGGCAGTCACGTAAAAAATGCCGGCAAGGCCAAAAGCCGAACCCAGCAGCGGGCCGAGAACCAGAGACAGAGAGAACGACAGCCCGATCGACACGCCCACCGTCGCCATCGCCTTGGTGCGTTGTTCCTCCCGGGTCAGGTCACTGAGTAACGCCATAAGCACGCTGGCAATCGCCCCGGCTCCCTGAAGAATCCGACCTGCAATCACAACGTATATGGACTCAGCGGACGCGGCCAGCAAGCTGCCCATGGCAAACAGGACGAGTCCGATATAAATCATTTTTTTGCGACCGAACCGGTCGGACAACATACCGAAAGGAATCTGGAGCAGTGCCTGGCCAAGGCCATAAACACCAATGGCCAGACCAATCAGCATCGGGGTCGCGCCCTCGAGATCGTCGCCCAGCAGTACGAAGACCGGCATCACCATGAACAGCCCGAGCATACGCATGGCGTAAACCGATGCCAGTGCCGCAACAGAGCGCCTTTCAAGAGAATTCATGGCTGGCCTTTTTGAGGATGTGTTCACTGCCGATGACGTGTATTGAGGCCGCGAATTGTAACAGAAGCGGCGGGACCGGGGCAGTTCGGCGTGCTCATCCAGCATTAGTGACTTTAGCCGCGCGGGCTGCAAACGCGGTATACTTATCGTTTTTCTCGACTGAGGGGAGTTATGGATCGTATCCAGATCAGAGGGGCCAGAACCCACAACCTGAAAAATATTGACCTGGATATGCCTAGGGACAAACTGATCGTGATTACCGGGCTCTCCGGCTCCGGGAAGTCTTCTCTGGCTTTCGATACGCTTTATGCCGAGGGCCAGCGTCGGTATGTCGAATCACTGTCGACCTACGCCCGGCAGTTTCTGTCAATGATGGAAAAGCCGGACGTGGACCATATCGAGGGTCTTTCGCCAGCCATCTCGATCGAACAGAAAAGCACGTCCCACAACCCCCGCTCCACCGTCGGCACTATTACTGAAATCTACGACTACCTTCGATTGCTGTTTGCTCGCGCCGGCGAGCCACGATGCCCGACCCACGGCCAGCCACTGGAAGCCCAGACCGTCAGCCAGATGGTCGATCAGGTTCTGGCAATGCCGGAGGGCAGCAAGCTGATGATCCTGGCGCCTGTTATCCGGGACCGCAAAGGCGAGCATCAAAACGTAATTGACACGATGAAAAGCCAGGGCTTTATCCGCATGCGGGTAGACGGCAGCGTTTACGATATTGACGATGTGCCCGCGCTGGACAAAAAGCGCAAACATCAGATCGATGTGGTAGTGGACCGATTCAAGGTGAAGCCGGGTCTGGAGCAGCGTCTTGCAGAGAGTTTCGAGACGTCCCTTGCACTTGCGGATGACATTGCGCTGGTCGCCCCCATGGACGGCGAGCCGGCGGGAGAGGAACAGACCTTTTCAGCCCGTTACGCCTGCACTCAATGCGGTTATGCGCTCAGTGAGCTCGAACCCAAGCTGTTTTCATTCAATAATCCCGCCGGTGCATGTCCCACCTGCGATGGGCTTGGTGTAAAACAGTTCTTTGATCCCGGAAAGATTGTTCAGCACCCGGAAGCGACCCTCGCTGAAGGCGCTATCAAAGGCTGGGATCGACGCGCGGTCTATTATTTTCAGATGCTGGCCAGCGTGGCCGACCATTTTGGTATTGATATGGACACGCCCTGGGAAGACCTGCCTGAGGATTTCCGCGAGACTCTACTCTACGGCACGAACGAGGATGTGCCCTTTCGCTACGTCAATTCCCGTGGTCACATCATGGAAAAAGCCCATCCTTTTGAGGGCATCCTTCCGAATCTCGAGCGCCGTTATCGGGAAACAGATTCCCAGAGCATGAGAGAGGAGCTGGCGCGACACCTGAGCCAGCAGTGGTGTAAAACCTGCGGGGGGGCGCGTCTGCGTGAAAGTGCCCGGCATGTTTTTGTCGAACAGAACAACATATCCGATGTCACCCGCCTTCCGGTTGGCGAGGCGTACCAGTATTTCCAGACTCTGGCATTGCCCGGGCGCAGAGGCGAAATTGCGGAAAAGATTCTGAAAGAAGTGCGCCAGCGGCTGCAATTTCTTGTCAACGTCGGACTTGAATACCTGACCCTCGAACGCAGCGCCGATACGCTTTCCGGGGGTGAAGCCCAGCGGATACGGCTTGCCAGCCAGATCGGCGCCGGACTGGTGGGGGTCATGTACATTCTGGACGAACCGTCCATTGGACTGCATCAGCGTGACAATGACCGCTTGCTGGCGACGCTTTTTCATCTCCGGGATCTCGGCAATACCGTCATTGTGGTTGAGCACGATGAAGACGCAATCCGCGCTGCCGATCACGTGATCGACATTGGCCCCGGGGCGGGCGTACACGGCGGGCACATCATCGCCCAGGGCACTCCTGCAGACATTATCGCCAACGAAAACTCGCTGACAGGCCAGTACCTGAGCGGTCGCCAGGAGATCGCAATTCCCGCCAGGCGGGAGAAGGGCAACGGCAAGCAACTGGAACTGACCGGCGCCACTGGCAATAACCTGCAGAATATATCCCTGACCCTTCCTCTCGGGGTCATGACCTGCGTGACCGGCGTTTCCGGTTCCGGTAAATCCACGCTGATCAATGCAACGCTTTACCCCGTCTGCGCCGCCAAGCTCAACAAAGCCACCAGTCTGAGCCATGCGCCCTATGAATCGCTCAAGGGCCTGGATCACCTGGACAAGGTCATTGATATCGACCAGAGCCCGATTGGCCGAACCCCACGGTCAAACCCGGCGACCTACACCGGCCTGTTTACGCCGATCCGGGAACTGTTCGCCGGCACTCAGGAAGCGCGGTCGAGAGGCTACAAGCCGGGCCGCTTCTCATTCAACGTCAAGGGCGGGCGGTGCGAAGCCTGCCAGGGCGACGGCATGATCAAGGTTGAAATGCACTTTCTGCCGGACATTTATGTCCCCTGCGACGTCTGCAAGGCCCGGAGATATAACCGCGAAACCCTGGAGGTAAGATACAAAGGCAAGAATATTCACGAAGTCCTGGATATGACCGTTGAAGAAGCACGGGAGTTCTTTGAACCGGTGCCGTTTCTGGCCCGAAAGCTACAGACACTGATGGACGTCGGATTGTCCTATATCCGTCTCGGCCAGAGCGCAGTCACCCTGTCTGGCGGCGAAGCCCAGCGGGTGAAGCTCGCCAAAGAGCTTTCCAAACGGGACACCGGCAAGACACTCTACATTCTCGATGAGCCCACCACCGGCCTGCATTTTTATGATATCCAGCAGTTGTTGAACGTGTTGCAGCGGCTGCGGGACCACGGTAATACGGTGATCGTTATCGAACACAATCTGGACGTGATCAAAACCGCAGACTGGATTGTAGACCTGGGCCCGGAAGGAGGTTCCGGCGGCGGACAGATTATCGCCGAAGGTACCCCCGAGGAGGTGGCCGAGAATTCGGCGTCTTATACCGGGCATTATCTGAAACCATTACTGAAATAAATTTTGGCCACGAAACCCACTAAAAAACACGAAAAAACCAGAAAGCCATTTGGTCTTTTCGTCGCGAATCTTTGTTCGTGTTCTTTAGTGGATTTAGTGGCCAAAAAAAAGCCGGAGACCTCACGGCCCCCGGCTTTTTTAATGGACGACGTCAGGCTTACGCCTCGTCTTCTTCCACCTCTTCGATTTCCACATCCAGTGGCCGACCGATCACTTCGACAAATGCCATCGGGGCATTGTCTCCGGCACGGAAGCCACACTTCAGGATACGGAGGTATCCGCCCGGACGCTCAGTAAACCGCGGGCCAAGCTCATTAAACAGCTTGGCTACGGCTGCGTCGTCGCGCAGGCGCGAAAACGCCAGACGACGATTCGCGACCGAATCATTCTTGGAGAGCGTGATCAGAGGCTCTGCTACCCGGCGAAGTTCCTTCGCTTTTGGCAGCGTTGTCTTGATCAGCTCGTGTTCAACCAGTGACGCAGTCATGTTACTGAACATGGCCTTGCGATGCGCACTGGTCCTGCTGAACTTACGACCACTCTTACGATGACGCATTGCTCTAATTCCTTACCTTAAACTAATCGGCGATTAACCGCCCAGAACCCGGTCGTCGCCACGAAGGCTAGCCGGCGGCCAGTTATCAAGACGCATACCCAAAGACAGACCACGAGAGGCCAGCACGTCCTTGATCTCGGTGAGCGACTTTTTACCAAGGTTAGGCGTCTTGAGCAGCTCCACTTCTGTGCGCTGGATCAGATCGCCGATGTAGTAAATGTTTTCCGCCTTCAGGCAGTTCGCTGAACGGACCGTCAATTCCAGATCATCAACCGGACGCAGAAGGATCGGATCAATTTCTTCCTCTTCTTCCACACGCTCGGGTTCTTTTTCATGATCAAAATCAACGAACACAGCCAGTTGTTGCTGGAGGATGGTCGCCGCCCGACGGATTGCTTCCTCCGGATCAATGGTGCCATTGGTTTCCAGGTCAATAACCAGCTTGTCCAGGTCAGTGCGCTGTTCAACACGTGCGCTCTCTACCGCATAAGCAACGCGGCGGACAGGACTGAAAGTGGCGTCCAGTTGCAGACGTCCAATGGCGCGGGTCTCGTCCTCGTCAAGGCCGCGCTGATCGGCAGGCTCATAGCCACGACCGCGGGCAACCTTGAGGCGCATATTGAGCTCGCCTTTGGCACTAAGATGACAAATCACATGATCCGGGTTGGTTATCTCAACGTCGTGATCAAGCGCGATATCTCCAGCAGTAACAACACCCGGGCCCTTTTTGTTCAGGGTGACCTCGGCATCGTCCCGGCTGCCCATCTTTACGGCGACGCCCTTGAGATTCAAAAGAATCTCAATCACGTCTTCCTGGACACCTTCAATGGCGCTGTATTCGTGCAGAACACCGTCGATCTGTGCCTCGGTGATCGCACAGCCCGGCATTGAGGATAAAAGAATACGGCGAAGGGCACTGCCCAGGGTATGACCAAAACCTCTTTCGAGAGGCTCCAGGGTCACCTTGGCGCGCATTGCGCTGGACTCTTTTACGTCAATGGTACGAGGTGTCAATAACTCATGTACTGAACGCTGCATAGACGCCCCTATTGCTATCGTTGCAAATCAGGCTTTACTTGGAGTAAAGCTCGACGATGAGGTTCTCGTTGATGTCGGCCGGCAATTCAGTCCGTTCGGGCACTGAACTGTAAACGCCGGACATCTTGCTGGCGTCGACCTCTACCCAGCTCACCGGTGCACGGCTGGAAGACAGATCCAGAGCGCCTTTTACGCGAAGCTGGTTTTTTGCCTTCTCGCGTACGCTCACGATGTCACCTGCCTTGACCTGATAAGAGGCAATATTAACCATCTTATCGTTAACCAGAATCGCCTTGTGCGAAACGAGCTGACGGGACTCTGCACGGGTGGAACCAAAACCCATGCGATACACAACGTTATCCAGACGGCCTTCCAGCAGCTGCAGCAGGTTTTCACCGGTTGCGCCTTTGCCGCGGGCGGCCTCTTTGTAATAGTTGCGGAACTGCTTTTCCAGTACGCCGTACATACGGCGGACTTTCTGTTTTTCTCGAAGCTGTACGCCATATTCGGACAGACGACCGCGACGCGCGCCGTGCATACCCGGCGGAGTCTCGATGTTGCACTTTGTATCGAGCGCGCGAACACCGCTCTTCAGAAAAAGATCTGTCCCCTCACGACGAGACAGCTTGCACTTCGGGCCTATATAACGAGCCATAATTCACTGTCTCCTGTGTTAGACGCGGCGCTTTTTGGGCGGACGACAACCGTTATGGGGAATCGGCGTCACATCAGTGATGTTGGTGATCTTGTACCCGCAGCCGTTCAGCGCGCGTACAGCGGATTCACGTCCGGGCCCCGGACCTTTAACCTCTACGTCCAGGTTTTTAAGGCCGTATTCAGCAGCCGCATTACCGGCTCTTTCAGCTGCTACCTGCGCAGCAAAAGGTGTGCTCTTGCGTGACCCACGAAAACCGGACCCACCAGAAGTGGCCCAGGACAGTACATTGCCCTGACGGTCGGAAATGGTCACGATCGTGTTGTTGAAGGACGCGTGAATGTGCGCGACGCCATCAACAACCGTTTTCTTCACCTTTTTACGGGTACGTGTACCTGGCTTTGCCATGTTTGCCTACCTGTTACTTACGAATCGGTTTGCGTGGACCTTTACGGGTGCGTGCGTTGGTCTTTGTGCGCTGGCCACGGACCGGAAGCCCATGACGATGGCGCAGACCACGGTGGCAACCGAGATCCTTCAAACGTTTAATGTTCATCTGAAGTTCACGACGCAGATCGCCTTCGACAGCCAGCTTGCCTACTTCTGTTCGAAGTGACTCGAGCTGCTCGTCGGAAAGGTCTCTGACCTTGACGTCCGGCTTGACGCCGGTTGCATCGCAAACCTTCTGGGCTGCTGTCTTACCGACTCCAAAAATATAAGTCAGTGAGATAACAGCATGTTTGTGATCGGGTATATTGACACCGGCTATACGTGCCATCCAAATTACTCCGCGTTCAAAGCTTTGCTGTGTGAATTTTCCGCCACTATAAAAGGGCGCGAAATAATAGCGCCTGACCCCGTGCGAGGTCAAGCGCCATTATTCGTTTCCCCTGCAATGTCAGTGCTCAATCCTTGCGGATTAACCCTGGCGCTGCTTGTGACGAGGCTCCGAGCAAATGACCCTTACTGAGCCATTGCGACGAATTACTTTGCAGTTACGGCAAATTTTCTTTACCGAAGCGCGTACTTTCATTGTCGACTCCAGTTTTCCAGGGGAACGGTTTAACCGTTCCGACCATAGCCCTTGAGATTGGATTTCTTCATCAACGAATCATATTGATGCGACATCAGGTGAGACTGAACCTGCGCCATGAAATCCATCACTACGACTACAACAATCAGCAGTGACGTGCCGCCCAGATAGAAGGGCACGTTACCCGCGACCATCAGGAACTGAGGGAAGAGGGACACCGCTGCAATGTACATAGCACCGAACAGCGTCAAACGGGTCAGCACGCCATCAATATATTTGGCGGTCTGATCACCAGGACGAATGCCCGGAATAAACGCGCCAGAGCGCTTGAGGTTATCTGCGACTTCTTTCGGGTTATACATCAACGCTGTATAGAAGAAGCAGAAGAACACCACTGCTGCTGCAAACAGGATGATATACAACGGCTGGCTGGGAGCCAGAGCCTGCGACACGTCGCTTAGCCATTCCATACCTTCACCCTGGCCGAACCACTGCCCCAGGGACGCCGGGAACAGCAGAATCGAGGAGGCAAAGATCGGCGGAATAACGCCGGCCATGTTGACCTTCAGAGGCAGATGGCTAGACTGCTGGGCAAATACCTTGCGGCCCTGCTGGCGTTTGGCATAGTTGATGGTCAGTCGCCGCTGGCCCCGCTCCATGAACACCACGAAACCGATCACCGCCACCGCCAGAATACCGATACCCAGCACTACCAGGAGACTCATCTCGCCATTTCTGGCCTGCTCCAGAGTCTGACCGATCGCACCGGGCAGACCGGCGACGATGCCCGCGAAGATCAGCAACGAAATCCCGTTGCCAACGCCGCGCTCGGTGATCTGCTCACCGAGCCACATCATGAATACCGCGCCACTGACAAAGGAAACCACAGCGACAAAATGGAAACTGAAGCTGTCGTTAAAGGTAACGCCCTGTGAGGCGAGCCCCACGGAGATACCGGCACCCTGAACCAGGGCCAGAACGACCGTGCCGTACCGTGTGTACTGACTGATTTTCCTGCGACCGGCCTCACCTTCCTTCTTCAACTGCTCGAGCGTCGGACTGACCGCCGTCATAAGCTGCATGATGATAGAGGCGGAGATGTAAGGCATGATGCCAAGCGCGAAGATACTCATACGCTCAAGCGCACCACCAGAGAACATGTTGAACATACTCAGGATTGTGCCCTGATTCTGTTCGAACAGTACTGCCAGCCGCTCAGGATTAATACCCGGAACCGGAATATGGGCACCGATCCGGTACACCAACAGTGCCAGGAAGACAAACCAGAGCCGCGAACGCAGCTCTGCCAGTCCTTTTCCCCCGCCCGCAGGCTGTGATGCTGTCTTGGCCATTTGGTCCTCGACTCGCCTTAGTCTTCGACTTTTCCGCCCGCGGCAATAATTGCCTCGCGTGCGCCTTTGGTCACCTTAAGCCCTTTGACGGTCACCGCGCGGCTCAGTTCGCCGGACAGGATAACCTTCGCATCACGAATTTCTTCGCGGACGATGTCTGCCTTTTTAAGGGCCTCAAGATCGGCAACGTCGCCATCGACCTTGGCGAGTTCGTTCAGTCGAATTTCAGCCACATAGCGCTGTTGACGCGACGTGAAACCAAATTTCGGCAAACGACGGGCCAACGGCTGCTGGCCGCCCTCGAAACCGGGCGCAACACTGCCCCCAGAACGGGCTTTCAGACCCTTGTGTCCACGGCCGCCGGTCTTTCCGAGACCGCTACCGATACCACGTCCAACGCGCCTTGCGTCAGGGCGTGAACCAGGTTCCGGACTAAGTTCGTTCAGACGCATCCTAGTTCTCCTCTACCCGAACCAGGTAGTTAACCCGGTTGATCATGCCGCGAACGGAAGGCGTGTCTTCCACTTCCACGGTGTGACCGATTTTGCGAAGACCCAGGCCTTTCACACAAAGCTTGTGCTTGGGCTGACAGCCAATCGGGCTGCGGGTCAGAGTTACTTTGATCATTTTTGCGTTCGCCATGACTTCAACCCAGAATCTCTTCCACGGATTTACCGCGCTTGGCTGCAATATCTTCAGGCGCTTGAGTTGCCTGGAGACCCTTGATGGTGGAACGTACCACGTTCACCGGGTTTGTTGACCCGTAACACTTGGACAGTACGTTCTGTACACCGGCAACTTCCAGTACGGCGCGCATGGCGCCACCGGCGATAATACCGGTACCTTCGGATGCAGGCTGCATGTAGACCTTCGAGCCCCCATGCTGAGCCTTAACGGCGTATTGCAGAGTGTTTCCGTCGAGCGGAATTTCCACCATATTCTTGCGCGCAGCTTCCATGGCTTTCTGAATCGCAACCGGCACTTCACGCGCCTTGCCACGACCGAAACCAACGCGACCTTTACCATCACCCACGACCGTCAGTGCGGTGAAAGCAAAGATACGACCGCCTTTGACCACCTTGGCGACGCGATTGACCTGGACCAGCTTCTCCTGGAGCTCAGGCGCTTTCTGTTCGTTAACGCTCATCTTCTCCACCTCTTAGAATTGCAAGCCAGCTTCACGGGCCGAATCGGCCAGAGCCTGAACACGACCGTGATAACGGTAACCGGAACGGTCAAACGCAACCCGCTCCACTCCTGCCGCCTTGGCACGTTCAGCAATCAGCTGACCGACTTTTTTGGCGGCGTCCACGTTACCGGTTGCACCCTGGCGCAGGTCCTTATCCAACGTGGAGGCAGCGGCAATGACTTTGCTGCCGTCTGCAGTCGTAACCTGAGCGTACATGTGACGCGGCGTGCGATGAACGCACAGACGGTCAGTACCCAACCTACGAATCTTCATGCGCACTTTACGTGCGCGACGCAATCTTTCGTTATTCGCGCTCATAGTCCCGCCTTATTTCTTCTTGGCTTCTTTGCGTCTGACCTGCTCATCCGCATAACGAACACCTTTGCCCTTGTAGGGCTCTGGCGGACGGAACGAGCGGACTTCAGCAGCGACCTGGCCAACCTGTTGCTTGTCGATACCGCGGATAACAACTTCCGTATTGGACGGAGTCTCAACGGTAATCCCCTCGGGCAGCTCATATTCAACCGGGTGAGAAAAACCCAGCGTCAGATTGAGCTTCTTACCCTGCGCTTGCGCACGGTAACCTACGCCCGTCAGTGCGAGCTTGCGCTCCCAGCCTGTCGTAACACCGGTGACCATGTTGTTCACCAGCGCACGGGTCGTACCAGCAAGAGCGCGGGACTGTTTGGCGCCATCACGGGCTGCGAACCGCAGGATATTCTCTTCCTGCTTTACTTCAACCACTTGATGGATCGTTATCTGAAGCGCCCCTTTGGAGCCCTTCACACTGATTTCCTGTCCGTTCAGCTTAACCTCAACACCGGAAGGCAGAACGACAGGATTATTGGCAACCCTGGACATAATGTTCTCCTAAAATACGGTGCAGATGATTTCGCCACCTACGCCGGCAGTTCGTGCAGCGCGGTCTGTCATTACGCCCTTGGACGTGGAGACAATGGCAACTCCAAGACCACCGGACACCTTCGGCAGATCCCCTGTACCCCTGTACTGGCGTAGGCTCGGCCGACTTGCCCGGGTGATTTTCTCAATAACCGGCTTGCCGCCGAAGTACTTGAGGTTAATCGTCAACTGGGGCTTGGCATCAGCTGAAACGGAAAAATCTGACACATAACCTTCGTCTTTCAAGACCTGGGCTACGGAGATTTTCATTTTTGAAGACGGCATGGCCACATCGACCTTTTGCGCCATCTGTGCGTTACGAATACGCGTGAACATATCCGCAAGCGTATCTTGCATACTCATCGGTATGAGACTCCTGCTCTTTTTAGTTGTGCAGCGGTGCGCCGCACCGCTTACCAACGGGCATCCGGCCGAAGCCGCGACGCCTGCCTTACCAGCTTGCTTTAGTCAGACCCGGTACATCGCCGCGCATGCCAGCTTCACGCAACTTGATGCGGGAAAGCTTGAACTTGCGCAGAACGCCATGGGGACGACCTGTAACCTGGCAACGATTACGAAGACGCGAGGGGCTTGCGTTACGTGGCAGCTTTTGAAGCTTCACCTGCGCATCCCAACGGTCATCATCGCTGGTATTCGGGTTTTTGATAATCGCCTTGAGCTCAGCACGCTTGGCTGCGAATTTCGCAACGGTCGCTTCACGCTTGAACTCACGGTTCTTCATGGAAACCTTAGCCATTACACTCGTTCCTTATTTCTTGAACGGAAAGCCGAACGCTTTCAGCAGTTCGCGACCTTCATCGTCGGTACCGGCTGTAGTGGTAATGGTGATATCAAGACCACGGATCTTGTCGACTCTGTCGTACTCGATCTCGGGGAAAATGATCTGCTCACGCACACCCATGCTGTAATTACCGCGACCATCGAAGGACTTGGGATTCAGACCGCGAAAGTCACGGATGCGGGGAACCGCAATGTGAACCAGACGATCAAAGAAATCCCACATACGCTCACCGCGCAGGGTAACCTTGCAACCAATTGGCCAACCTTCACGGATCTTGAAACCCGCAACAGATTTACGCGCCAAAGTGACAACCGCTTTCTGACCTGCCAGGCGCTCAAGATCCGCCACGGCATTCTCAATCAGCTTCTTGTCACCAACCGCTTCACCGACACCCATATTCAGGGTAATCTTTTCGATACGCGGTACCTGCATGATGTTCTTGTAGCTGAACTCATTGCGCAGGGCGGGTATCACTTCCTGACTGTACTGCTCTTTCATGTTAAGCATCGTAACCACCACCGCTTACTGGTTATCGACGACTTCTTTCGTGGACTTGAAAATCCGCACCTTGGCGCCGTCTTCCTTGATCTGGAAGCCTACGCGATCGGCTTTGCCGGTCTGCGGATTAAAAATAGCCACGTTGGAAGCCTGGATAGGTGCTTCTTTTTCGACGATGCCACCCTGGGTGCCGACCATCGGGTTTGGTTTCGTGTGCTTCTTGATCATATTGATCCCGGAAACAATCACGCGACCATCGTCCTGAACTTTCAGAACCTTACCACGTTTGCCTTGGTCTTTACCCGTTGTGACGATGACTTCGTCATCTCGTTTAATCTTTTTCATAACCGGCCTCTGGTCCTTTAAAGTACTTCGGGTGCCAGTGAGATAATTTTCATGAACTTCTCATTTCGCAGTTCACGGGTAACCGGTCCGAAGATACGGGTACCAATGGGTGCGTCCTGATTGTTCAAAAGTACTGCCGCGTTTCCGTCAAAACGGATCAGCGACCCGTCGGGACGACGCACACCCTTACGGGTACGTACGACTACAGCTTTCAGGACCTGGCCTCTCTTCACTTTGCCGCGGGGAATGGCTTCCTTGACGGTCACCTTGATAATGTCCCCCACGCCGGCGTAACGCCTGTGTGAACCGCCCAGGACCTTGATGCACATAACTTGCCGTGCACCACTATTGTCCGCGACATCAAGCATTGTTTGAGTCTGAATCATGGTTGTTCTCCGGGCGAATTACACCTTGGATGCACGCTCGGTGACCTCAACCAGAGCCCAGCTCTTGGTCTTGGAGACCGGGCGGGTTTCCTGGATTGTAACGGTGTCACCAATGTTGCACTGATTGCTTTCGTCGTGAGCGTGAATCTTTGATGAACGCTTCATGTACTTGCCGTACAGAGGATGCTTCACCTGGCGCTCAACCAGAACCACAATGGATTTCTCCATTTTGTTGCTCACGACCTTGCCGTTCAGGGTTCTGGCAGTTTGGGTAGCTTCAGTCATGTTACTGTCCTGCCTTTTCGTTCATAACCGTCTTCACGCGAGCGATGTCGCGCTTCACCTTCGGAAGAAGGTGAGACTGATTCAGCTGACCTGTCGCCTTACGCATGCGCAGGTTGAACTGCTCCTTCAGGAGGTCGATCAGCTCTTTGTTCAGCTCCTCGACTGACTTTTCACGCAGCTCTGTTGCTTTCATCACATCACCGTCCTCGTCACAAAGGTGGTCTGTACGGGCAATTTGGCCGCGGCGAGAGTGAAAGCCTCGCGTGCTACGTCTTCAGCAACACCTTCCATCTCATAGAGCATGCGGCCAGGCTGAATTTCAGCCACCCAATACTCGACAGAACCCTTACCTTTACCCATTCGTACTTCCAGCGGCTTGCTGGAGATCGGCTTGTCCGGAAAAATCCGGATCCAGATCTTCCCGCCCCGCTTGATCCGACGTGTCATCGTACGACGCGCCGCTTCAATCTGGCGCGCTGTTATACGCCCGCGCGTCGTCGCCTTCAATCCGTATTCACCGAAGCTCACCTTGTTCGAACGGTGTGCAAGACCGGTATTACGGCCTTTCATTACCTTGCGAAATTTGGTGCGTTTTGGTTGCAGCATAAGAGTGCCCCTTTACTTAGAACCTTTCTTCCCAGAGGCTTTCTTGTCAGCACGGACCTGCTCCATACCTCCAAGAATCTCACCTTTGAAGATCCATACCTTGACGCCGATAATGCCGTATGTGGTTTTCGCTTCGTAGTTCGAGTAATCAATGTCCGCACGCAGCGTATGCAGCGGAACGCGACCTTCGCGATACCACTCGGAACGGGCAATTTCAGCACCCCCGAGACGACCGCCTACCTGAATCTTGATGCCTTTCGCACCCTGGCGCATGGCGTTCTGAACAGCGCGCTTCATAGCACGACGGAACATGACGCGACGCTCCAGCTGACCAGCGACGTTCTGCGCGACCAGGCGGGCATCCAGATCCGGCTTGCGGACTTCTTCGATGTTGATGTGCACAGGCACACCCATCATCTCGCCAACTTCGCGACGAAGACGGTCAACATCCTCACCCTTCTTACCGATAACGATACCGGGACGGGCGGTATGGATCGTGATACGGGCGTTCTGAGCCGGGCGCTCGATCACAATCTTGCTGACAGACGCCTTTACCAGGCGCTTGTCGAGGAATTCGCGAACCTGAATATCATTCAACAGGTTATTAGCGTATTCCGCTTTTTCGGCGTACCAAACTGAGTTGTGCTCTTTAATCACACCCAGTCGCATGCCGGTTGGATTTACTTTATGACCCATCTGAGCATCTCCTACTTGTCGGCGACCTTGACGGTGATATGACAGGTGCGCTTGAAAATTCTATCAGCGCGCCCCTTGGCTCGAGCTTTGATTCGCTTGAGCGTCGGACCTTCATCCACCATTACGGTGGAAACCCGCAGATCATCTACGTCCAGACCTTCGTTGTGCTCAGCATTGGCAATGGCAGACTCAAGGGCTTTCTTGAGTAAGACCGCCGCCTTTTTAGGGCTGAAAGTCAGAATATTCAGGGCGTCCTCAACAGCTTTGCCTCGTACTTGGTCAGCGACAAGACGTGCTTTCTGAGCTGAGAGGCGAGCGCCCATATACTTGGCTGCTACTTCCATTTCTATTACCTCACAATCAGCGTTTAGCTTTCCTGTCGGCCGCATGACCACGATAAGTCCGCGTTGCCGCGAACTCACCCAGCTTATGACCGACCATATCTTCGGTGACATAAACCGGCACGTGTTGCTTGCCGTTGTGAACTGCAATGGTCAGGCCTACGAACTCCGGGAAGATGGTAGAACGACGGGACCAGGTTTTGATCGGTCGCTTGTCGTTCGCTTCCAGAGCTGCCTCGACC
>Ga0307947_1000176_pt1:0-2500 | contig 39445 bp, 39 predicted proteins | sample OrgLakmetagen232_FD_201840 | JGI IMG/M metagenome (GOLD analysis project Ga0307947, IMG submission 201840) | Saline water microbial communities from Organic Lake, Antarctica - #232 | ecosystem: Environmental > Aquatic > Non-marine Saline and Alkaline > Saline | place: Antarctica: Organic...
TGTGTGTGTGTGTGTGTGTGCGCGCCCGCGTGTGTGTGTGTGTGTGTGTGTGTGTGTGTGTGTGTGTGTGTGTGTATGTGTGTGTGTGTGTGTGTGTGTGTGTGTGTGTATGTGTGTGTGCCATGATGCAAGTTTGTGTTATGTATTTGTGTGTGTGCGCGTGTGCCCGAGCGTGTGTGCATGCGTACCTTATAAACTTTTAATTTCTTTTGTCTGCGGGTATTATTCAACTCAGCATTATCTTTAATTTAGGTGTAGGATAAAATGCTCAGCAGTAGCATCAGCGTAGCTGGGACCCAGGAAAATCACCTCAATGATATAGCAGCCTATGTGCACCAGCTAGTAGCCCCTCACACCAGGGAGAACGCTTTATTAGAGCTCAGCAAAAAGCGAGAGTTCTTTCCGGAGCTGGCGCCCTTCCTTTGGTACAGCTTTGGCACCATAGCGACACTGCTGCAGGAGATTGTGTCCATATATCCTCTGCTCTCTCCGCCTGCCCTGACTGCCCATGCCTCCAACCGAGTATGCAATGCGTTAGCCCTGCTGCAATGCGTAGCCTCCCACCAAGACACGCGAGCCATGTTCTTGCAAGGTGAAAGCTGTTTAACTATCTAGCTCAAGTGCACGTGCTCATGTCTTAGGACGCGCTTCAAGCTAATCAAACCGAGTGTCTTTGTCCTCTCCCTCCCTCCACTCGCAGCCCATATACCTCTGTTCTTGTATCCCTTTCTAAACACCTCTAGCAAAACACGGCCGTTTGAGTACTTGAGGCTCACCTCTTTAGGAGTCATTGGAGCGCTGGTCAAGGTGCGCACAGTTTGCTTCCCTCTAGTGACTAGCAGCAGCAGGATATGCGGAGCAAAGCTAAGCACAAGGATTATTGGTTGGTTGAAAAGCACAATTCCTGAAACATGCAGGTTGATGACACGGATGTCATCAACTTCCTGCTCTCCACGGAGATCATCCCCCTGTGCCTGCGCACGATGGAGATCGGCAGCGAGCTGTCCAAAACGGTGGCGACGTTCATCGTGCAAAAAATTCTGCTTGACGACGTGAGTGAAACACAAGTGCTTGCATCCCCCTTTTCTTGAAGCAACCGGTTGCTGCCCTGCTTTCCTCTCTCACATGCGCACGCACGCACACGCACTCAAGCACACACACACACACACACTCACACACACACACACACACACACACACACACACACACACAAACACACACTCACACACACACACACATACACACACACACACACACACACACACACACACACACACACACACACAACACGCGTATTTGCATGTGACCAAAAGTTCAATGCAAGCACATTTGACACTTGACACACACACACACCAACACACAATTATCATCTTTCGCATGTTTATCGAATACAGTGTATACCGTTGTACGCTTACACACGCATTCCCACAGGTTGGATTGAACTACATCTGTGCCACTGCTGAACGTTTTTTTGCTGTGGGCGCTGTCCTTGGCAACATGGTGGTGGCACAGGCACAGATACAAGATTTACCATCACAGCGGCTACTCAAACATATCATCAGATGTTATCTCCGGCTTTCGGATAATCCAAGGTGCCTTACATGCATTTTCTCTTGCTCCTGGACGCTTTTGCTCTTGCCTTGCAACGCAACTATGTAGCCCTGGCTGTTCATTTCTGGGAGAGAAATGGGATCCGCACTCACAATTGACACCGTCTTCTTGGCTGGTAGTTTTTGCTTGCAATACATAATACATACAATTCTGCGTTCTAAAGTCTGCTGCGCATTCCTGGCTCCTTAACATTTGCAAAGCTCAAATGTGTGCATTCTTCGTTCTCAGGGCCAGAGAAGCTTTAAGATCGTGCCTGCCAGAACTCCTGCGCAACCCACAGTTTACTGGCTCACTCAAAAACGATGAGACTACAAGAAGGTGAGTGTGTGCATCTGTGTGTGTGTGAGTGTGTGTGTGTGTGAGTGAGTGTGTGTGTGTGTGTGTTTGTGTGTGTGCTGGTTGCGGAAGCAATCCTTGCAACTTTTGTAAAAGTTGGTCACTAGGACATTTTGTCTAAAGACCTTTGCTGAAAAAACTGAGAGCTTTATAGCTTGGAAAAGTTTTCCTTTTAGCGTACAAACTCCAAATGAAGTGAAGAACTGGACAGCCGGACTCAGGGCGTCATCATGCCAAGCAGGATGAATGGAAAATTTTCTGGAAGGAGAAAAGGAAATTTTTGCTTGAGCTCCTTGACATAAAAACTAAATGAATGGAAAGAAGTCTTCATTTTCAGACACTCTAGACCTGGGCCATGGCATTTGGCAACGCTGGTAATGCAAGTTTCAGAGTTTCAATAGGCCTGCTTAAACTGTAGTTTGCTTTGCACTCACAACAGGTCAAAAACACAGAACTGCAAATTTGCAATGAAGCACCAGCAGTGTTCATGCATTGCAAACAGCATGTGCACATGGAAGGCCAGCTGGAGTGAGCAGCTAACCAGAGGTCCAGG
>Ga0307947_1000176_pt1:7500-39445 | contig 39445 bp, 39 predicted proteins | sample OrgLakmetagen232_FD_201840 | JGI IMG/M metagenome (GOLD analysis project Ga0307947, IMG submission 201840) | Saline water microbial communities from Organic Lake, Antarctica - #232 | ecosystem: Environmental > Aquatic > Non-marine Saline and Alkaline > Saline | place: Antarctica...
TTGCATTGCTACTAAGTTGCTAGCAAGGGATGCCCTTACAGCAGACTGCGTGCGTGTTGCTAGGTTGCTAGTGAGGGATACCCTGACTTCAGTTTCAGTAGACTGTGAGAGTGTGCATTGTTGCTAGGTTGCTAGCAAGGGGTATTCCTTTTAGTAGACTGTGTGTATGTGTGTGTGTGTGCATTGTTGCATGTAGAGGTTACCTTTTGTGTGCACCGCGCAGTTTCGGTGCAGCTGCATGTGAAGGTTAGCTTTTGTGTGTACTGCCTTTCATGCGTGTGCATTGTTGTATTTCAGGGTTGACAAATGTGCACATGCGTCATTACTTTATTGGCACACATTGAATGTCAGCTGACAAGTTATGCCTACAACTAATGTGCAACTTACAGCACAAGAATATGAGGAAAATTTAACGTGTCATCTTTGTAGTATGCGACCTTGAACATGTTGACATCTCTTTATATTCTGTTTTGCTTGTGGTTTAGGTAGCCAGACATGATGGTTCTTCCTTTATCTTGGCTGCCTCCCCACTTAATCTTTATTTTTTATTTGGCATGTATGCAGAAAGCACAGACTTGATGGATACAGTGGCCCTGTTGCTGCTCTCCCCCTACATACTACGCGCTCCCTTGTTTTAGTGACCACGTCCTCGATTTCCTTTCTTTGTTTGTGTGCAGATGCAGAGGGCGCAAAGCTGATGGACCCTGCAGCTTTGCAACCGTTTCCTCCCCTGATCCAGCGCTTCATGGTGTCTCAGGGTTTTGTAGAGCCTACGCCCATCCAGGTGTGTGTGAGTGTTGGTGTGTGGGGGGGAGATTTTGTAGAGCCTACGCCCATCCAGGTGTGTGTATGTTGGTGTGGGGGGGGTGTGTATGTTTGTGCGTGGGGGGGAGATTGTGTAAAGCCTACGCCCATCCAGGTGTGTATGTTTGTGTATGGGGGGGAAGGGGAGGAAGGAGCTGGTATGCTTGTTGTTAAATGCTCATAAGCTCATAATTGAGTGCGCAGGCATTTTTCATTTTCTTAATGCTTCATGGTGTCTCGAATTTTTGAAGGGCTGCACCCAATCAAATGCGTGGAGTATGAATAGTAATTCATGATTTATTTTAGAGCGCATGACATGCATCCCTCAAATCTACCTACCAGCGTGGAATGATGGTTGTGGAGCGATGATTGCCAAAACTCAAGGCTTATATATATTATTCATAAAAGCATCCCAATTTACATTCTTAAACCATATTGTGGCCTTGGCTAAGTAACATTCTTTCTTATATGTCGGTGCTTCAAGTCTAGCTTACGTACTGAAACAGCCTTGGTCCTCTGTTCCCACTCAATTCATGATCCCTCTTTTTGCACAGCCCTCTTTTCACCCTACCTGAACGCTTAGCTATCCATTTTCACATTTCTTAAATTTGACAGTACTTTGAATAATTTCATGCACGTTCCTACGTTGCATGTTCCTTCCGCCAGCATTAACACGCACGCACGTGCATACACACACACGTACTACAATGCCCTCACAGGCTGCCTGCTGGCCTCCAGGGTGCAGTGGTCAGGACGTGCTGGGAGTTGCGGAGCCCGGCAGCGGAAAGACACTGGCTTACCTGCTGCCAGGGGTCATGAAACTGCAGGTAAAAGGGGTCGTGGGATTACATGGGTCGTGGGATTACAGGGGTCGTGGGAACTGCAGGTAAAAGGGGTCGTAGCAGGGGTCGTGGAATCACAGGGGCTCTCAAAGTAAATGTACAGGTTAACGCCCGATGGCTTGCCTTTTGTACGTGTGTAAGGCTTGCTTAGCAAATCAACGTGGTTTGACAGTGTGGCTGCTATGCTAGACTGCATGACATCATGCATCTTGACCGCATGACGGCCTAATTTAGACTGATTGCATTACTTTTAAGCAGCCACTACAGCAGCACCAGATCCGTCCCAAGCTAGTGCTGGCTCCTGCCTGCATGCTTACCGTAACTCACCTGTGCAAATTATCTGCCTATTCCTCTGTCCACTACTCTATTTCAATCATGCATTTTCAAGCTCTGGGACACTTCGTCACTACCACCACCACCACCACCACCACCACCACCACCACCACCACCTCCGCCCGCCCACCCCTCCCATGCTGGTGCTGGCCATGTTGGTTACTACCCCTTTCCTTTACTTTTTACATTTCAATCACACACACACACAACTGCAGGCTCTGGGCCACTCCAGCACCACCGCACCGCCCGCCCCTCCCATGCTGGTGCTGGCCCCTACGCGTGAGCTGGCGATGCAAGTGGCGTCCGAATGCCGCTTGGTGCAAAAGACAACAGGGCTGCGCACTGCGTGCATCTACGGTGGCGTGTCTAAGGAGCAGCAGGTGTGTGTGTGTCAATGTGTGTTATTGTGTGTGGGTGTGCCTGTGTGTGCGTGTGTGTGTGTGGGTGTTCAAGGGAGACTGTGCATGTTTTCAGTTGCGGTGGTGTACTTGGTGAGAATGTTGGTGGGTGGGTGTGTAAACAATTTGGCATTTTGAAAAGCTGCATGATAAGAGCATGTTTCAGGTGGCGTGGAGTTGAAGGCTTTAGTAACACCCATAATCTGTGAGGGCCTTTACACCTGCAAAAATACAAATGTACGTATGCACACGTACACACATACACAATTGCACACGCAATCCCACTTCCTCAACTGCAGGTGGAGCTCCTGCAGAAGCACCCCCACATCATTGTCGCCACTCCTGGTCGCTTGCTTGACCTCATTGATGACCGCCTCCTCCACATAGGCCAGTCAGACACGCTTGCAGGTGAGGTTGTAATGATAAGGACATTCACAGAAGTACGAAAACACACATTACTGCGCTCTGCAAGACGTCAAGTCCTCCTTGTACAGACGTATATAGTTGGCCGCCTCCTCCAGGTAGGCCCGCCTGACACACCAGCAGTTGAGGTGAAGAACATGCAATGACATTCATAAGAATACAAGTACCATACATTCCATACCTTAAAAAATACCATACGTACATACCATAAATACCATACATTCCATACATTCTGCTCGACATCAATATACCAATGTATAGACCTATGTAAACGACAGCCTTTCCACACTGGTTAGCCTGACACACCAGCAGGTGAGGGAAAACATGTGTACACAGACAATTGTAGTTGACCTTGTTGGTGGTGGCCGCCTCTATACACGAGCCATGTGTACGTAGGCAGGACACCAACAGCTACAGACGCACACACTCATGACTCACTGCAGCATGACACCGACAGCTACAGACACACGCAGGACACCAACAGCTACAGACGCACGCACTCATGACTCACTGCAGCATGACACTGGCAGCATCAGACGCACGCAGGACACCAACAGCTACAGACGCACGCACTCATGACTCACTGCAGCATGACACCAACTGCATCAGACGCACGCAGGACACTAACAGCTATAGACGCACGCACTCATGACTCACTGCAGCATGACACCAACAGCATCAGACGCACGCAGGACACTAACAGCTACAGACGCACGCACTCATGACTCACTGCAGCATGACACCGACAGCATCAGACGCACGCAGGACACCAACAGCTACAGACGCACGCACTCATGACTCACTGCGGCATGACACCGACAGCTACAGACGCACGCAGGACACCAACAGCTACAGACGCACGCACTCATGACTTACTGCAGTATGACACCGAATCGCATCAAGGAAGATAATGGCAGCAGTTGCGCAGGAACATGGCACGCATGCATGCCCACACTCAAACAACTGCTCGCAACACATGCACATATGCACATATGCATGCACAACCAACAGCAAGGCACAACGTAAGTGCACACACTAGCACACACTAGCACACTCACACTCACACACACACGTACTCAAACAGACGACAGCAAGGGCCAGTGTACATGGTGCCGGACTAGCATTTACAAAAACACACTGGTATACACAATGGCATATACACACGCACAATCATACTCACACACACATACATACACACACGTACTCAAACAGATGACAGCGAGGGCACAGTGTACGTGGTGCTGGACGAGGCAGATAAGATGCTCTCACTTGGTTTCCATGCGCAGTTGTCGCGTCTCAGGTGTGTTTGTGAGGCGTTTGTGAGGAGCACTAGAAAAGGTGCACCAACACACAAATGGCAGTAGGCATTTGCATCTAGGAGGCATCCACACGCATACGTGCACATTTGCGTATATGCTTGTGCACATGCCCACACTTATACGCACATACGCACAAATCGCACAAATACACATGCACACTTGAGCACACGCCCATGCGTGCACACACACACACACACTTACACACTTACACACACACAGGGACATGCTCCTACCACCTGCTTCAAAACCTGTGCCTTTGGAGGGTGCTGCTGCTGAAGTAGCAGGGTTGAAAAAGAAGGGGAAGAAGGCAGTGCAGCAGCAGCAGCAGGAGCAGCAAGAAGGAGCAAGCCCACGGCCGCAGGTGTGTATTTATGAATGACATGTGTGTGTGTGTGTGTGTGTGCAAATGTGGGTATTCCTTTGACCGGTGCTTCAACTTGTGCGCCAAGTGATGGTGTCCACCAGCACAACACCCTCAGGAAAAGCAGCAACACCATCCCCTGATTTTAAAGCTCTCGCTTCCTTTTCACGGTTGCACTTTCGATTGGGCAACAGGTGATGATGTTCACCGCCACGATGCCCTCAGAGACTGCAGCCGCCGCTGCTACTTGGTTGCTGCCCTCCGCGCACCGTGCAGTGATCTCAGGCGACGCAGCTGCTGCTTCATCCGTCAGCAGCACGGTCACACAGGTGGGGTGGGCTAGGGAAGTACAGCCAAATTAAGAGGGAGTTGCGTTACTGGGGGTTGGGCAAAGGATGTAAAGTCAAAAGTTAGAGGGACTTCCGTTACTGGGGGGTGGGCACAGGGGGGGGGAAAGAGTAGCTAGAATTTCAAGTGAAATGCTCAGCGTGAAAAGAAGAGGATGGTGGTACAGGGGTTCATGCGGTCGGGCACTGAGCAATAACATGGGTATACAGTATACAGCGTGATGAGTGCTTGTGTGTTTGTGTGTGTGTTTGTGTATTTTTGTGTGTGTATGTGTGTGTGTATCTGTGTGTGTGGAATGAAGACACAGATACCGTCTGTCCAACATTGAACGGTGATATTTTTGCAATGCGGCATTAAACTGTCACTCTCTCTTTCTCCTAGAGCAGCACTGTCACACAGCTGGGGTGACCTAGTCGACAGCAGCTTTTCTGTCGAATTGCTAAAAGGGAAGTGAGCATTTATGCCATGCAGATGGCTTGCATTTTTGAGTCAAAGGACGAGCGGTTAAATACTTAATACATGCACAATTATAAGTGTAGAATCATGCACGCATACAAGCTTACACGCACGCATACAAGCTTATACGCACTCTTACAAGCTTACACGCACGCTTACAAACATACACGCATGCCTGTTTTCTCTGAACTCCCACCTTGCAGGTCGTGCAAGTGTGTGCTGAGCACAGTTATACGAATGGAAACATGCACGCGTACAAATTTACGTGCACGCATACAAATTTACACGCACGCCTGTTTTCTCTCCTTGCAGGTCGTGCAAGTGTGTGCTGAGCACAAGAAGCCTACCAAGCTGGCCAAGCACCTGCAGGCTATCAAGGAGAAGTCCGCCACCATGCGCAACCCCCCTCGTGTCCTTGTGTTTGCCAACCGCGTCAAGGTGCGCGCCCTGTGCCCTTCTTGCTGGGCATACCAGCAAAAAGTTATTCCTCCAACTACACCTGTTGACCTAGACATGCCCCTCAAAGACATTTGAGGCTGAGGCTGCGGTCACAGGCAGCTCCAGTTTGTCCCTGTGCTCTCCAACTGCAAGTGCACTGAAGACTCTTGCACCCCCCGATTTCCTGCCCTGGATGTTGTTATGTGTAGGGTTGGCCAGAAACTTATACATACACCGTGTATGACCATATATATGGTGACTTCCTTGCTAAGAACACCGTATATATTAACATATGCAAGTATAGATCTGGCCAACCCTGTGTACTATGTGCCATCCTAACCCTGTGTGGCTTCAAATGGCCGCGCTGTATCAAAACAAACAGTCGCACACGCATGCCCTCTCACACACTCAACACCAAAATCTACGCTCTCCAACATATTCGTGCACAAATTTGCAGACGGTGCGCTTCCTGTACGACACGCTCACCAAAGACGGCTATCGCGTTGTCATGCTGCATGGAGATCGCTCACAGCCGGAGCGTGATGAGGCATTGCGTGGATTCAGGGGAGGAAAGGCACAGGTATGCAAGTGTGTGCATGTGTGTTTTGTGTGTGTATACGTTGTGTGTGTGTGTGTGTGCCCATGGAGTTGCTCTGCTTAGGAACCCGTGTTCATGCTGCGTTGGATCACTCCCAGTTAAAGTGTAATGAGACACTGCATGCATTGAGGGCAGGGAAAGCGTGTCTGAGGCTGGTTTTGAGTGATAAACTCAAATCGAGGCAGTTAGGCTCTGGCTGTGTTGCTCGACTGTCAACTCATTCTTCAATTCCTGATATTTTTTGGGTCTTTATTGCTTTTCCTCAGCCGGCAGTGTAATTTTGTTGGCAAGTCATCTGGAACACAAAAAGGGCCTTTTTTTTGGCGAAGCCCCCCTCGTGGGGGCGTGAGCCCCTAGCATTGTCGGATTCCCACCACACTTCACACAGGCCTCCCCAGGCTCACCCAGGCCACCCCACGGGCTGAAACTCGACATAGGCTCCTCACCAGATGAATTCTGGTACCCTGGGGTGCTGTATGTGATGATGTAGAGCAAAATATTTTTTTGGGGGGTCCAGCCCTCCTCCCCGGGCCCACCCAGGGCACTTCCCGGGCTGAGACTTGACATAGGCTCCTAACCAAAACCTTTACCGAGGCAGATGAATTCTGGGATTCTGGGGTGCCGTGTGTAAAGTTTTAGAGAAGTTTTTTTGTTTGAAAACTCCAGGAAGCTGCCCAGAATTCCTCAGCCAGGTCCCCGGACCACTTAGTAATGATGCAGCACCCATCAGCACACTTTCCTGGCTGCGGATGCTGTGTCAGGGGCCCGGGAGTGTTCCGGTTGCAAAGTTCACGGTTGACCAAGCAAGAAGAATTAAGTAATACTAATTTCAATGGGCTATATAATTAAATTTAGTCAGATGTTGATGACGCGCGGAAGATTGCTTGGACGGGACCCTTCAGGAACATGGTCTATGTTGGCTTGGACTGTTTGCGGGGCATGGAGTGCACGGTGCAGGTGCTTGCTGTGCACTCTGTGTAGCTGAGTTCAGACATCGTGGCCAGCCCGGGCACCTGCCCTCTCAACAGACAGGCAATAGCAGGAGCAGCACATCCTCACGCCTGTTTCAGCAAAGGCTACTCCAGCACAGCGCCATGCACACCACTGCAGCATCTGTGGGGCAGCAAGACACACACAGGCGTGCCTGCACACACGCACACACGTGCACACACACACACACTCACACACACGCATGCGCATGCGCGCACACATACAATTACAAACTTGTGCGTATATACACACAGGTGCGCACACACACACAAACACACATGCACGCGCACAAACACAGACACACACACGAGCACACATACACACGCACAAACACACAGGCACACACGCGTGCGCACACACACACACATACACACACGTGCACACGCGCACACACACTCACACGCACACATGCATATGCATATGCATATGCATGCACACGTTGCGCGCGTGATGGGCTTTGCCAGTTTTCCAGCGTCGCTAGTGACGCTCCCACACTTGATATTTCCTGAATACAAATTTAAAGCATGGTGGCTACTACTGACGTCGCAGACAAAGGTGTGGACGTTCATCAGCTCTCCTTTCACACACTCTCTTATTACACTTCACGTGTGTTCCCACCCCAGTCTATCTATTCCCACACACCCCCGCAGATCATGGTGGCTACTGACGTCGCAGCCAGAGGCTTAGACATTCGGCAGCTCCCCTACGTTGTGAACTACGACTTCCCTTCCAGCCTTGAAACCTACATCCACCGTGTGGGGCGTACAGGAAGACTTGCAGCATTTGGCCACGCGTACAGCTTTTTCACACGCAACTTGGTGAGCAGCACGAGTCGACCGACCTCTGTGTGGCTTCTCATTAGCTTATTATTATGCAGTGAAGTTTGACGTAGACAGGTTTCAGGCTCCCTATTTTGCTTGGCTGTGGGGCTCAAATGTGTGAGCATGCTTTTGAAGTGAGTCAGGGCGGTGTACCGTCATAGGGTTTCGGATTCTGGGTTCGAGTGAGGGTTTAGGGTTACTTTGTCACAGGCCTTTTCCTTTGCAGTTAACTTGGCTGCCTGCTCACTAAAGTCCTGTGTGTAACATTGCAGCAAAAACAACCTGTTTTGTGGCTTGTAGCTGCTGCGCTGTGGCGTACCTGTTAGTGTTTGTTATTCAACAACCGTGCAATTCATGCTGCCCCAATACTGCAGGCCCGCATCGCATCCCCCTTGATTAAATTGCTGCAACAGCACAGCCAAGCTGTGGACCCAAACCTGTCCCAGCTAGCAGACGCCTGGAAGGTGATGGTTTTGCGGAATAAGCTTGACTGGGAGCTTACATTTGTGTGATTAATTTTATAGGTGTGTGGTGTTTGTGTGTTTGTGTGCGTCATGTGGGTGTACACGTGTTTGTGAGTATGTGGTTGTGTCTGTGTGTGGTTGTGTGTGTATTTGATATGCAGCCAAGTCGGAAACAAGAACTGCTACTAGCCTACATTATGTGACTGAGGCTACCAAATTCTAAAGCCCTTTTTCTTAGTACAAACATGTGTCTAGCCAGCTGAGCTCTAAGAATCCTAATTTCAAAAATAGCGTTGTCTAAATTTGCAGGCAGCAGAAGCTCACCTCGGACCTGAAGCACTCGCTAAGCATGCTGCTGCAGCAGCTGCCTCAGGAGCGGGCAGTGATGGTGAGGGTGACGAGCCTGAAGGCGGGCAGAAATCAGCGCGCAATGCAGAGCAGGTGAGTGGTGTATGAGTGTGCATGTGGAATGGTTTTGCGTTTAAGTGAGCATGTGAAATGGTTACGTGTACAAGTGTGCATGTGGAACGGAATGGTTACGTGTATCAGTGTGCATGTGGAATGGTTACGTGTACGAGTGTGCATGTGGAATGGTTACGTGCATGACAGTGCATGTGAAATGGTTACGAAGTATGTGCATATAACACACTCCAATGCAAACACACACACGCTCATACACACACGCTCATACACAATTTGACAGGAGCTACTGGAGGCACGCATGGACATAGAAGACCTTGGTGAGGGCCTCAGAGGGCCACGCCCGCCCAAGGCAGCCAAAGGGCAGAAACGAGCACTTCAGCAGGAAGGGGCCGGAGTACAGCTGCAGGTATTGTCTTTTTCTCCTTTCAGTTTTGATTCCCTGGATTCTTATACATAAGGGCGTGTAATAAGTAACAAACAGGCCAGATCAAAGCTGCATGTTTTGCCTTGACATCCTCGTTGTCACTTGCATAAGAAACCGATACATAGCTACAGGTACAAAGCTGGAGGCCTTCCTTTTTCACACCAAGCTCGTTGTAGCATTGCGTATACGAGGACAGAATTGCGCAGATTTGTGCACTTGAGCATCAGCGTTAGCAGCAGCAGTAGAAGGAGGAGGACAGAGCAGCTACGCATTTTGGCAGCTGGTGGCAGAGCATTGCGTTTTAGGTGTTCTGTGTTTGTCTACTTGTATATTCCATAACACAGGGTGCGGAGCAGGTATGCTTATAAGTGTATGAAAGTATACAGCTGGTGTGAGACTGTGTGCTACCTGTTTGGTCACTTTATGTTGTGAAATGCAATCTCCAATCTCAATTGCTTCCTTTGTGCTTACTCCATTTCTCCTTTGCACTTGCTCATTTTTGTTGTTGTGCTTGCGCAGGCTACATAACAGAGGTGGGATTAGAATAAGAGCAATTAGAAAGAAATTGAGTAGCAGCTACTTGCTGCTAACTTCTTGTTTACGTGTGTGTGTCTGTGCCCTGTGCAGGCGCAGGAAGCTGCAGAGCTGGGGCTGGCACAAAAGAAAAGCAAAAAGGGAGGAGGGGGGGAAGACATGGAGGAAGATGGAGAGTTGGGCTCTGCAGTGGGAACTAACCTGAAAAGCAGGCTTGCCAAGGCAAACGCCAATGGGGTGGCAGCTGCGGCTTTGAAGGCAACAGGTGAAAATGTGTATGACCCTTTGAGATTCGAATCAGAATGTGGAGTATGCACGCACAAATTTCCAAACCTGCAGTGACAAACTTGTTCATACTGCTCCTTGTACAAATGTACGACACACACACTCAAATTTAAACACACACACGCACATGCACACAAAACACAAACACGCATACACAGGTGAGGGCGCCCAAACCAGCAAGACAATTCCTTTTGTGGCGGCGCCTAAGTTTGCAGGTGCACGTGCAGGCTACTGCTTCCGCAAGGGCGAGCATGGTGTTGGCTACTACGTGGACAAGCCGCCTCAGGTAGTTAATACAACGTTTGGTTCATGTGCCTTTAACACCAGCAGCTTGTCTGCTCAGCCCCAACCTGCATCTGTGATCCTTATTTGCTGCAGGTTTCAAAAGCCTCCCTGCTGCAGCAAACTGTACGTGACAAGGGCCCTATCATTCCCTTGAGCTCCTCTGCGAAGGCCAAAGACGACCCCTCACGCTTTGACAGTAGTGATAGCGATGGTGACGACAGCATGAGTGGGCAACAGGAGGGCAGCAACAGCGACAGTGAAGAAGAGCAGGGTGACCAAGGTGGGAAGCGCAAGAAGCAGAAAAAGCGCATGGTCAGCGATGATGACACGGATAGCAGCAGCGATGGTGGGGGTAAGCGAAGGGGGACCAAGGGTAAGAAAGGAGGAGGCCGAGGAGGCATGGCAGCGCGAGGGAGAGGGGGAGGTAGGGGAGGTATGGCTGCGCGAGGCAGGGGAGGTATGGCAGGAAGGGGAGGAGGAATGGGTGGGCGTGGAGGCGGTGGTCGGGGTGCAAGCAGTGGAGGGGCAGCAGGGAGCCAAAGTAATAAGAAGCTGCCCGGTCGCCTTCGAAAAAAGTTGGCCAAGGAAAGGGCCGGTTAAACGCTCGTTTCTATGTTTTTTTCTTGTATTAAGCTGGTCGAGTTTATGCGGTTGCGGCCTTTTGGCTCTGTTCTGTTTAAATGGTGCGTTGTGTATCGCATGTAACTCATGCACTTCTGATGAACTCGGGTTTGACTCTCACAGGCATTGGCTTGAAGCATCGGCGAGGCAGTTGCAAACAGGAGGAAAAAATTTAGAGCATTAGATGTTTAAAGCTGAAAAGAAAGCAGGCCCTTTCGGCAATCCTCCCTCCCTCCGTCCACGCCATAGTTTAAAAGAAATTATTTAAATATCGTCTGGACTTATATTAAGCTCCTGGCGAGCCTCACTTCTAATTCAAATCCCGCTTGCCTAGCCCCTTACCTAGCCTTCTGCCGATTGAGCAGCCACGACGAGGTGTGTGTGGTGCATGCGCTTATGTAGACGCTCTCTTGCCGTCGAGGTGTTCACAGATGAGCTAGCTGTCATCAATTTGGTCCTGATTAGCTGTATCAGCACGGTCAGTGCACTCGTCAACAAATGTGTAGCTCTACTCTACATAAAAGCATGCAGACTGTTCACATAAAGGTTTGGCAGGGCTGTGAAGGGCTGGACGACAGCCTAAGCGACGGCTTATAATTTGAACTGCCCTGCTTCGCCCTACGTCTCTACTAGCTGCTGCCGTTATCAATACGTACAGAATTTACTGTGATTGCAGAGCGAGTGAAGCTGTGCACACACATAATTACCCAGTAGAGACAAGATGTTCTACAGCAAAGACCTGCTGAGCCGGAAGAGCCCATTGGGAGCAATTTGGTAAGTTGGGGCGGCGGGCGGCGCGACGACTTTTATGGGTGATGAGATGCAACACGAAGCAGGACAGGAGCTCTAACTGCGTTAAAACGAACAAGCAATAATCAAACTATAGAGCCCATGCAGTCCTTGATGGGCGTGTAGCATCATCTCGGTTTGTGTCGTGTTCAAGCGCCGCCTGCGCTTACAGGCCGTGCAAGTGTGCATTGAAGTTATCCATATTTGACGGCATACAGTTCCATAATGTTCTGGTTCCACATTTTACCTACGTCCTCTTTCATGCATGCAGGACCGTTGCGCACGGCAAGAAGCTGAGCAAAAGCAAGTTGCTGGGAATCAGTGTGCAAGAGATTTGGTACGTCCACAAAGCTGCTGGTGGTTTGCCTACTTAAGCGTTGAAGGTGGAGCATGATATTGGCTGCATTTTAGTTTGGATTACAAAGACAACCTCCAGCCTGGCATGGCTGCTACTATAAGGAGAGACCTGCAACATCAATTTCGAAGAACGACAGCTGAATCAAAACTTAGCATGATCGTGCTTCAAGGTTAAGCCTGCATTCCGCAATTCACCCAGCTTTAAGCTGGTTACAGTATCACAGGACACCAAACAGCATCAACCAAGGTGGTACTTGTCTGCTGCAAATGATGCATGCTGCACCACCTGGCAGTTCTGGTATTATATGCACAACTCATCCTCCTTCACCCTCTGCCTCCTACAGCAACCAGATCCTCCACCCAGAAATTCCCCACAGCCTGCGCCTGCAAGGCATCCTGGTCGGGGGTGTTGTGGTGGTATACACCAAGCAACAGGTTTACCTGCTGGAGGATGTGCAGGACATGGTGGTGAGAACCAGATCAGAAGGGTTACACAAGCAACGTTATAACAGTTTCCTGCAATAGATAGGAAAGGCACCTTGCTTTAAGTATCCTCTTTAAAAGCCAATCCTGTTTAGACTTTTGCTTGTCCTGTATAAACAGTAGGAGCTGATTTAACTGTATTTCTTGGTTGCTGAGGGGAACTTTGCATTGGCTTTTTCACGTTGTGCGTATGGAGGCACACCTTGATTGGGATCACATTTGTTGTCTCGCATTGAACATGTGGACCAATTAAAATAAATTGTCACTTGCCTTGCTGTTTGACTCCATGCACATTTACACTGACATGGATGGCTGCGCGTAAACAGTCCATTGGGATGCTTGATCGTATCTGTATGGAAGCCACGCATGTTCTTAAATCACCTCAATGTTCAACATGACCCTGTTTTGGCGTATTTAAAAGAATAATAAGAAAATGGACGCAGCACTAAAGCCACTCCCCGAATGAGCTAATATGAAGCTACCTAGTTGCTGTAATTCTTTCTGCCTGTGTGGTTTTGTCATCCCATGCATCATAAAGTTGTCTACATTAAAGTGCCTCTACCTATCCATGCTCGGTGCACAGAGACAAGTAAAAGAGGCCGTCCACATTGACACCTTCGGTGGCAAGGCCACCTTGAAGCGCGGCAACGACAAGGCCAAGTAAGTTTGACGCCTTCTTATTTGTGATCATCCGACGTACACGTCGTACTACGTTTTTTTGCTTACTTGCCTTTCTTCCCGTTTTGTAAGCTTAAACGGTGCTTGCGGCACTTGCTGAGGTAACCGGGCATTAAGCCCGTGCATTAGGCTATTAAATCAATGACAGCCCGAGGACAACCTCTAAGGTCTTAGTGTCTTTATAGGCCTGCAATGAATTAGTCCTGATCTATTAGAAAGGAGGCGCCTTGTTCCTAGTGCTATAACATCAAGCTGTTTTTGATAGTGATGCACGCTTCATTGAATGTGCGTGCCAGGAACTACCATACATATTCACCTGATTGTTCATGACAGGCACGGAGCCATCACCCTGCGTGAGACGGATGGAGCTATGGATGACGCAAGGTTTGCAGGTACATGAATGCGTTGACTGTGTGTTGCAAGGGTGCAGCCACAGCAATGTGTAGAGTTGGCCAGGGCCACATATAGACAATGTATATGCGGTATTTTTGGCAGAAAAATCACCAAATATACGGTCATATACGGTGTATATATACGGTTCTGGCCAGCCTACACATGTGCATTTGCCATGACTAAAAACTCATCAGACAAAAGTGGACAGGTGCCCTATATTGTTACCCATGTCAATAGAAGTAGTCAGTACTGTTTTTGATGCACTATAAGACAGACAGAAGCCACGGTAGCTGCCGCATCATGTGAACAGAGTAATTTTGTAATAGCCCCTAGCCGCTACTCTGCACCTGTCTAAATGTGCGTCACAGGTTATTTGCATATCATATCCACCGCTTCTGCATTGTTGAGAAAACAAGTAGTTGCGTTGTATTAAATCATTTTAAACACATTTTTGTCAATCCTAGCAACTACCAGATGCTCTTGCATTTTTTACGACATTAACTATCAGAACAGTTTTTTGTTTCTGACACCATGTATGCAACAATACCAAGCACCTATCCGCAAAAATTGTTTGCAATGCTTAATGCCACTTTCTGAGTACGTTGTCTGCACAATGCCCGTTGCTGCCGATCATGGCAGAGATTAGACATCCGGCCGTTTTGTGTGCGGAACGTGCTCCACACAAACTGCATTAGTTTGTTGCACTGATTTTTAGATGCAAATTTCCTTTGCACACATACACACTGCACACTTCAGACATTAACAACTTGGCCGCTGAAATGGACCACGCCCACAACGTGCCACTGACTGCAAAGCTGGGGAGCTTCAGTGAGATCGTGATGGAGGAGGAGGTATGGTCCTGATGAAATGTCACATTTATACATGAATTATTAGCAAGAACATGCACCTCACTTGTCCAAGAGGGAGTGCCTGTATCTGCCTGAGCAGCATAGCACACACCTTTCCTTCGACCAGCTCCGGCCAGCTCTGGTCCTCATAAATCACCTCATCTGCAAATCCAAGTATATGAAAGTAAAGTTTTAGCTCTTTCAACTGATGCCGGATGTGGTTCCCTTCCTTGCAAATTTCCTTAGATATATCACAGTTAGGACCACCGCAACATTTTGTCATCACATCTACTACCTCCAACTGCACAGGACCCTGAGCTCTTTGCCATGCCAGCCATGAGCAACCGCGACACAGGTGTGAGAGATTCTTTTTATTATTTCTATTTTCTATTTTCTCTAGAAGTCAGTTGGAAAGGAACAGCTGTGCAGGTAGTGAGATCGATCTCACATGATTGAAGAAAAATAAGATCAAGTAAGACACTACTCTCCCAGGAAGCTTTCCTTGAAACTGAAGTTAAAATTTTCCTTTGAGGGAAGGGCAGTTTCTGTCACGCTCACATAGGCACGTAGACAAATACACATACACACCCACATACACAACCCACACAAACACACTTGCACACACGCTGTTCATGCTGATCATGAGATATCTGCCTGTGAGGTGGAAATTTAAGTCTCCTCTCTGAAAGCAGGCCCAAACTTGACAGACACCCCTGTTCGTATGTACAATTCCCTCTGTGTAGTAAATGTAAAAAATAGATGTGTACACCATCCCCTAGAATTGGTCAAGACCCCCCTGACCCACCCACCCACCCCTAGACCCCCCATGCAGTAAGCCTACATGGACAAAAAGGGCACCAATCTGCCCCATTTTAAAATAGTCATCCATCTGCATACTCATCAAGACCTGAAACTGAACTGTTGCAGAGTTGTGGGTCAAAAACTGAGATACGGACGCCCATGCCCACGTGACCTACCAGGCACCCATAACTGGCTTGCACAGTCCCACATTGCTTCCATTTCATTAGAATTCCACTGACAATCTCACGCTGGCACAATCCTGTAAGTTTTGGGTAAATTGCTGCTTCATTGGCTTGACTCGCCCCGCGGTCTGCACCTGAGCGCGTGTGCCTCTGACTTTTGGACATGTCCACAGACCCCCCCCCTAACCCAATGCACCCCAAAAGGGTGCCATTCGACGGAGCTTGATCTTAGGATTTTGATGATATGTTGACAATTCCGTGGAAATGCCCCAGTAAAATTCTGGAGGGGGGGTCCCAAAAACTAAAAACCGGTAAAAATTGCCCTCGACATCCCACCCCCCCCCCCTCAGATCTGACTCGTTTATATATCAATCGGTAGCTTTTGATCTCAGGATTCTAGATATGTAGTTATTAATTCAATTGACCGGGGTGTTCCAAAAGTTGTGCCTTTCTGGTGCCTCCTGTCCTCTTTCATTTTTTCATTCTCATGGCTTATCTTCTGGTTACCTGTCAATGCTTGTGCGTCCAGGCCGCATCCTTTTCTTAATTTCTCTTGCTTTACTACCACGATTCTGCTCATTGCTGTATATTCATCTCTTTGCAATCAGGCCGCCTCTCCAGCCATGCAAACGAGCAAGAAGAGGTGGCAGGTCGCTTGCAGCCCGTGAGTAAGCTGTGCATCATGATGGTTTGTGTATTAGAGGGAGCTTGGGCTGCAGCATTTTTTGACTGGTTCGTGGATGTACAATGAATGTTATAGACGTCTATTAATGTTATCATTTCATGAAGCTACGTCAGCTGCAAGATCCTCTAATGTTGGCGCAGTTTCCATGTCTTGGGACTTTACTGGTCCAGTGATCTGAAAAATTGGCTATGCAGTCTTATCATTTGATTCTTTAGGGTTTTACTGTTCGCAGCTCCAAATAAATATTTGCCTGTGATTCTTTGTCAAAATTTTGATTGATGCAAAAGCCATTCCAGTTCCAGATCACATGGACTCTTGCTGGTTGCGTTCCCTTTCCCTTCAATTACGCCCTTTTTCTCCTCAGTGATGTGCTCATTAAAGCACGCAACATCACCACTCTGTACATTGCCAGCAACTGCTTTTCGACCCAAAACATTTATAAAGCTTCAATCCGTAATGCAGCTGTAACAAGGCGCGCAAAATGAGTACATATAACCAGCCATGGCTTTTTAGTTTATGTCTTGCTACTCGCAATTGCCACCTACAGCTGCCCAGTAAGGCGCGCAAAGCAAAAGGGGCAGACCGCCAGCAGCAGGCCACCGAAAAGGTTGGAGGAGCAGCAGGGGGTGGCGGGGGGGTTGTTGGGGGCGACATGTTTATGGAGCAGGACGAGATGTTTAACATGGGAGACACGGGAGGCATGATGATGGAGGACGAGCTCATGGCAGCAGGTGTGTATTTGTATGTTTGTGTGTACAGAACTTGTTCGTGTGTAGAGGATAAGATCATGGCAGCAGGTTTGTAATTGTATGTGCACTTTTGTTAGTGTGTAAAGATTTGACAGGGATGCGTTTAAAGAGATCATGGGGGCGGGTGCATTTGTGTACTTGCACATACTTGAAAATGAATTGTCCAGCGCCAAGTGTTCCTTACAAACACGGGATTTTGTCCTTCGATCAATTTATGTCCTTGTCGTTTTGACACTGCGCCGTTGTGCTCCTGATTTGTTTGTGCTGCCTTACTCTCGTGTGTAGAAAAGAAACAGAAAAAGTACGCAGGCAATGAAAGACCACTCCCCACATTTATTAAGGTGCACACATGGCATCCTCTTGTGCACCACATCAATAAAGGTGCACACATGTCATCCCCTTGTGCACACATGTCATCCTCTTGTGCACACATGTCATCCTCTTGTTGTGCATACATGTCATCCTCTTGTGCACCACATTAATTAAGGTGCGCACATGTCATCATCTTGTGCGCAAATTAATTAAGGTGCACCACATGTCATCCTCTTGTGCACCACATTAATTAAGGTGCGCACATGTCATCATCTTGTGCGTGTTTTGCACATAGATCTGGGCGCGCCTCCCAAGGATCAGATCGACCGCAATAACTCTGCAGCATTGATGATGCAACAAGGTGGGGGCACTAGGACATATTCTTTTCAGAATTAAGCGGGAATTGTTGGACAGGGCTGGCCGTCAAGGAGGGCTGGGTGCACTTGTGATTTTTGCAAGAGCACATACTTTGTGCTGTGATACTGAAATACTGAACGCACAAACTGTGTTTCAAGTGACTAGAGTGGCGCATCTCACACATCAACAAGGCACATATGACACTAAAAATTGGCAGGTTGTATACCTTATGCTGCTAAACCAAACACAACCCACAGCAGTTCAGCACATTGCAAGGTAAACCCCTTTTAATTAGGATTTGTGTAGGTCCAATACGGGAGCACACACATTTTAAACACACACACACACACTCACACAAACACACACACCCTAACGTGTATGCCACACAAAACTTCGTATTCCACATGCATATCACACACACACAATTACACGCACACGCACACAGATAAGGAGGATGAAGCCCCCCTGTCTCCCAAAAGTGCAGAGCGGCGAGCCTCCATCGTAGATGAAATGCGTGCTGAGTTTGAGCAGGTTAGCAATTATGGTTTGTGTGATGACATATAAACCTAGTATGTTGCAATCAGGTACAATACAGCACAGCATTGTAAACCTGTTATTCACCTTTTGTTAGACCCCAAGATTTTATGTCACCCCAAGATGTTTTGTCAGTGTTCAAGATGTTTTAAGATGTTCCAAGATGTTTTGTCACCCCAAGATGTTTTGTCAGTGTTCAAGATGTTTTAAAAATGTTTTGTCACCCCAAGATGTTTTGCCAGTGCTCAAGATGTTCCAAGATGTTCCAAAATTTTTTGTCACCCCAAGATTTTTAAACCGGTACTGCGGACTGAATCGACCATCTACTGCAATTCCTTCCCTGCTACCCCTAATTGCTGACCTGAATTTTTCACCAAACAACTGCTGCAAAGCCGTCATCCTCCTTGTCCGTTGATAGATCTGTCTTGTAGCAAACTCACTTGCAATTGGCAGCCACCCCCATTCTCAATCACCCTATCTGCAGCACATGCACTGCTTAACAGATACCCCCATGACCGTTCACCTTGCATACTACTGCAGGTGATTCTGATTTCCTGCTGTTGCTACACTAGCTCACCTACATCAACCGGACCATCTTACTGTTCAAACACACTTGTCACACAACAGGGAGACACAGAGGAGCTGCCTGAGTGGGAGGGTAAGGAAGAAAGAAAGAGGGGTTGCTTACCTCCACTGATTGTCTTCCTTTGTCAAAAAACAAAGCAATTTTCACACAACAGGGAGACAGAGAGGAGCTGCCTGAGTGGGAGGGTGAGGGCGAGAGAGCAAGGAATTGGGAAGGAGCCATGGGAGAAGAGGCAGGGGCTCCTAAGAAGCGGGGCAGGGGTGCAGGTGGAGCCAAGGCAGGCAAGGTACGTGGTGTTACCTATGTGCTTAATTAAAAAATATATGTATACACCTGCAGAGGAAATTTTGATGGTGAGGACTGTGAGACTGCTTATATAGGCTCTTACAAGGCAAAGCTGATGCCGATGCAGGACTAAAGGGGAAAAAACAGTGCAAACAGCACTTGTTGCCATTGCTGCTGAGCAGTTAGTTTATAACTCCTTCTGGCCATACTTTGCAGAACCAGGCTCCTGCCAATCATCATCAGCCAAAAAAACACGAGACTTTGCAATTTTCCACTGATCAGAGTACTAATTGTTGTCAGGTGCACTTTGCTTCTGCCGTTTAGGCCCCATTATTTTTATCTTATATCTTATTATGCTTTGCAGGATTTTTGGTGGGAGTGCAACAAGTGCAAGACCTAGTCAAGAGTCTTTGCCAACTGCACGCTGTTCTCTACATACTGAACTTTATTGCTTTGAACAGGACTTATGGTGGGGTTATAGCTAAAGCTAGTAATAGCCAAGATAAATTCCCAACTACACGCTGGTATCTATATGTACTGTACTTTGTTGCTTTGCAAAACCAGGCCCAACCAGCCAAGATTAATTCCCAACTACACGCTGGTATCTATATGTACTGTACTTTGTTGCTTTGCAAAACCAGGCCCAACCAGCCAAGATTACTTCCCAACTACACGCTGGTATCTATATGTACTGTACTTTGTTGCTTTGCAAAACCAGGCCCAACCAGCCAAGATTAATTCCCAATTACACGCTGGTATCTTTATGTACTGTACTTTGTTGCTTTGCAGGACCAGGCCCAACCAGCCAAGAAGAAGCGAGGCTTTGCTGACCTTCCTTTGCGCAAAGCCAACACAGATTTTCTGGAAGAGGTCCAGATCAAGACAAGGGTAGGTTATACTTAACCAAAAAAAGAGTTCCTCTTTTCTGAGTAAAATGCACTTGGCTGCAGCAGCAATGCGCTGGTAGATATGTTAGTGATGGTGGGACTTAACATTATGTGCTCTTGTGTTGTGTGAAGGTACGACTTGACTTTGTGTGATACTCTCACATTTGACTTAAGTGTGACTCACGCGTGTGACTTTGTGTGATACTCTCACGTGTAAATTTCTCGTGAGACTTATAAGTGTGACTTCCGCATTTGAATTTGTGTGATACTCTCACGTGTGACTTTTAAGTGTGACTCTTGCGTGTGACTTTGTGTGATACTCTCACGTGTGACTCTCACGTGTGACTTTTTAAGTGTAACTCTCGCATGTGACTTTGTGTGATACTCTCGTGTGTATGTGCCAAACACACCAAAAAAAGCAATCATTTCTGGACCCTGGAAACTCTCCCACTTAGGGTTTTTAGGGTTTGGGGTTTAGAGTTACCCTTACCCTAACCCTTACCTAACCCTTACCTAACCCTAAACCCTAACCCCTAAACCAATAATTTGGCTCTTGATTTGGCCTTGCCGCTTTCTGGGTTGCGTAGTGGAGAGTGTTAGTTACCTCCACTAGATCTGTGCAACACCTTCATATCTCATATCAGATAAAATGAACAACAACTGAGTCGTGAACGAGGCAAAGCGTTGCATGACCTGGAAACTTGAATAGTTGTGTACGTTTTCGCCACAGGAATTCCGTGACTGGACTCAAATCCCTGCGCCCCACCGCGTCTGACTTTGATGTTGTACAACAGGGGATATTAAATTGACAATACAATCATATTTCTTGAGCTGTGTGCCAACACCCTGCAGCAGGAATTCCGTGGCTGGACCCTAAGCTCCTCCCTACTGGGTCTAACTTTGTTATGCAACAGGAATTCCGTGACTGGACCCTAAGCTCCTCCCTACTGGGTCTAACTTTGTTATGCAACAGGAATTCCGTGACTGGACCCTAAGCTCCTCTCTACTGGGTCTAACTTTGTTATGCAACAGGAATTCCGTGACTGGACCCTGGACTCCTCCCCTCTGCTTGTGCCACGGGGTCTAAAGCGCCATGGGACGTTTTTTGATCCCCCTACTGTTAACAGCGCAGACATCATCTCTGGGTGCGTGTTTCATTTTAGGCATTGAATCGCACTGCTGAAGTGATCTTGTGCTTATGCATGCCTGCATGCCTACTATGCAGACTGCCAAGCAGTTTGCTTCTTTGATGGGCTTTACTTCACTGAACCGCGTACAAACACACGCAAGAAAGTGCATACCACTCCACAGGTATACCACAGACATTTTAAATGGATGTACTCATGGCCTCTGCTGCCCTTGCCTTCACTGCACCTTCACTGCACCTTCTCATCACTGCACCTTCTCAATCACTGCACCTTAACTGCACCTTCACTGCACCTTCTCATCACTGCACCTTCATGGCCTCTGCTGCACCTTCATGCCGTCACTGCACCTTCTCATCAAACAGCCGGCCAGGATGTGTTTAACATGCAGGCCCGCCCTGCGTAAGAATGCTGCTGCTGCAACTGAAGGGTATGGGTCTGTGCTCAAGGCTGCCTTTGCACTGCCGCCCCTCGTGGCCTGGGCACCTGACACTGATCTGATCAATATCTTCAATGGCATCCCAGATGGTCTGAGCAAGCCGGAGGATAGGTGTGTATTTGTGTGTGTGTATGTGTGTGTGTGTTTGTGTGTGTGTGTACCGTGTTCTGGTTTGCATTGTAGGGGAGGGTTTTTTGCCATCGGACAAGCTCGTGCAACAACAATGGCCCATACTGTGTTCCATTCTTGTTGAATATTGAAACAAAGGAATGACTATGCCAGTGGTCCTGAAGCTGGCCCCAGGACGTAGTAAGTGTGTTTGTGCAAGACCTGGTGGACATGCTTGGCGCAGCGTTTCTCTCCTCTCAGCTGCCATCACCCCCCTTCTATCTTTTCAGGGTGGTGATGTGCCAGGAATTGCAAGATGTGATGGCCCAAGCTCTCTACGGTCACACCGTGGACCAAGCTGCAGGTGTGTATTTGTGTGTGTGTGTGTGTGCATGTGTAATTTCTTGCCTTTGTGGGTGCTGTGGGTGAATCGCCCTTGTTGCCCAAGTTGTTGCCTTTGTGGGTGCTGTGGGTGAATCACCCTTGTTGCCCAAGTTGTTGCCTTTGTGGGTGGTGTGGTGTACATGCTCGCTGTGATTGCTCTGAGATCAGAATTACCACCTTTCTTGTTCTTGTGCTGCAAACACAGAGCAAATGCATCTCACTAAGGCTGGGATGTTGTACCTCAGTTCCATCACTTAGTAGATTTACACGAATGTCATCCTCGTCAATATGTACCAGTACAAGGAATGGCAATGGGGTGGGGGGGGGTTTGGGTGGGGGTGCAAAAAGGGCCATCCTGCTTAGACAATTATATGCTCTCATGAAATGCTCACATTCTCGTACGCTCATAGCCGACATCATAAGCTCATTTGCTAGCTTCCCTAGAGGCACGTGTGGCAATAATCCAATTATGAAGCATCTGTCCACCTAATGCACGTCCTGTAGACGTGTCTGAGCCTTCCGTCAATTTGCCTTTAAACACAGACGCCCCTGAGCCTAAAGCCAAGCGCCAACGTGCAGCACGTGGTGCAGCGGCAGAGGAGCTTGAGAACCGGCTAGCAAGGGACGACAGAGAGATGATCCCAGGCAAGTACTTTAGATTTCAGTGTTGACAACTTGACAAGTGTTAACAAACTGACTTGTGTTAATAAATCGACTAGTGTTAACCAATCGACTAGTGCTAAAGTTTGGAAGGGATCACAATTGGCATTTTAACACTGCACTGATGCTAAAAGCAGCGTATCCAGATCCTGCTCTGAAACACATTTACGACAATGCACACCACCGACTGCAGGTGGTGATCAAGGCTTCCAAGAGGGCATGATGGGACACGATGAGGCAGAGCTGCAGGACCAGCTGCACGAGCTGCCTATCGTCGATAACGTGGAGGTGGAGAGGTACGCTCACCTGTCCACGTTTGGCGCATACCCTGTTGTTGATAATGCCCTGTTTTTGATAATGTGGCGATATTATGTGTGTGTGTCCACTGATTTATTGTCCACATTCGGAGCCACACCAGCATTGTACCTGCCCAGTTTATTGACGATAGTGTGAAGTGATAAGGTGATTAATCAGCCACAAGAGGCTGTACACCACACCACGATGCCAGCCTGATGCTGATAATGTGGAGGCACAAAGGATTCCAACATTGTTAGCAATCACATGTGGTACCATTTCAATTTTTGCTGCTTGTGCTTGCTCAACTCTCAAATTTTAAGCATCAACTTAAATTATTGGGGTATAGGAATTGAATGACAGATAACTGTCGTAGGCTGATTGCTTTTGTGCTGCCTATTTAATATTTAGATCAGCTATAAGCGGCCATGATTTAACTGCATAGCCTAACCTGATAAATTCATTAATGCCTTGGACTCTTCTCATCGCAAGGCGCAATGACGCAAAACATACAGGAATGAACTTACACAAGTGCACCCTATAGACCCATAAAACATACAACTTTGAGCAGGTGGACCCACCCACCCACACACACACACACACACATACCCACATACCCACACCTGTATAATACAAAAACACACAAAACATACTGATCTGGACACACACACACATACCCACACATGCACTTGTATAGTACAAAAACACACAAGTGCACACACCTACACACGTGTGCAAACGTGCACACACAGGCTCCGTGCGGGTGGCGCACTCACCCCTGCGGCGGCAGCTGCCCTTGCTGACCCTACCGCCTTGGACTCTGCACAACGTCAGCAGCTGCTTCAGCAGGGGCTTCTACGGCAGCCGGGATCTGCACACACCAGCGCATCCAACGACTCCTCCCTGCACCTGGGCATGAGGTGTGTGTGTGTGATGCGCGTCTAGGCATGTATGCTTGAGTTTGTTACGAGCTTGTGAGCATGTCTACACTCAGGATGTCCAGACTTTCCTGCATTATGATTGAAGGACAAATCGTACGCCTGTATGTTCTTGCACATGCCATTGTACAATAAACAATACCTCCCTGCCCTTCACTTTCTTGGAGGCACTTGTATTTTTTGATCAGCTAGTGAACATCTCCCTCTCTCGTCTCCCTCCCTCTCTCTCTCTCTCTCTCTCTCTCTCTCTCTCTCTCTCTCTCTCTCTCTCTCTCTCTCTCTCTATATATATATAATAAACCCCTCTCTATTTCTTGTGAATATGTGCTATGCATTATTTGCTTAGGCTTATTGGGCACCATCACAGCAGCCGTGGCTGGCAACGACCCAGTTGCTGCCCAACACACCTACTCCAACCCATTTCTATTGAACATCTCAACGCTGCACATAACTATGCAGGCCTGGTGTGCTCCGTGGCAGCATCTAGCCGTGGCTGGCACCTACAGTGGCTCTTACGCATCAAGCAGCTTGAAAGCTTCAATTGACACTACACACGTAATGTTGCAGGCCTGGTGCGCTACTATGAGACCACACCACACAGTGAGACAAGACTACACCACACCACACCACACCACATTACACACGCAATGTTGCAGGCCTGGTGCGCGCCGTGGCAGCAGCATGGCCGGAAGCGACAACAACCTCATGCTGCCAGGCAACAGCCGTGGGGCTACCCCCCGTGACTTTGAGGGTGATGCTGGCAACGGCGGCGGATCTGGTGGCTTTGCAGGTGGTAACAACGAAATGAAATTGTGGGTGGGGAGTACACTACTTGCAGGTGGTAACAACAAAATAAGAAAAAAAGGTGGCTTTGCAGGTGGTAACAACGAAATAAAAGTGTGGGTGGGGAGTACACTACTTGCAGGTGGTAACAACAAAATAAGAAAAAAGGTGGCTTTGCAGGTGGTAACAATGAAATAAAAGTGTGGGTGGGGAGTACACTACTTGCAGGTGGTAACAACAAAATAAGAGTATGGGTGGCTTTGCAGGTGATGACAACAAGTTAAAAATGTGGGTGAGGAGTGCACTACTTGTAGTGTCTTAGGAGGAGGGGGGTATTTCAGGCTTCAATTTCTGTTCTTGGGGAAAGAGTATTACTGTTTGCAGATTTGTTGCATATCATGGTGATAACAACTGGCAACTGAAAGAAAAAGTTTGACGTGGCCTTATAATTGTATTGGTGCAAACAGGCTTTGTTACATAGGCAGGGGGACAAAACTTTACAGGAAGCTGGATTACATTTGCAGTCGCAGCAAAGGACAGGGAAACCCTTTTTGGGTAGAGCAAGTTCGCAAACACTGTTTGTATTGAGCAGCAGCCTTGCTATGGCCACAAGGATACCTGCCTGTACGACAGTTTTCAATCTCCCTATTACCTTCAAATAGAAGGCTTCTGCCCATACCCACGTGCACATGCACGTCCCAAGCCAAATCACACCCACACCAGCAGCTCACACACTAGCAGGAGCAGCTCACCACACACCCACACCAGCAGCTCACACACTTGCACCCTCAAACCTCCTTTGTGATCTTGCAGCTAGGGACAGGGGTGCCCACCGCTTTGCTCCTCCTCCCTCCATGCATTGGGGGGAGGGCACCTTGGCTGACCTGCTGCCCAGCATTGTTGGTGAAGAGGGATCTGGCTTGGACCACCTGGGCCTCAGGGTATGTAGAGGCAACCAACGTGCAACCAGATTGTTGGTCTGACCCAGCAATAACTAGCAGTAACTCTGTACCGTGAGGGTATGTAGCAAGAGGCAACGATTTGAATAGAGGCAGGCCTCCCAGATTGTTGGTCTGACCCAGCATTAACTAGCAGTAACTCTGTACCGTGAGGGTATGTAGCAAGAGGCAACGATTTGAATAGAGGCAGGCCTCCCAGATTGTTGGTCTGACCCAGCATTAACTAGCAGTAACTCTGTACCGTGAGGGTATGTAGCAAGAGGCAACGATTTGAATAGAGGCAGGCCTCCCAGATTGTTGGTCTGACCCAGCATTAACTAGCAGCAGTAACTCTGTACCGTGAGGGTATGTAGCAAGAGGCAACGATTTGAATAGAGGCAGGCCTCCCAGATTGTTGGTCTGACCCAGCATTAACTAGCAGCAGTAACTCTGTACCGTGAGGGTGTGTAGAGGCAACCAACGTGCAACCAACGTGCAAGAGGCAACGATTTGAATGGAGGCAGGCCACCCAGATTGTTGGTCTGACCCAGCATTAACTAGCAGTAACTCTGTACCGTGACGCTTGTGTGTGCAGACTGTGCACACTGTAGCAGTAACTCTGCTGTGTGTGCAGACTCTGCACTCTGTAGCAGTAACTCTGTACCGTGACGCTTGTGTGTGCAGACTGTCACTCTGCACTGTGATAACTGTGTGTGTGCGTGTGTGCGCAGGCAGACAGTGAGGAGCACTCACGCCACCACTCTGAGCGAGGGGGCAAGCCACGCAGCAGCAGTGAGTTTGAGTCTGACCCCCTTGCCACGGCCCACTTCAAGTTGCTGGAGAGCTCGGGCCAGGCTACACAGGTGTGATTATAGCTGAGGCTCACCGAGATGATGAGGTGTTGAAGGAGCAATTGGAAGATGTTGGGTCAGTTCAGTCCAATTCCCTGTCTGTGCCAAACCGTTATTCCAGCTTTATTTCTTGGTCTTGTTTTCCTTTACAGTCTAGCCTGCTTCTTGTGCTCTTGCTCTTACTTCTTTTGATTCCCTTTCAATCAAATTTCCCCTGGTTGGTCCCTTTACTAGCTTCTCTTTGATTAACGTACATCCTGAAATAGTAACCACCTTTGTTTAATGTACACCTGGAACTTTGACCGCCTTTGATCAATGTGCCACCTGTTTTTTGACCACCTTCAATCAAAGCTCACCCTGAAATTGTGATCAATCACGCTACTTCACCCCTGCTTCTGCGTTTCCAGGTGCACCACCTAAGGGACTGCATCAGCAAGCACACCTCCACCGTGACACAGTAAGTTGGGCACAGAAAGAGTGAAAGTAGCGTTTCTAAGTCCAACTCCTAAGGGACTGGCTGCATATACGTAGGGTTGGCCAAACTGTATATATGCAACGTTTATGACCGTATATTTGGTGAATCCCAAGCCATTTTGGTTCAAAGTTTTAATGAACATTTCTTTTTATTTTGATCTTTCAGGATCGTACGACAACGCTTAGCCCTACAAGAAGCAGCTGGATCTTCAGACCCTGCTGTGTCCTTCCTAGAGCTTGCTCAACAGCTCACACGCTCTGAGGCCGTCAAGCTATTCATGCAGGTGTGACCTTTTTTACATGTGTAAAAACAGAAAAGGAGAAAGATACTACGGACATGTTCTGACACGACCAAAGAGTAAGAATTTTTACCTGTGTCTTTTGTCCTCCTTCCTAAGGCAGCACTTCAGTGTCGAGCAGCTACTTTCTTCTTCAAGCTAGTGTGTATGATGCATTTGGTATAATTATGTATGGTTCCGCTTAAAGTAAGTTATAAAGTGGCAGGAGCGTTGCAACTCATCATGATGATGGGTCATCATGACAATCACAGTCCCGGTGTTGCCCATAATTTCCCATGCTGGTGACAACGCTTTTTGTCTTTGATTGCAGGTTTTGGTAACGCACTCCACGTGCTTTCTTGCAGCTTCTCAGGAAGAAGCATACGGAGATATTCTGATTCGTGCCAGCCGCTTCACATAAGAGAGAGAGAGAGAATTCTCGAAGTACTACTCTTAGTACACCTGAACAAGTAGCAGGAGCTGTATCTTGTTTGCTCAGCCTAGCAGTCACAATTTTTGACTGATGGCTGAACCTGTAAACTTTGTAACTTGTTTGTATAAGCTTGAATAGGTTTATGCAAGTGCTTACAGATAGAATGCAAGCAACTTAACTTGTTTTTCCTATCATCACCGTGAACTGTGGCACGTAGCCTTTTTGCGACAGCACTACTCTGCATTTACAATGCTTGAAATCCTGTGCCTCTCGTATTGTTCCTTTTTAGACTGTCTTGTGAGCTTTATGTTCAACTCCTGAGCCTCATTTTAATTTTAAGAGGCTGTGAAAACCATTCCCTACATTAACTAAGAAAAGGAAGACATCTATCGAGGTTACCTTCAACATATAACTCATCTAGCACTGCAGCGCTCAGTGTGTCAAGGCGCGTTATCTGCCAAAGGCCATATAAGGAGCGAAGACAGATCTAATTGTTTGCTATAGACCACGCTGTGACACTACGACCAAAGCATCACCTAAGCCGAGTATCTTGTACCGAGGACGCAGGTATTCAATGGAACCATAGAGATTAAATATCAAACTCCCATTGTGAATCACTATTAGGAGGGCTGCAGGCTTTTCCAGTTACTTGCTCCTGGTGAGAGTTGATTTATCATGGTATTGGTAAGGACAAGTTACCATGAGTATTAGCTTACAGACAGAATGCACTTGGAGCTTGGAGGCAAGCAGATAAACCCCTAAAAACCTGGCATAACAGTAGGAGAATCACTCCCTACTATCAACCCCTACATTATAGTTGTGTTATCCAATGCTACAAGCTTGCTTGTCTATTTGTAGCAGCTTTGCTACAGGCAGCTATGCAGCTGGAGACCCTGTGTCAAATAGGTAGTCCAGCATACTCTGCAGCCAACACGTTCCACAGGTTCCATGCTCTATTCAAGTCTCTGTGCATCTGGAGCGCAGGCTGGGTTCTCTTCACACTTGAGCTCTGTGCCAGGACTGCTGCATGGTCCCCTTCCCCCATCCCACCCCCCGCCCAAAAATTCAGTACCTTATATTTGACTACCTATACATGCCAGCAGAAACAACATACATCTTGTCGAGCTACAAAGAAGTGTGCGGCCCGTCTGCCAAAGCATGTTCACGCACAAAACTACAGGAATAAACGGAATGCAAGTTCAGCAGACTTAGCCATTTTCAAGGTCCTGTAGAAAACCATGCCCAGATACCTGAAAGAAAGGGTACCGCCAACATTGTAAAAAGGAAATATTTCCACCCGCGGATGTCGTGCACAGCCTGACTGGCACTCAGCAGTACAAATCAGGAGCAGCATGAAGCCTGGCACTCATCCTGGCACTCAAAAGCAAGCAGCTTGTGGACTGTGTGGAAGCATGGCATTGGACAGCACGCTCAAATTCACTTGATCTGCACATTATAGCTATGTGATCGCAATGATGCAATTGAAGCCTGGTACTCAGCAGTGCAAATCAGGGCAACAAAGTTGTAGTGTAAATCATCAACAGTGAGCGAGGCACACAGCTGGCTAGCTTTGCCACCTGCACTGCCTGCAGCGACTTGCACGCACAAGAGAAAAGATGTAAGAATCTGAAGCTCAAACTCTTGAGCGACCATATGTACATGTGCCCTTTGTTTCGTGCAGGCTGAGAGGAGGTCTGCCACCAGATATCATCATGATTGCAGTTGTCGACTTTTGTGTAATACCAGTAGTTTGCACAGCCCAGGCAGGTCATGCATGCACAAACCCCTCTATGGGTGATGTGTCGCTGGCAACGACTAAATGCACGCATGCATTATCCACATTGCAAGAGGACAGACGCAAGAGGGCATCCCACAACCGCACGAATACAGATCAATGTTCATGTATTTCACACTGACCCTCCCTCTTTTCTCTAATGAACCAAAAGTTACTAATTGGCAAGCATCAGCTACATTGGCAAGCGCCAAAAGCAAGAGCCTGGAGAGACAACAGGTACTACACGCAGGGTTTTATTCCAAATCACAATTGTCAGATATTTATTGTGATTGCTTTTGAGGGAAAGCGTCATGAATTGTGACTAGCAAGTTTTGCATAGGTTACGCCTTTGCCTGCCGTCAACCCCTTGTGTAAGCATTTGATGACACCTTAAAAATTATTAAGGGCTCAATGCTTCCCAAGGTCACAGACAGCAGGCAAAAAAGTCACAGACAGCAGAGCACACACAGGCAGCCTTGTCTTACAAGTGAAACACGTCATGCCAAGCCTCCCTAGCCTGGGATGTGGCGGGCAAGCTTGTCATACAATTCAATGCCCCCAATGACCTTGCTCCCGGGCGAGGAGCCAGAAAGCTATGGAGTGGCGTCCTGTGATCAAGCAAGGGAAGGCAAGTGTTGGAGTCACAGGCAAGAGAGTGCAATTGAGGCCTCAGCTGTGTGCAAGGTAATGCAGGAGCAAGATACCCCCCTGCACTTGATCTAGCCTTTGTGTTTGCTACACTAGTGACAACAATTTTGTAATGGCTTTGTAGTACATACATAGAATCTGGGTGATAATTTGGGAAATTGCACTCTTGTTCCACTGCAACAGCCAGCAACGCGCTTCGATGCACTGAAAGAAAAACCCCTCAGCTTGCTGTCCATGACGCTTTGAGGCACGAGGCACGAGGCAGGAGAGTTTGGGGCTTAGGACGGGGTGTGTGTGTTATGCATGTACTTGGCTGTGCCTGTGCTGTCACAGGAACAGCTGTTTCCTCCATGACGCAAATGTTGTACGCTGACAATTTGACTCGGTATGAAAGGGCATTGTTGCAACATCTATGCAAGCATTCATGTATACTAGTTTGATGAGAACTTTAACTTAAGAAAGTTGGGTGATACCAAGATTGGTGTCATTACTATGTCATACGGCAACTATTTGTGATAAGGACCAACAATAGTCCCCACCAAGGTATCTGTATGCAACAAGGAATTGTTGACCTTGACACAACTCCACTCAAGCACTGGAGTATGTTTCATGTAAATTGACGACCAGGTTTGAACAAGGGGGTTGTTTAAACATGCTCGTCTTCATGTCCGATGTGCAGATTTTCACAATCATATGAACGCACCTGCGGGATAGGCTTGGAAGGCGAATTCACACCGGTGAATTCTATGTAAGTATGTCTATGTATTCTATGTATGTATGTATTCTATGACCCGTAACCTACTGTAGCACCCGTACATGCGAAGATCCGGTCATATAAAAAGTCCCGATAGCCACAAGCATCATCCTTGAAGAAACCTCGCTCAACTCTTCCAGCATTCCCACCCTTGCTGCCCCGCCATTGGTTTGAACATGGACACCTTGTATGTAAGTTCTTGTCTTTACGTAGCTCAGCATGATATCACTGTGTGCGGACGCCAAGCAGAGGTAGCGCGGGAGCGACTTATCCCACCCCCACGATACCTCCGCGTGACGAGACCACATACGTACAGCTCACACATACAGCTACACGCTCGCAGCGCCCAAATGCGAACTCGTACTTGTTCAGGTCCTTGACCACGCTTGTTGTGCACAGCTTGCGTTCCCTTGGGCGTCCTGTCTTGATCTTGCCATCTCGCACGGCGCTTCACGGTTGTGCGGTTGTGGCAGCAACTGCGTTTAAATGCAATTTTTATTATTATTTGAATATTTCAAGTAACGCATGCAACTTTAAACTTTCGCTTTGTTTACGAGAGTCGGGTTAAAGCACTACATACTCAAAGATTTATCAAATATGGTCATACGACATCATCGATCAATTCAAACCTCTGCACCATCCTACTAAGTCCTACTTAGAGTGACAGGCACCACTAACAGGAGCCACAAAAGAGTCACACTCCACAGCTTCAAAGTTCATGCTTGCCACGGCACGACACTTAGATGCCGTTACACCCACGTGTCATAGCAAATCACTGTCACTGCATATTATAAGTCTCAGCACAACAATCTACAGATAATAGTTTTATTGAAGAATGGTTTTAAGCCAGGGTCGAGTCTCTCTCGAGCAAAGGCTGGGAACTGCACTACAGACTGCAATTCTCCTGATACTCTCTCTCTTTCTCTGCTGTTTCTCAAATCCGACTTACTT
>Ga0307947_1000178_pt1 | contig 39180 bp, 38 predicted proteins | sample OrgLakmetagen232_FD_201840 | JGI IMG/M metagenome (GOLD analysis project Ga0307947, IMG submission 201840) | Saline water microbial communities from Organic Lake, Antarctica - #232 | ecosystem: Environmental > Aquatic > Non-marine Saline and Alkaline > Saline | place: Antarctica: Organic Lake...
CTCATCCCATTTGTCGCCATCACTACCGGCCTCACGAAGAGACTCGGCATAGCTACGGAATAACAATGGAGACTGTTCAAAAACGCGCTTTGGGTTTAGCTCGGGTATTTCTAGCTCTTGTACCGCCAGTTTCGCCTGGCCGAGGTCAAGCCTTGCACCGGAAAGAGCAATAGCTAAATTAATCCGGACACCGGTGGCAAGTTTGCTGCGATCGATGCCTACAACTGCCTCGAGGGCTCGCTCTGACCTTCCAAGTCCGCGCTCCGAATCAACAATCAATGGAAGCTGCTCGTTGGACCCGGACAATCTGCGGTGTGTTAGTAATTCTCTAATTGCAAGGGCGAATTCACCGCTTGCATAGGCAGTGATGCCTACGGTTTCGTGGACGATTGCTAGCCTGCCGGCTCGCCTGGATGCCGCGAGGGCGTGCTTATGAGCAAGGGCTGGATCATCGTCGATCAACAAGGAAACCATCGCCAAATGCCTGGCGACCATCTCCGCGTTTTCGGCGGTGAGTGTTTTTAGCTGGACGCGCACCGAAATATCTAGGTCGTCTGGGGTTACCTGAGAAGGTATCAGGGGTGATTTTTCCTCGTTTTTAACGCGATGAACACGGGTTTGCCACTCCGGGCGCTCTTTATCGGTGCGCTCTCCGCGACCTGAAGGTCCCTCTTCATTGGGCTTAGGTCTTTTTCCTCGTTGTTCCAAGATCGCTCCTAAAGCAAATCGCTTAAATAGAAATGGCCACCCCATAAGGAGTGGCCATTTCTAAAGTAAGTCCGGCGGTGTCCTACTCTCCCACAGGGTCTCCCCTGCAGTACCATCGGCGCTGAGAGTCTTAGCTTCCGGGTTCGGAATGTAACCGGGCGTTTCCCTCTCGCTATGGCCGCCGAAACACTATTGAGTTATGTGAATCGATTAAGCATAAGCTTATATTCGGTTCTCGACCATACCTCGAGAACCACACAGTGGACGCAAGCACAAATTTGAATTTGTATCAAGTTATCGGGCTATTAGTACGGGTCAGCTCCATGCCTTTCAGCACTTCCACATCCCGCCTATCAACGCAGTAGTCTAGCTGCGGCCCTCTCGACAATTAAGTCATGGAAATCTCATCTTGAAGCAGGCTTCCCGCTTAGATGCTTTCAGCGGTTATCCCTCCCAAACGTAGCTAATCAGCGGTGCACTTGGCAGTACAGCTGACACACCAGAGGTTTGTCCAACCCGGTCCTCTCGTACTAGGGTCAGGTCTTCTCAAATTTCCTGCGCGCGCAGAGGATAGAGACCGAACTGTCTCACGACGTTCTGAACCCAGCTCGCGTGCCGCTTTAATGGGCGAACAGCCCAACCCTTGGGACCAACTACAGCCCCAGGATGCGACGAGCCGACATCGAGGTGCCAAACCATGCCGTCGATATGAACTCTTGGGCAAGATCAGCCTGTTATCCCCGAGGTACCTTTTATCCGTTGAGCGACAGCGCTTCCACAAGCCACTGCCGGATCACTAGTCCCGACTTTCGTCCCTGCTCGACTTGTCAGTCTCACAGTCAAGCTCCCTTGTGCACTTACACTCGACACCTGATTACCAACCAGGCTGAGGGAACCTTTGGGCGCCTCCGTTACTTTTTAGGAGGCAACCGCCCCAGTTAAACTACCCACCAGGCACTGTCCCGGAACCGGATCACGGTTCGCGGTTAGATATCCAGGGCTACAAGAGTGGTATTTCAACAATGACTCCACCTGAACTAGCGTCCAAGCTTCATAGTCTCCCACCTATCCTACACATGCAGCACCGAACACCAATACCAAGCTATAGTAAAGGTCACGGGGTCTTTTCGTCCTTCTGCGCGTAATGAGCATCTTCACTCATAGTGCAATTTCGCCGAGTTCGCGGTTGAGACAGTTGGGGAGTCGTTACGCCATTCGTGCAGGTCGGAACTTACCCGACAAGGAATTTCGCTACCTTAGGATGGTTATAGTTACCACCGCCGTTTACTGGGGCTTAAATTCTGAGCTTTGCCGAAGCTAACCCATCCTCTTAACCTTCCAGCACCGGGCAGGCGTCAGTCCGTATACATCGTCTTGCGACTTCGCACGGACCTGTGTTTTTGATAAACAGTCGCTCCCCACTGGTCTCTGCGGCCATACAGCGCTCCAACAGTAAATGTCTTCACGCTTCAGGCCCCCCTTCTCCCGAAGTTACGGGGGCATTTTGCCGAGTTCCTTAACCACGATTCTCTCGATCCCCTTAGTATTCTCTACTTGACTACCTGAGTCGGTTTGGGGTACGGGCAGCTGGAACCTCACGTCGATGCTTTTCTTGGCAGCATAGGATCACCCACTTCGTCCATAAGGACTCATCATCAGATCTCAGGCTATGTGAGAGACGGATTTGCCTATCTCTCGCCCTACATCCTTAAACGGGGACAACCATCGCCCCGCGGAGGCTACCTTCCTGCGTCACACCTGTTAATACGTTAACCTCACCAGCATAGGGTCGTAGGCTCTACTGCCCACTTCAGCCCGAAGGCATCAGTAAGCAGCTTCAGCTACTTAGCATTACTGGATTGGTTTGGTCGGTTCTTCGCCGGTACGGGAATATCAACCCGTTGTCCATCGACTACGCCTGTCGGCCTCGCCTTAGGTCCCGACTTACCCAGGGCGGATTAGCCTGGCCCTGGAACCCTTAGTCATTCGGGGTGCGGGTTTCTCACCCGCATTTCGCTACTCATTCCTGAATTCTCACTCGTGTGGCATCCACGGCTGGGTCACCCCGCCGCTTCGCTCGCCACACGACGCTCTCCTACCCATCTGTACGCCTGGATCTTTCGACCTAGCAATGTACAAATGCCACAACTTCGGTGACTTGCTTGAGCCCCGTTATATTGTCGGCGCGGAATCACTTGACCAGTGAGCTATTACGCACTCTTTTAATGGTGGCTGCTTCTAAGCCAACATCCTGGTTGTCTTCGCGACTCCACATCCTTTCCCACTTAGCAAGCGCTTAGGGACCTTAGTTGGTGGTCTGGGCTGTTTCCCTTTCGACTACGAAGCTTATCCCCCGCAGTCTCACTGCCTTGTTCTAACTCTCTGGCATTCGGAGTTTGGCTAACGTCAGTAACCTTTTAGGGCCCATCGGCTATCCAGTAGCTCTACCTCCAGAGAGAAACACAAGACGCTGCACCTAAATGCATTTCGGAGAGAACCAGCTATCACGAGGTTTGATTGGCCTTTCACCCCTATCCACAGCTCATCCCCTCCATTTTCAACTGAAGTGGGTTCGGTCCTCCACGACGTCTTACCGTCGCTTCAACCTGGCCATGGATAGATCACCTCGCTTCGGGTCTAGAACCTGCGACTGAAACGCCCTATTCAGACTCGCTTTCGCTACGCCTCCCCCTCTCGGGTTAAGCTCGCCACAGATCACTAACTCTCAGGATCATTCTTCAAAAGGCACGCCGTCACCAGAACATGCTGGCTCCGACGGATTGTAAGCACACGGTTTCAGGTACTATTTCACTCCCCTCCCGGGGTACTTTTCACCTTTCCCTCACGGTACTTGTCCGCTATCGGTCAATAGGTAGTATTTAGGCTTACGAGGTGGTCCTCGCAGATTCACACAGAATTTCACGGGTTCCGTGCTACTTGGGATACTTCTCGAGCGGAAATAACGTTTCGACTACGGGGTTCGCACCCTCTATGACTGGCCGTTCAAGACCATTCGTCTACATTATTTACCTACTCGTGTAGATCGGTAGATCTACAGAGAAGTCCCGCAACCCCAAACATGCAACGCCTACCGGCTATCACACATGTCTGGTTTGGCCTCTTCCGCGTTCGCTCGCCACTACTGACGGAATCACTGTTGTTTTCTCTTCCTGTGGGTACTGAGATGTTTCACTTCCCCACGTTCCCTCTACCTGTCCTATACATTCAGACAGGAGTAACTGGATCTAGTCCAGCTGGGTTTCCCCATTCGGAAATCCTCGGATCAAAGTTTGCTTATCAACTCCCCGAGGCTTATCGCAGATTGCTACGTCCTTCATCGGCTCCTATTGCCAAGGCATCCACCGTGTGCTCTTTGAAACTTGACACACAAAGATGATCTATCACGAATAAATTCGCAATAAATCGTTGACCTGGAATAAATCCAGGTCTAAAGATGCTCGCGTCCACTATGTAGTTCTCAAAGTACGGGCGGTTCCGCATTCGTAAGTTTCCTTACTCAATACGAACCTGACCATGAAGAGTCGAAACTCGAAATGGCCCCTGGGTTATCGTTTCCGATCCCCAAGGACCCAACAGCGTGCTAACCACGAACTCCTTCAGCAAAGTTCCGACCCGTAAAGGCGTACTTGTTGCTGGATTCGTTCAAAATTCTATGTAATGTTCCACCCGTGAGCTGACCAGTTACAGAACATGTGTCTGCAAGTGGCTCTCTATATGAAGAACCGAAGTTCTTCGAGATGCTCCTTAGAAAGGAGGTGATCCAGCCGCACCTTCCGGTACGGCTACCTTGTTACGACTTAGTCCCAATTACCAATCCCACCTTCGACGGCTCCCTCCTTGCGGTTAGGCCACCGGCTTCGGGTGTTATCGACTTTCGTGACTTGACGGGCGGTGTGTACAAGGCCCGGGAACGTATTCACCGTAGCGTTGCTGATCTACGATTACTAGCGACTCCGACTTCATGAGGTCGAGTTGCAGACCTCAATCCGAACTGAGACCGACTTTTTGGGATTCGCTCCACCTTACGGTATTGCAGCCCTCTGTATCGGCCATTGTAGCATGCGTGAAGCCCAAGACATAAGGGGCATGATGATTTGACGTCATCCCCACCTTCCTCCGAGTTGACCCCGGCAGTGTCCCATGAGTTCCCACCATTACGTGCTGGCAACATAGGACGAGGGTTGCGCTCGTTGCGGGACTTAACCCAACATCTCACGACACGAGCTGACGACAACCATGCACCACCTGTATACAGACCTTGCGGGGAGCGTATTTCTACGCTTTTCCTGTATATGTCAAGCCTTGGTAAGGTTCTTCGCGTTGCGTCGAATTAATCCGCATGCTCCGCCGCTTGTGCGGGCCCCCGTCAATTCCTTTGAGTTTTAGCCTTGCGGCCGTACTCCCCAGGCGGGGTGCTTAATGTGTTAACTTCGTCACGGACCACGTGGAATGTGGCCCACAGCTAGCACCCACCGTTTACGGCGTGGACTACCAGGGTATCTAATCCTGTTCGCTCCCCACGCTTTCGCTCCTCAGCGTCAGTTACAGCCCAGAGATGTGCCTTCGCCATTGGTGTTCCTCCTGATATCTGCGCATTCCACCGCTACACCAGGAATTCCCATCTCCCCTACTGCACTCTAGCCTGCCCGTACCCACTGCAAGTTCGAGGTTGAGCCTCGAAATTTCACAGCAGACGTGACAAACCGCCTACGAGCTCTTTACGCCCAATAATTCCGGACAACGCTTGCACCCTACGTATTACCGCGGCTGCTGGCACGTAGTTAGCCGGTGCTTTTTCTGCAGGTACCGTCACTTTCGCTTCTTCCCTGCTAAAAGAGGTTTACAACCCGAAGGCCTTCGTCCCTCACGCGGCGTTGCTGCATCAGACTTTCGTCCATTGTGCAATATTCCCCACTGCTGCCTCCCGTAGGAGTCTGGGCCGTGTCTCAGTCCCAGTGTGGCCGGTCACCCTCTCAGGCCGGCTACCCGTCGTCGCCTTGGTGAGCCTTTACCTCACCAACTAGCTGATAGGTCGCGAGCTCATCCTTGACCGAAATTCTTTCTTCCCCAGTGGATGCCCACCGAGGAAAGTATCCGGTATTAGCTACAGTTTCCCGCAGTTATCCCGGAGTCAAGGGCAGATTGCTCACGTGTTACTCACCCGTTCGCCACTAATCCGCCGGAGCAAGCTCCAGCTTCATCGTTCGACTTGCATGTGTTAAGCACGCCGCCAGCGTTCGTCCTGAGCCAGGATCAAACTCTCCGTAAAAATCAATTTCGCCGATAAATCGGCAAAGCTTTTACGAACGCCTCGGAAATGAGGCGATCAATTTGATTTGGCTTTCGAACTGTCTACTGACAATTCTGTTTTGTATCTTTATCCAAAAAGGATCTCTGCAGGAACAAGTTCCTGCCGAGGTTTTTGGCATTACATAGTGCACGCTGTTGAGTTCTCAAAGATCGGATGCTCCTGCTATTTCCCTTCCGGGTCCTACGCAGAGCAACTTTTCAAGTCTACCGATTTTGGGGGCGCTGTCAACTCCTGGTTGCCCAGTTATCTATTGCGATTTCCCTAGTTGGAAGACCTAAATCCTAGACACTAAAACAGTTGGCCACAAGGGCCAATATTCAGTACTTGGAAGTGTTGTACTTGAGCCGGCGATCCCAATCGGATCTTGCCAAACTTTGGTCAACTCGGGATAGCTTAGTCGCGATTTCATAACCGTGTCAAATCCAACGTCAAAGACCAAGTCTCAGTTGAAAAATAGCCCCGCGAGGGACTTTTTTCCACGCGACAAAACTGCCACTTTTCCAGGCAAATGCTGGTCTATAACGGCCATTTCATCGGTTACCTTGACCTTGTTCACACTAACCGATCCCTGGGCAATTGCCCGACGTGCTTGGCCGTTAGATTCGACTAGGCCCGACTCCACGAGCGCGGACACCACTGAAATGCCTATTTCACAGTTGATATGCGGCAATTCATTAAGGGCAGTCCTTAGGGTTTCGGGGTCAAGGTCTACAAGCTCACCCAGTCCAAACAGCGCCTGAGAGGCTGCCTCAGTGGCTAGCGCTTGTTTTTCAGAGTGCACTAGCTCCGTGACCTCTAGAGCGAGCCTGCGCTGCGCTGCGCGCTTATAGGGCTCTTCTGCGACCTGCACCGCGTAGTTTTCAATCTCTTCGCGCGTAAGAAAGGTAAAAACCTTTAACCTGTCAATCACATCAGCATCATCGGTATTTAGCCAAAACTGATACATCGCATAGGCACTTGTCAGGTCGGCATCCAACCAAACAGCATTGCCTTCCGATTTGCCAAATTTTTTTCCGTCTGCGTTTGTGATTAGTGGCGTGGCAATCAGATGAACATTCTTGCCCTCAACCCGATGAACCAAATCTGCCCCAGAGGTGAGGTTTCCCCACTGGTCACTCCCACCGGTTTCTAAGACACACCCGTAGCGCCTGTATAGCTCCAAGAAATCCAGGCCCTGCATTATCTGGTAGCTGAACTCGGTATAACTGATTCCGCTCTCAGAATTCAATCTCGCGCTAACCGCATCTTTAGCAAGCATTTTGCCCACCCGATAGTGCTTACCGATATCTCTTAGAAAATCGATTGCACTGTATTGGCTGGTCCAATCCAGGTTATTCACCATCTGAGCCTTATTTTTACCCTCGAATGACAAAAACTTTCGATTCTGGTCAGCTAGTTTTTCCACCCAACTGGCAACTGTTTCGCGGTCATTTAGCGTTCGCTCGGCAGTGGGCTTTGGGTCGCCAATCAATCCAGTTGCGCCCCCAACTAGGGCAAGTGGGTGATGACCGGCAAGCTGAAGTCGACGCATGGTAAGCAGCTGCACCAAGTTTCCAAGGTGAAGGCTCGGAGCAGTTGGGTCAAAGCCGCAATAAAAGGTAATGGGTTGGCTGAGTAACTGTCTAAGTTCCTTGGCGTCTGTTGAGAGTGAAACTAGTCCACGCCAGTTTAGCTCATCGAGCACGTGAGCGAATGAAGAATCGTTCCGTTGCGCGATGAGTGTTTTTGAGTCAGCCATTAGCCCTTCCGGTGTGGCACAAGCTTGCGAATCGCGACTAGCTGATCAATGACTTGCGAAGAAGAAGTTCCTCCGGTGCCATTTCTTGCCTCAATCGAGCCAGAAACTCTAAGCACTTTTCTGACCTCTGGTGTCAAGTGCTTGGAAACCTTTGCCAACTGCTCATCGCTGACTTGATCAAGCTCTAACTTATTGGCCTCACAGAACTGAACGAGCTTGCCGGTAATTTCATGAGCGTCTCGGAACACAACCCCTTGCTTTACAAGCCACTCCGCAACATCGGTGGCCAGCGAGAACCCCTTGGGCGCAAGGGACTCCAGTCGCTCTTTGTCAAAGGTTAGGGTCGCAATCATGCCCGTGAAAGCCGGGAAAATAAGCATTAGAGAGTCAAAAGAGTCAAACATCGGCTCTTTGTCTTCCTGCAGGTCCCTGTTGTAGCTCAGAGGCAAGCCCTTTAGCGTTGCCAACAGGCCAGTCAGATTACCAATGAGCCTTCCAGACTTACCTCGGGTTAGCTCTGCAATGTCCGGGTTCTTTTTCTGAGGCATAATCGAAGATCCGGTCGAGAACTCATCGGCAAGAGCGGCGTAGCCAAACTCATAAGAAACCCATGCAATCACTTCTTCGCTGATCCTTGAAAGATCAATTCCGATCATGCTCAGTATGAATACGAATTCCGCAACTAGGTCTCGGCTGCTGGTGGCATCCATGCTGTTTTCGCTAACGCCGTTGAGCCCAAGCTGTTCGGCCACCAGCTTTGGATCTAGGCCCAGCGTGCTGCCAGCCAATGCCCCGGCTCCATACGCTGAACGATTGGCCCTTTTTCGCCAGTCTTCCAAGCGCTGCAAATTGCGGACCTGAGGCCAAGCATGAGCCAGCAAGTGGTGTGAAAGTAGCACTGGCTGAGCGTGCTGAAAGTGGGTTCTGCCCGGCATGGCAACGCCGATATGGTTCTCAGCCTGACTGCAAAGAGTATCCAGGTAGTCAAGGACCTGTGCCTCGATTGCGGTCGATGCATCCAGCATGAAAATTCTGATTAGGGTGGCAATCTGGTCATTGCGCGAGCGGCCCGCTCTAATTTTTCCTGCCAGCTGGGCCCCTGCTATTTGGATGAGTCCGCGTTCCAGAACCGCGTGAACGTCTTCTTCGGTTGCCTTGGGCTTAAAAGAACCGTCCTCAACCCGTTTAGTCAGCTCAGCGACTGCCTTGTTCAGAGCAGCAAGCTCGTACTTTGTCAGATAGCCAGCAGCATGAAGCGCCACCAGGTGCGCAGAAGTTCCCTTTAGGTCATAGCTCGCCAGTCGCCAGTCGAAATGAGTCGACTTTGAAAGCGCCTCTAGAGCCTCGCTCGGACCCCCTTCAAACCGGCCTCCCCAGAGAGAGTCTTTACTTTGCGCCATTTCTACCTAATTTCCTGTTGTCTAAAGCTTAGTTTTGTTCAGCAAGCCAGGCCATCAAGGCCTTTTGAGCATGAAGTCGATTTTCGGCTTCCTGCCAAACCCTGGATTGACTCCCGTCAATCACATCAGCGCTAACTTCGAACCCCCTGTATGCCGGGAGACAATGAAGGAATATTGCGTCCTGGTTAGCCTTGGTCATTAGGGAAGAATCAACACTGAAGGCATTAAAAACCAGTGCTCGCTCGTGTGCCTGGTCCTCCATGCCCATAGACACCCAAGTGTCGGTTACCACCACATGAGCGCCAGTAACGGCCTCGGCAGGATCTGTCGACTGCGTGATCTTGCCGCCAACGATGCCGGCAATCTCTTTAGCTCGTTCAAAAACTGCCTTTTCTGGCCCATAACCCGCTGGGGCGGCAATTGAGACGTCCATGCCTGCCATCGCGCAGGCAACAAGGTAGCTGTTTGCCATGTTGTTGTTCGCATCGCCAATGTAGGCAAGCTTTAGCCCTTCGGTCTTTCCGAAGCATTCCTTTATGGTCATAATGTCAGCCAACAACTGGCACGGGTGCCAGCTATCGCTCAAGGCATTTATAACGGGAACGGAAGAATTTGCAGCCATCTCCTCGAGACCAGACTGTGCATAGGTGCGCCAAACAATCTGAGCGACTTGGCGCTCCAGCACCTTGGCTGTGTCGGCTACCGATTCCTTTTTTCCCAGCTGCGAGACACCACTGTCGATGATCAGCGGCACTCCCCCGAGGTCAGAGATTCCAACCGCAAATGACACTCGGGTCCTAGTAGAGGTTTTGTCGAAAATAACCGCTACGGTCTGAGGTCCCGCGAAGGGCTTTTCGCTAAATCGGTCGGCTTTTAGCCTGATGGCGCGGTCAATAATTTCGGCCTGCTGCACCGGAGATATGTCATCATCTTTCAAAAAATGCTTACTCATTTTTTCCTAACTAGTTACCTGGGTTCCAACCCCGGCTTTGGTGAAGATTTCCAACAAAATGCTGTGAGGTTGCCTGCCGTCAATAATGTGAGCCTTTGGGACACCGCCCTGAACCGCATACAGACAAGCCTGCATTTTTGGAATCATGCCTGATTCCAGCCTTGGCATGAGTTCTGTTAGCTCCTCGACACTTATTTCGGACAACAACGAATCGATCTCAGGCCAGCTGGCATAAAGGCCGGGCACATCGGTCAAAACCATCAGCTTGTCTGCTCCAAGGGCTATCGCGAGCGCCGAAGCAGCTAGGTCGGCATTTACATTCAATAGCTGGCCAGAGTTCGATGGTGCGATTGAGGAAATAACAGGAACCTTGCCCTGATCTAATGCCTGCAATACCGCTCTCGGGTTTACAGTTTTGACTTCACCGACAAGGCCTAAATCAACTTCGCCCTCTGGGGTCTGGCCTTTTACCTTCAAGGCCCTAAACAGGGAATCATCCTCACCAGATAGCACCACTGTCTGAGCCCCTGATTCCTCAATCAGGTTTGCGAGATTCTTCGAGATCTGATTTCGAAGAACATCTCTAACCACGGAGATTGTTTTATCATCCGTGTAGCGCATTCCAGCGCGGAATTCGCTCTTGATTCCAAGTTCGGCCAGCCTGGCAGTGATTTGCGGGCCACCGCCGTGAACTACTACGGGCTTAATGCCGACAAACCGAAGATATGCCATGTCCTGCGCGAACGCCAGCTGTAGTTGCTGGTCAACCATCGCATTTCCACCAAACTTGACGACCACTATTCGACCGTGGAACTCACGCAACCAGTCCAACGACTCGATAAGCGTCTCGGCCTTGAGCCTTGCTAGTGCTTGGTCTGTATTGGCTGGAATCATTAGCTTGAGTATGCGCTGTTCTCTTCAACGTAGCTGTGGGTTAGGTCGTTGGTAACTACCGTAGCGCTGAGACTGCCGGCATGAAGGTCAATCAACACTTCAACCTCTTTGCCGCTCAGATCCACCTTTGATCTATCTTCAGCCGGCTCCCCCTTCGAGGAAATCAAAACTGAGTTGATTGATACATCTATCCCGTATGGATCGAATTCTGCCGAGGTCGTCCCAACCGCTGCCAAAATCCTGCCCCAGTTTGGGTCTTTGCCGTAAATAGCAGCCTTGAAAAGGTTATTGCGAGCAACTGCCCTAGAAACTTCAAGAGCATCCTCCTCGCTAATAGCGCCCTGCGTGGTGATGTGAATGTTGTGACTGGCGCCCTCGGCATCGTCTAACAACTTCAGCGCGAGTTCTTTACAAAGTTCAGTTAGCAAGTCAGTGAACTCAACCAGATCCGGGGCCTTCTGGCTCGCACCCGATGACATCAGGGTCACCTGGTCGTTGGTTGACATGCAGCCGTCAGAATCGAGCCGGTCAAAACTAACTCTCGTAGCCGCTCTCAATGCAGTGTCTAATTGCTCACTGCTGAGAACAGCATCGGTGGTGATAACAACAAGCATTGTTGCAAGCCCTGGAGCCAGCATTCCAGCACCCTTGGCCATTGCCCCCAGACTCCAGCCATCAGCGCTTGATCTTGTGGCTAGCTTCGGCGCAGTGTCGGTGGTCATAATCGCAAGAGCTGCATCTTGACCGCCGGATTCAGAAAGCGCTCCGAAGGCCGAGGTCACACCAGACAAAAGTTTTGCTTGGTCTAGCTGTTCCCCTATTAGACCCGTGGAGCAGACCACCACCTCGGACGCAGGCATTCCCGTGAGTTCAGCAACCCGCTCGGCGGTAGCGTGAGTGGCTTGAAATCCCTGTGCTCCGGTGTAGCAGTTCGCGCCTCCGGAGTTCAGGACAACAGCCCCTACTTGACCAGAGGCAATGACTTGCTTGGACCAAATAATTGGATTTGCCAGACAGCGGTTGGTTGTAAAAACGGCCGCAGCAGCATTGTTTGGTCCCTGATTTACTACAAGAGCGACATCTAGGCCGCCACTGGTCTTCAGCCCAGCTGCCACTCCAGAGGCCAAAAACCCCTTCGGCTCAATAACACTCAAGGGGCAACCCCGATCGCGCTGAGGCCAACCTGCTCGGTCAATCCAAGTGCAATGTTCATGCACTGAATTGCAGCGCCGGCAGTACCCTTCACTAAATTATCGATTGCGCTAACAATGACAACTTTCTGCGCATGCTCATCGAAAGCCAGTGAAATTTGCGCATTATTGGTACCTAAAACACTCGCTGTTCTTGGCAGCTGTCCCTCTGGAAGTACTTGCACGAAACTCTCGTCGCCATAAGCGCTCTGATAGACCTCGCGCAGGTATTCGAGCGAGAAGCGGCTCCCAGGCTTCGCCGTATTGACGGCCAAAATCCCCCTGGACATCGGCACTAGCACCGGAGTCATCGAAACCGTTACTGCTTTGCCGGCTGCCAAAGATAAGTTCTGCTCTATTTCTGGCGTGTGTCGGTGAGTGCCGCCCACGCCGTAGGCACGAGCGGACCCGAGCACCTCTGCTGCTAACAGATCAATACTGCTGGCCTTTCCGGCCCCAGAGGTTCCCACCGACAACACTGAGACGATATCATTTGGCTCAATCAGCCCGGCAGCTAAAGCAGGTGCAAGGGCAAGAGAAACTGCAGTCACGTTGCAGCCTGGAATTGCCAAGCGTCTTACTTCTCGGAGCTCGGTTCTAAGTTTTTCACCGGTTGCCAGAGTCAGCTCTGGGAGGCCATATGGCCAGCTTCCAGCATGGTTGGTTTGGTAGTAGTTTTCCCAGGCGACCGGATCCTGCAATCTAAAATCAGCCCCGCAGTCAATCACCATTACGTGAGTCGGGAGCTGCTCTGCCAATTCAGCACTCTTAGTGTGAGGCAGGGCGAGAAATACGACTTCGTGTCCAGCAAGATTCTCAGCCGTTGTCTCCACAACGACTCGATCCGCGAATTCTGGAATGTGAGGCTGAAGTTCACCAAGGCTTTGGCCGACACTGCTGTGGCCAGTAACCGCACCTAGGTCGAGCATGGGATGAGCTGCTATGAGACGTAACAGCTCGCCACCGACGTAGCCGCTCGCTCCGGCAACTGCCACCTGAATAGTCATTTAACCCCTTAAAGTTGCGCCGAATTGTTGATTTGCAAGCTCAACAGCCTTGTCCCTGGCTGCAGTCGCCTCGGTTTGAGTAAGAGTGCGATCTGCGGACCGAAACATTAGCGAAAACGTCAGTGACTTCTGGCCTGTTTCCAGGCCTTTGCCCCGATAGTCATCCAATAGGTGAATTTCTTCCAATAAATCACCGGCTCCGGTCACAATGCTGGTTACCAAATCTGCCGCACTGACTTCAATTGCAACCACAAGAGAAAGGTCTTGGGTGGCAGCAGTCATGACTCTAAGTTCGTTGGCCTGAACTAGATCTGGGGCTAAAGCAAAAATCTCATCAAGGTTTAGCTCAAAAACGCCCACGGACCTTGGCAGGTGGTTTTGGGATGCCAAATCCGGATGAATTTCACCCACAAGGCCTACGACTTTCCCGCCAACCAACACGTTCGCTGACCGTCCAGGATGAAGACCTGGCAGCTCGAGCTGCTTCAGCTCAAACGAAACCGCCGACTGCTGCATCACCGCTTCAACTGCACCGAGCGCCTGAGGGTAACCAGCTGTTACCGAGTGCTGGCCCGGACTCTGAGGTAGCCAGTTGCCTGCCACCAAACCGGAGATCAACCTGGGCTGGGACGGAATTGCCGCTTTTAGGGCTTCAAGTGTTTTTTCAGACGGTCGTTGATTGCCTATCGGCAGGATCGCTACGGGGTTCGATCCCTCTGAAATAAAGACAGAACCTTCCTCGATCAAAGCGATGTCAATCGATCCCCTTGAAATGTTTCGCGCGGCGGCTGATATCAGGCCCGGCAAAAGCGAAGTTCTTAGATAGCTCGATTCGGACTGCATCGGGTTCTCAAGCTCGACGGCGTCTTTCGAGCCCATCCACTCGTTCTGCTCCTCGGAGACAAAAGGGTAGTTCAATACCTCCACGAATCCAGCACCGGTAAGACTCTCCAGTACTCGACGACGCAACTTTTGCCTGCGGGTGAGCCCTTTACCCGGGGGCGCGACCGGAAGCTTGGATGGGATCTTGTCATATCCGACAAGCCTCGCTACTTCTTCAACCAAATCAGTCTTATGCGTGATATCCGGACGCCAGCTTGGCGCAGTGACAATAAGTAGCTCTCCGGTCTTCTCAACCAGGCAACCAATTTCCTCGAGGCTTTGAATCACTTCTTTGGCCTCGTACTCAACGCCGACAAGTTGGCTCGGGTAGTCCAGCTTAATTTCGATTTTCTGTTGATCAAACTTGCTTGCGTACTCCGCGCCAATACCGCTAAAGCTTCCAGCGGCAAGTTCCTTCAATAAGCTAGCCGCCCTGGAGGCTGCAGCCCGAGAAATCGATCCATCCACTCCGCGCTCAAATCGCTTTGAGGCTTCCGATGGCAACTTGTGTCGCCTGGCACTTCTAGCAATTGAAATTGGGTCGAAAATTGCAGCTTCGATAAGTACGGACTTCGTGCTCGCGCTAACCTCGGTTCTGGCGCCGCCCATAACTCCAGCAATGCCGATGGGGCCCTGATCATCGCAAATCAACAGATCTTCTTTATCGAGCTTCCTGGTCTTTTGATCCAGTGTTATTAGCTCTTCGCCTTCTTTAGCGCGACGGACGCTTATGCCGCCGACCAGTTTGTCCAGATCGTAGGCGTGCAGCGGTTGACCAAGCTCGAGCATGACGTAGTTCGTGACATCCACGACAATTGAAATCGACCTCATTCCCGCAAGCTTCAGCCTCTTGGCCATCCAATCCGGAACCTTCGCATCGGCTTCCAGGTCTGAAAAGCCAACCAAAACAAACTGACTACAGCCATCCTTGCCGTGGATAGGCGCATCGTCTGTTACCTCGAGCGCAAAACCCGACCCAGTGACCGGGTCAATTGCGAGAACTGGGTCATGAAATTTCACCCCGGTAGCGTGTGAATACTCTCGGGCGACTCCACGAATTGAAAGACAGTATCCCCGGTCCGGAGTCACGTTCACCTCTGCGGCTGACTCACCTAGGCCAAGCATTGCTATGGCATCGGTGCCGACTTCAGCGTCCAGCCCCATTGAGCTAAGAACGAGGATTCCCTCGTGCTCATCGCCGAGACCAAGTTCTTTGGCTGACGCAATCATTCCATCCGAAACGTGCCCGTAGGTTTTCCTGGCGGCAATCTCGAAGCCTCCGGGTAGAACTGCGCCGGGAAGACTGACTACAACCTTGTCGCCAGCGGCAAAATTAGCCGCGCCACAAACAATTCCTCGGATTGCCCCGTCGCCAGCCGTTGCCACTTTGACCTGACACCAACGAATGGTTTTCCCATTTTTCTGCTCTTCATCCTCGAAAGACAGCACCTCCCCGACAACTACCGGCCCAGAGATATCTCCGCCATGAGAGCCTTCTTCTTCAAGGCCAACCTTCACAAGCTCTGCCATAACTTCATTGGGCGTGGCCTTTGATCCAAGCTCAACCATTTCGCTGAGCCAACCAAGTGGAATTCTCATCTAGATCACCGACCCAAATTGGGTGGAGAATCGCACATCGGCCTCAACCATGTCGTGCATGTCTTTCACGCCGTTTCTAAACATCAAAGTTCGCTCAATCCCCATTCCAAAAGCGAAGCCAGAGTAAACCTCAGGGTCAATGCCGGCGGCAAGAAGGACATTTGGGTTTACCATGCCGCAACCACCCCACTCAACCCAGCGAGGGCCGCCCTTGGCGTCTGGGTGCCAAACATCCAGCTCCGCAGATGGCTCAGTGAATGGGAAAAAGCTAGGGCGCAGTCGAATCTTGGCCTCGTCGCCAAACATCACTCGAGCAAAGTGCTCCAAAGTTCCGCGGAGATCCGCCATAGTTAGGCCCTTATCAATCGCCAAGCCCTCGACCTGATGAAATACCGGCGTGTGGGTCGCGTCAAGCTCATCGGTTCGAAACACTCTGCCCGGGCATAGAACATAGACCGGCAACTCGCGTTCAAGTAGCGACCTGATCTGCACCGGCGAAGTGTGGGTTCGAAGCAAGAGATGATTCTCCACTGGCTTCACAAAAAACGTGTCCTGCATTGCTCTGGCGGGGTGATCGGGATGGAAATTCAGAGCGTCAAAATTAAACCACTCATTTTCAAGCTCTGGCCCGTCGGCTATTTCCCAACCCATGCCAACAAAAACGTCGCTGACCTGATCCATTAGTAGTGACAGCGGATGCCTCGCACCCAATCTCAGGTACTTCGGGGCGGCAGTCATATCGACTGCTTCGGCAGCTAGTGCGTCTGTGGCTGCAATCGCCTCAAGCTGGTTCTCCTTTTCGGCGAATGCCTGATTAATCTGGGCCCTTGCTCCTCCAACTAATTTGCCAGCCTCAGCCTTTTGATCGTTAGGAGCGGCTTTTATCAAGGAGTTCAGTCTGCTTATCGGGGAATTCTCACCGACTATTTGAGCCTTCTGGCTTCGCAGGGTTGCTGCGTCGTCTACCGCCGCAAGCGCGCTAAGCGAGGCTTGCAGGGCATTGGCCACTACTTCGGGAGTTAATTTATCGGACACCGGCACAAGTTTAGCGATTAGTGTGCTGTGCCACCGCAGTGAAATACAGGCAAATTGAAGCCGCTGTTCCAAGGTTCAATGATTCGGCAGCGCCGTAAATAGGCAAAGACAAAGTTTTATCAGCACTTTCAGCGACTTCACTAGTCACGCCGTGCGCCTCATTGCCAAAAATCCATGCGGTTGGTTTAGCCATTTCCGTCACTGAAAGCTGAGTCACGTCCTCACCGGAAGCACTTGATGAAAACACCTGAATGCCTGCAAGTTTGAGTTGCGCGATCGCATCGGAAAGATCTTGACTCACAACAATTGGAACATTCAGAATGCTACCGGCGGTTGTTCTGATGACCTTTGGGTTGTAAACATCTACTGAGTCAGAGCTAAGCACGATTCCATCAGCGCCGGCTGCGTCAGCAGCTCTGATTATCGACCCGAGATTGCCAGGGTCCCTGCCCTGATCTATGAGGGCCAAAAGCACGGGCTTTTTTGCCAGCAGTTCTTCAAGGGTTAGATCCAGATGATGAACGACTGCCACGACACCCTGAGGGGTTCTGGTATCGGATATTTTGTCCATGACCTGGTCAGAGACTTCTTCGACTGACAGGCCAAGAGAGGCCATGCTCGCTAGGAGCTCGCGGTGTCTCTCCCAAGCAGAGGCAGTAACAAAAATTTCCTCGACAAGCTCGGGAGATTTCTCAAGCTCTTTTAAGCCTTGAGGACCCTCAAGCAAAAAGAGCCCAGTTTCGTACCGGGCGTCTTTTTGATTCAGTCGAACAACCCCCTTGACCCTATTGGATCTGGGGTCATCCAGCATTAGCTGGCCTTTGGAGCGTTCACGTCCTTAGGCAATGCCGCCTTAGCCGATGCAACCAAGGTTTCGAATGACTTTGCATCATGGATTGCCATGTCGGACAAAATTCTGCGGTCGACCTGGATGCCAGCGAGGTTTAGTCCCTGGATTAGACGGTTGTAAGTCATACCGTTTAGACGTGCCGCAGCGTTAATTCGCTGAATCCACAGTCTGCGGAAGTCACCCTTGCGCTTACGACGATCGTTGTAGGCGTATACAAGCGAGTGCAACAGCTGTTGCTTGGCCTGACGGTACAGTCTTGAGCGTTGACCGCGGTAACCCTTGGCTCGCTCTAGAGCAACTCTGCGCTTTTTGTGCGAGTTGACAGCATTTTTTACTCTTGCCATGTTCTTACTCCTTCTTAGTCAGCCCTAGCGGCCGAGCTGCCTTTTAAGCTTCTTGAAATCTGCGGGTGATACTACCTGGTCCGAGCTCAGGCGACGCTTGCGCCTGGAGGACATGTGCTCCTGGTTGTGTCGCATGTTAATCTGCTGCTTCATCAGCTTGCCGCTGCCAGTAAAGCGGAAACGCTTTTTGGCGCCCGAGTGGGTCTTCATCTTCGGCATGAGCTCTCCTTTTATTTCTCTTGCTCCACAGCAGACTTCTGCTGTGCCTTCTTAGCCTCTGCGCGAGCTTCGGCTTTGTTCTTCAACGGACCTATAACCATGACCATGCTGCGGCCATCAATTGACGGACTCGACTCAACTGTTCCAAATTCGGTAACTTGTTCAGCTAACTTTCTAAGTAACTTGACTCCCATTTCGGGTCGAGACTGCTCTCGACCGCGAAACACGACCATAACCTTGACCTTGTCGCCAGCCTGGAGGAACTTTCGCACCTGTCCTGCCTTGGTCTCGTAATCATGCTCGTCAATCTTCAAACCAAATCGAATAGTCTTCAAAACTGTGTTGACCTGGTTCTTGCGTGCCTCGCGGACTTTTTGGGCAGCTTCATACTTGAATTTCCCGTAGTCCATGATCTTGCAAACAGGAGGGCTAGATCCTGGCGAAACCTCGACTAGGTCGAGATCAGCCTCTCTGGCCGACTTGAGAGCTTGATCAGTATCAACAACGCCAACTTGCTCTCCAGCTGGTCCCACAAGACGAACCTGCGCCACCCGAATACGCTCATTAATGCGAGGATCGCTGATAATTACTCCTTAATTACTTATTGACCACGCGAGCGTGCAGAAATTTAATAACTCTCTTACCCGGCAGCCTATTTAGAAAGGCGGCTGACAGGTGGGATAGTAATCCACTTCTGACTGAGCATTAGCTCAGAGCCTCAGGTAGCCTAGCAGAGCATTTCACAATTGAGAAGAGGAAAAGTGGAAGAAGACTTAGCTCGCGACATTGCAGAAGTTCCAGCGGTCGAGGTTATAAACACAACTGCAGTGCACCTGATGAGTGCTGCTGCAGTTCAGTGCGGGCTGTCCGAGAATACTTCAGGCGATTTAGCCGAGGCGCGAAAGCTCATCACTGCACTGGCTGGGTTGGTTAGTGCGGCAGCTGGTGAGATTGGCGATCATCACGCTAGGCCACTCCGAGACGGCCTAAGGTCATTGCAGTTGGCGTTTCGAGAGGCATCAATAATTAAAGATGCCCCCGGTCAAGGACCTGGAGAAAAATACACTGGCCCTGTTTCTTGACCTAAGGAACGGCAATGATTTTTAGCTTGAACGAATCCACGAATAAATCGAGATTCTCGGTTCTAAGCTGACCGACAAAATCCGTCAGGGCGGCTTCTAGGTCTTCCCCACTCAAGCCCGGACGCATGCCAACCTCAATTATGATTTCCTCCCCGATAAGCCTGGCCTCTGGGTCTCCAGCCGACACTCCAGCCATAACTATGTCCTGAACTAGACCAACAGCACTGGCGATAATTTGACCCACCTCTGGGCCTGACACGGCGTCAGTGATTGGCTGGCCCTGAGCCAGCGCTGCCAGCTCAGTTCTGCGAAGAGCTCTTGCGTGAGTTGCGGGGTTCACAATCACCCGCTGGTGTCCCTCACCGGCCGCTGCCAGGCAAACTTTCGCTATCGAAACTGGAATTGGCCTGGCTTCGGACTGCCAAGCGGCCATGTCTTGAACTGATGTGAAAGCAGGAATCGCTGTTTTATTATCCGGCGTTGCCACTGCGACAATTGCCAAGTCAGCGCTCTTGTCCACGACTTGGCCATGCGGTCCAATAACAGACTCACCCAACTCGGCGATTAGCGGAACCAGTAAGCGTTGACCTCGAAGCGACTCAATGAACTCTCGCTTGACAAAGGGAACCGCTGCCATTGCATTTGCAATTGGCTCTGGGGTTTTACCGTCGTCATTTCCCCAAGGATTTTCCTCGAAAGACCTGCCCTGCCATTCAACTCCAGCAGAGTCTACAAAGGGGTTTTCAGTCAAGACTCGGCGCCAATCGCCAGCGCCTCTTCCAGTGTGAAACGACCGGCATAGAGTGATTTGCCCAAGATTGCGCCCTCTAGGCCAGACGGGACCAACTCGACCAGGTCCTGAATGTCCTGCAAGTTCGAAATGCCACCGGAAGCCACGACCGGCTTGCTGGTGTGCTGCATAACTAATTTCAACAATTCAAGATTCGGACCCTTTAAGGTTCCATCCTTGGTTACGTCAGTAACCACATATCTAGCACAACCGTCCGCCTCAAGTCTTGCCAAAACCTCTAGAAGGTCTCCGCCTTCTTTGGTCCAACCACGAGCAGCCAAGGTGCTCCCCCGCACGTCTAGACCGACGGCAATTCGGTCCCCATACTTGCTGATTACCCTGGAGGTCCAGTCTGGATTTTCGAGGGCAGCGGTTCCGAGGTTCACTCTTGCAGCCCCAAGATCCAGCGCCGCCTCGAGTGATTGATCATCTCTTATGCCGCCGGAAAGCTCTACCTTAACCGAGCCGCTTTGAGAGACCACCTCGGCGATCACCTCTCGGTTGTTTCCGCGCCCGAATGCCGCGTCAAGATCTACAAGGTGTATCCACTCTGCACCCGCTGAAATCCAATCCTGAGCAGCGCTTAGAGGGTGACCAAAATCTTCCTCGGTGCCAGCTTCGCCTTGAGTGAGCCGAACGGCTTTTCCGGCTGCAACATCAACCGCAGGTAATAACTCGAGCTTCAAGGGATCTCCTAAATAGATTCAATCCAGTTTGAAAGTAGCTTCAAACCAGCAGGGCCAGATTTTTCAGGGTGAAACTGAGTGGCGACAAGCGGACCATTTTCGACGGCCGCCAAAAAGCGTTCGCCATGATCGGACCAAGTCAGGTGCGCCGCCTTAAACGGCGGGCGGATATCGAGCTCCCAGTTGGTCGCAGCATATGAGTGAACGAAGTAGAAACGCTCTTGCTCAATCGAGCTAAACAGGTTTGAGCCATCGTCGGCCTGCACCTTGCTCCAACCAATGTGAGGCAACCTTGGAGCATCAAGTAACTTCACGGTGCCTGGCCACTGACCAAGTCCTGGTGTTTCGACACCATGCTCTAAGCCGGTCTCGAACATTACCTGCATCCCAACGCAAATTCCGAGCACAGGCCTGGATGCGGTTAATCGCCTATCAATAAGTCGGGCCGCACCATGGGTCTTCAGTTTTTCCATTACGGAACCGAAGGCCCCAACACCCGGGACCACTAGCCCATCAGATTCATAAACGTCACTGGGGTTCGCGGTTAGCTTTACATTCGCTCCAGCTTGGGCCAGGGCCTTGCAGACGGAGTGGACGTTGCCGCTTCCGTAATCAAAAACTGTGACCGATTTGGTCACAGGCTCCCCTTGGTGGAAGGAACGCCCTCAACTCGTGGATCGATCGCTACAGCCGTTCTTACAGCTCGCGCAAAGGCCTTGAACTGCGCTTCAGCGATGTGGTGCGCATCACGACCTGCCAAAACATTTATGTGAACTGTCAGGCCTGCATTGTGGGCAATAGCCTCAAACACGTGCTTGACTAAAGACCCAGTAAAGTGCCCACCGATCAGGTGGTATTCAAATCCAACCGGTTCGCCGGAGTGAACCAAAAATGGCCTACCCGAAACATCAACTACTGCTCTTGCTAGGGCCTCGTCCAGTGGGACGGTTGCGTCGCCATAACGGCCAATGCCGTCCTTGTCTCCAAGGGCTTCGGCAAGCGCCTGGCCCAAAACGATTGCAACGTCCTCGACGGTGTGGTGGGCATCGATTTCTACATCGCCCTTAGCCGACACTTGTAAGTCAATCAAAGAGTGCTTCGAGAACGCAGTGAGCATGTGGTCATAAAATGGAACACCAGTTGAGATTTCGCTCTTTCCGGTGCCGTCAAGATTGATAGCTAATTCAACCGACGATTCGCTGGTCTTGCGACTAATTTTTGCTTCCCGTTTCACAACTATTCCTTTGGCTCTCGTGGGTCTAGTTTAGTCAAGCAGTAATGCGAGTTCGCCCAGCAACTTTGTAGTTTCGGATTCAGTTCCGGCCGTGATTCGAAGACAACCCGGAATCCCAATGTCCCTAACGATTATGCCTTTGGACAATAAAGTGTCAAAGGCAAGTTGGGTGTCAGCAAATCCATTCACCAAGACGAAGTTGGCCTCTGAGGGATACGGACGTAGTCCCATTTTCTGCACGCCAGCGATAATTCGATCCCGCTGACCTTTAATTTGTTCGACATTTGCCAGTAGTTGATTGCTGGTCTCAAGTGCCGCCATTGCGGCTGCTTGAGTTAGTGCCGATAGGTGATATGGAAGCCGGACAATTCTCATTGCGTCCACGACTGAGGCGTCCGCCGCCATGTAGCCCACGCGAGCTCCGGCAAAAGCGAATGCCTTACTCATGGTCCGACTAATTACAAGCCTGGGCCTGCCCGGTAGCAACGAAATTGCACTGGTTGTATCCGCAAATTCCTGATAGGCCTCATCGATAAGTAACATGCCATCGAAACTTTCGTAAGCAGCCTCGATAACCGACAAATCAATCCCGGTTCCAGTGGGGTTGTTCGGTGAGCAGAGGATGACAATCTCTGGCTTTGATCTCAGGATCTCAGCTCTTACATATTCAGCGGTAAGTGAGTAGTCATCTAGACGCGGCAGAAGCTGGTACCCAGTGAGGGTAGTTCGGGCAATATTTGGATACATTGAATAGGTGGGACCGAAGCTGATGGCTTTTCGCCCTGGACCACCAAAGGCTTGGAAAAATTGTTGCAGAATTTCATTTGATCCATTTGCAGCCCAGATTTGACCCGAATCCAGGTCTTCCCCTAGGAATTCGGCGAGCTTCAGACGCAATGCCATGAACTCTCGATCCGGATACCGGTTTAGTGTCAAGGCTGCCTCAGCGGTTCGCTCCACAATCTTGAGTGCTACCTCTTCGGGGATTCCGTGGGTGTTCTCGTTTACGTTTAGTTTGATTTGCACATCGATTTGAGGCGCGCCATAGGGCAGCTGCCCGACCAAATCTGGTCTTATCGGTAGATCTTCGAGATTAGTCACCCCTCAAGATTAGCGACCTGTTTCAGGGAAGAGCGACTTGTTGACCTGGAGTCAGCTCAACAGTTTCCATTGCATTGATCGTGACCACTCGTGCAATCCAGTCACGAGGGTCTTCAGAAGGGGCGTACTTGCCCGCAAGCCCCCAAAGCGAATCGCCTGACTGAACGGTTACAAACTCAAGGCTTGCTCCTGGGGTGCTGCCCGCAAAAGAACCGGTAATCCCCAAGATGCTGATAACAAAACTCAGGGTAAGAATTACCACGGCACGGACCAAGCGTCTCGGGTTGGTGAGCCGGTAGTTTCCAAAAACTAACATTTTGTTTCCCTTCAGCCCGAATACTTGTTTCGAACACTTGTTCTAACTTTAGGTTAAATTCCTAAAAATGCAACTATGTGAATGCTTTTTGTCCAGTTTTATCGAAAATGTGTTTGGTATTTACTAGAAATACGAATACAGTTTCGATAGGGGTAGTAAACAACTACCCTGAGACATTTTGTAGAAGAGGCAGGTATGGACACCTCGAATTTGACCGATGTTCAACAGCGAATTCTCACCGTGATTGCAGAATCAATGGCAGGACGTAACTACGCCCCGTCAATGCGTGAGATCGGCGAGTCGGTGGGACTGTCTTCGACAGCCAGTGTCTCTCATCAACTCAACAAGCTCGAGTTGCTCGGGTTCATCAGTCGAGACCCTAGACGCCCTCGAACAATCGACCTATTAGGCCTCGAGCCGGCCGGGGAAATTATCAACCCAGATGCCGCAATGGTTCCGCTGGTTGGCCGCATCGCCGCCGGAAGCCCGATCACTGCCGAACAAAACGTGGAGGACGTCTTTGCGCTACCAAGGCAGCTAGTTGGCCAAGGAGACCTGTTTCTACTGAAAGTAGTTGGAGAATCGATGATCGATGCTGCCATTTGCGACGGAGACTGGGTAGTAGTTCGTCAGCAGCAAACTGCTGAAAATGGCGACATCGTGGCAGCCATGCTCGAAGAAGAAGCAACGGTTAAAACCTTCAAGCAGCGCGACGGCAATACCTGGCTACTTCCAAGAAACTCAGCGTTTGAACCGATTCTCGGTGACCATGCAGTGATCCTCGGCAAAGTTGTAGCAGTCCTCAGGACTGTTTAGTCAAACCCAATAGTTCGGCGGCTAAATCTTCTCGAACCAGCGCGGTAATCTTCGTGCCACCCTCGAGGTATTCAATGTTCTGGACTTTACCAACTTCGTGAATTTTTGAAACCAAGTCTCCGCGGTCGTAGGGGATTAGACCTTCAAAGGCAACTTCGGGTCTTGGCAAGGCGATGGCGATGGCAACTTCAAGCTCGGCTATACCTAGGCCGGTTCTTGTTGACACCAAGAATGCTCCGGGTGCGAGCCCGCGAAGTCTAATGTGGTCTTCTTCAGACACTAGATCTGCCTTGTTAAACACAATCAACTCGTCAATCGCCGACGCATCCACTTCAGAAATTACCCTGCGCACCGTTTGAATTTGACCTAGCGGATCAGGATCGGTCGCGTCGACGACGTGAACCATTAGATCCGCCCCTGCAATCTCTTCGAGGGTCGACCTAAAAGCCTCAACCAGCTGGTGAGGCAGTGACCTAACAAAACCGACAGTGTCGGCCAGTGTGTAACTCCTACCGTCCGGTGTCTCGTGCCTTCTTATTGTTGGGTCAAGCGTCGCAAACAGTGCATTCTCAACTAGAACTCCTGCTCGGGTGAGCCGATTCAAAATCGACGATTTACCGGCATTGGTGTAGCCCGCAATCGCAACTTGAGGGACTTGAGCCTTTTCCCGCTTAAGCCGCTTAGTGTCTCTGGCGCTCTTCATTGCAGCGATTTCGCGGCGCAATTTGGCCATTTTGGTGTTAATGCGGCGTCTGTCGAGCTCTATCTTGGTCTCACCTGGACCACGTGAACCAATTCCGACACCACCGGCAGCCTGGCCGCCGGCCTGTCTGGACATTGACTCACCCCAACCGCGCAACCTTGGAAGTAGATACTCAAGCTGAGCAAGCTCCACCTGAGCCTTTCCTTCTTTACTCTTGGCATGCTGCGCAAAGATGTCGAGAATGATTGCAGTACGGTCGACAACCTTCACCTTCACAATGTCTTCCAATGTTCGACGCTGCGATGGTGCAAGCTCTGCGTCAGCTATCACAGTGTCAGCACCAACTACCTTCACTAGCTCTCTCAGCTCCTCTGCCTTTCCCTTGCCGAAGTAGCTGGCGGGATCGGGCTTTGCGCGGCGCTGTAAGGCTCCGTCTAGCACCTCAGCACCAGCTGTCTCTGCCAGCGCCGCCAGCTCTCGAAGAGAGTTCTCGGCGCCAGTGAGGGTTCCAGTGCCCCAAACGCCAATCAGCACGACCTTCTCAAGGCGAAGCTGGCGATACTCAACCTCTGAGACATCTTCAAGCTCAGTTGATAGACCGGGCACTCGTCTTAGCGAGGCACGCTCCTCAAGTTCAAGCTGATCACCGTCAAACTCGGACGCGGGGGCTAGCGAGCCACGGCGTAAAATTCGGTCAATAGCAGATTCGGGTTCCATTGTTGTTTAAGACTAAGCCTGTATTAGGTTTATAGGATGCCTCAGGAGCACTATTTCAGCTCAGAGCCGACAACGAAGAAAATTGAAACTGAGATTTCATTTGAAGTTGCCGGTGCCAGATTCGACATGACTGCGGCGAGCGGAACCTTCAGCTCAACAAAACTGGACCCCGGCACCAAAGTGCTTCTATCTCATACTGGCCTATTCCCCCAAAATGGCAACGTTCTAGACCTAGGCTGCGGCTGGGGGCCAATAGGGATTGTCATTGCATCACTGTTTCCTGAAACCAAGGTCCACGCAGTCGACATCAACGAGCGAAGCGTCGAGCAGGCTCAAGCAAATGCGGACCGCATTGGTGTTTCGAACTTCAAAGTTCACTTGGCAGAGAATCTCCCTGTAACTATGAAATTTGGTGCGATTTGGTCCAATCCACCAATTCGAATCGGCAAGGTCGCACTTCATGAGCTTCTAAAAAACTACCTGCCTCGGCTTGAAGATGGCGGCAAAGCTTATCTAGTGGTTCAGAAGAACTTGGGTGCCGACTCACTTCAGAGATGGCTAGCTGATCAATTTCCAGACCACAGAGTTTCCAGAGTTGGAACGGCGAAGACCTTCCGTGTGATAGAAATCGCTAGTCCTGCCAGCTCCCCGAGTAAGTAAGCACTGCCGCTCCGCTAATCGATACATGTTCGCCCAGCTCCGTGGGGAACATCCTGACACCGACATCTCCTCCGGGCACTTTTACCTTCCAGAAGTTTTGAGTGCCGCCGGCCCAATGTCGAATTGCAATTGCCGCAGCAGCTATTCCAGTTCCGCAGCTCAAAGTTTCGCCAGAACCACGTTCGTGCACCCTCATGGTGAGGCCCGCCACGCCCTTGGAAATAAGCGGCTCATCCAAAACCACGAATTCCACGTTTGCACCGGCTGCGGGAATGGGGTCGAGAATGGGCGCCTTGCCCAGCTCCAGCCCCTCAAGTTCGGCAAGATCGGCCAGTGCCACCACAACATTTGGGTTACCAACGTTTACCGCAAGACCTGGTCTTGAAACTTGAAGACCAGCTGCGGTTACGAGCGTTTGGTCATCTCCGGTAGAAAACAGACCCAGGTCAACCGCGAAGCCATTCACGGTGGCAGTGACGTCTTTGATTCCGTCCCTGGTTGCAATTGGAAGTGTGCTGCCGTCAGAGAGGGTAGCGAGCTCATTTTCGAGCAAGTACCTTGAAAATACCCGGATTCCATTGCCACAGATCTCGGCTTTAGACCCATCGGAGTTTCTGTAGTCCATAAACCAAAGTGCATCGGGCTCAACCTCAAGCAGGTGAGCAACCTCAGTGTCCTTGGAGGTGGGCTTGACGATGATTAGGCCGTCGGCGCCGATGCCAAAATGCCTATCGCACATTTTCGCTACTTGCTCTGCACTTAGGTCAAGCTGTCCGACGCGATCCAGAACGAGAATGAAGTCATTGCCCGTCCCATGGCCCTTGGTGAATTCAACTGTCATACCTCCAGCCTAATTCGCTCCAGCGCACTGTCTAACAATTCCGGTCCGTCCGCTAACCAATGAATCCGTTTATCTCTTCTAAACCAGGACATTTGCCTTCTGGCATATCGGTTGGTTAGCGACACGGTTTCCTCGATAGCCATCGCTTCAGTGATCGACCCTGCTAACTGCTCAAATGCTTGCTGGTAGCCAATTGCAGCCCGTGCGGTCTGGGACATTGGAGAATCACTTTTGGATAATCGTGCTGCTTCTTCCAACAAGCCTTGCTCCCACATCTCATGCACGCGCCGGTCTATCCGCAGCTTCAGCGGCCCTCTGTCGACAGAAATACCCAACATCAACGTCGGCCGAAGATACTCGGGTTCAGGCAGCGTTGAGGCAAAAGGGCGTCCGGTGATTTGGATTACCTCCAAAGCTCTGATAACTTTCCGCACATTGTTGCTATGTATCTTCAGGGCCGACTCGGGGTCTAGCTCCGCAAGCTGCTTGTGCATTTCCGCACTTCCAACCGCCTCTGCTCGCGACTCGAGTTCATCTCTAATCGCCTTATCGGTAGGAGCGAAATCGAAATGGTCAAGCGCGGCAGCAAGGTAGAACATGCTCCCGCCCACAAACACCGGCAGCTTTCCTTGATTTCTGACCTCATTGGCCTTGTCATTTGCCAATTTGCTGTACTCGGCAGCAGTCATTTCAGCACTGGGTTCAATTGCATCGATTAGGTGATGAGGTATTCCTCGTCGAAGCTTCTCAGGTAACTTAGCGGTGCCAATGTCCATGCTCTTATAAAGCTGCATTGCGTCCGCATTGATAATTTCGGCTGGCTGGCCGAGTTGGTCCAGAGCTTCGACCACTGACAAGGCAAGCCCGGACTTACCCGAAGCAGTTGGGCCAACGATCGCTAGGGTGCTAAACCCCACTTTTGACTCTAATCGGCAAGCCCAGTGAAACTTTGGACTCTCCTGGTCCTGCAACACCGCAGCTCTCGAGCTGTCGGCGATCATAGGCGTCGCCACCCGCCGTTCTACGAACCTCGTAGAGTCCACCCGGCTGGTAATCAGCCACCAGAAAATATGGCGCCGCTCTGGTAATTCTGAGTCTTACCGCGTCGCCTGGACGGGGAACTACAGCGCCTTCCGGAACATCAAAATGGACAAGCCTGTTGTCCATAGCTCTTCCGGTCAGACGATTCGTCTGAGAATCCTTGCGCCCCTGATTCGCAGACGCCAAAACCTCCACCTCAGTGCCAACAAGAGGTGTATTTTCTTCCAAAGAAACTTCATTGACCACTTTTAGTAGTCGCTCATATCTATCCTGAACCACTTCCTTAGGCAGCTGGCCAGCCATTTCGGCAGCCGGAGTGCCAGGTCGCTTGGAGTATTGATAGGTAAACGAAGAAGCAAACCTAGATTTTCTCACTACATCGATGGTGTCCAAAAAGTCCTGCTCGGTCTCACCAGGAAAGCCAACAATAATGTCGGTGGTAATGGCCGCGGAAGGCATAACCTTGCGCACTCGATCCAGTATTCCAAGATACTTAGAGGTTCGATAGCTGCGCTTCATATCTTTGAGTATTTTATTAGAACCGGATTGGAGCGGCATGTGAAGTTGAGGCATAACGTTATCGGTTTCGGCCATCGCAGCTATCACGTCATCGGTGAAAGAAGCCGGATGAGGGGAAGTAAACCTCAGCCGTTCAAGACCCTTAATCTCGCCACAGGCCCTTAGTAACTTAGCAAACGCACCGCGGTCACCAAACTCAACCCCGTAGGCGTTAACGTTTTGACCAAGCAATGTAACTTCGATAGCGCCATCGGCAACTAGGGCCTCAACTTCGGCCAGAATTTCTCCCGGACGACGATCTTTTTCCTTGCCCCTGAGGGTAGGAACTATGCAAAAAGTGCAAGTGTTGTTACATCCGACCGAGATGGATACCCAGCCGCTGAATGGGCTTTCGCGCTTAGTGGGCAGGGTGGAGGGGAACACCTCAAGCGACTCCAGAATTTCGATTTGAGCTTCCGCGTTGTGCCTTGCGCGTTCCAGAAGGACGGGGAGAGACCCCATGTTGTGAGTTCCAAATACTACGTCCACCCAGGGAGCACGTTCCAAAATGATGTCCTGGTCCTTCTGGGCCAAACAGCCACCGACTGCGATCTGAAGTTTGGGATTAGCTTCCTTTTTCGGAAGTAACATTCCAAGCGTGCCGTAGAGCTTGTTATCCGCGTTCTCGCGAACTGCGCAAGTATTGAAAACAACAACGTCAGGATCAAGATCTTTGCTTTGCTCATAACCCGCTGAATCCAGCAATCCGGAGATACGTTCGGAATCGTGGACATTCATTTGGCACCCAAAGGTGCGGACTTCATAGGTTAGAGACATAACGTGTTCGATTTTAGTCGGCAGACCTGATTTCGCGAAGCGCACTTGAAACCATTGATGAGCTAAACCCTCTTCTCATGAGAAATCCAGACACCCTTCGGTATCTTGCATCCGGCTCGATGTTACTAAGTCGGTCCCAGCGGGCTCTGCCCAATTCAAGAACCATCTTCTCTTCATCTTCGCGACTAATTTCAGACAGCGCCTCTTCGACGATGCAGCTATCGACGCCCTTTTGCTGCAATTCGCGCCCGATAATTCTTGAAGACTTGCCCTTTTCAACCCTGGATCGAACATAAGCGGCCGTAAAAACAGCGTCGTCGATGAGCTGCACTTCCTCAAAGCGATCCAGTAAAGGGCTGGCTATTTCAGCTGGAATTTCCCGTTTTTCGAGAATTTGAGCCAACTGCCATTTTGTCTTCATGCTCCGAGAAAGCTGGAAAAGCAAAACATTACGTGCTCGCTTTTCCAGTTTTTCCTCAGAGGGGAGACTAGCCATCGTTTGCGGCCTTGGCGACCGGCTTGGTTTTCTCTACAACGTCTGTTATTGCTTCAACAGGCAAATCCGCGACTGGACGTGGCACTCCGACGCCGAGTTTTACCTTGATTTTCTGCTCGATAGTGTCAGCAACCTCGGGGTTTTCCTTCAAGAACTTGCGTGAGTTCTCTTTTCCTTGGCCCAGCTGCTCGCCGTCAAAGGTGTACCAAGCGCCTGACTTATTGACGATGTCGTGCTCAACTCCAAAGTCAATCAAGCTACCTTCTCTGGAGATGCCCTCGCCGAAGATGATGTCGAATTCCGCCTGCTTGAAAGGTGACGCCAACTTGTTCTTTACGACCTTCACTCTTGAGCGGTTACCCACTGCATTGTTCTGGCCATCCTTGAGAGTTTCAATGCGGCGGATGTCCAGTCGCACTGAGGCGTAAAACTTCAACGCCTTTCCACCTGACGTGGTCTCCGGGGACCCAAAGAAGACACCAATTTTTTCTCGAAGCTGGTTAATGAAAATCGCAGTGGTGTCAGTGGTGCTGATTACCCCCGTTAGCTTTCGCAAAGCCTGGGACATCAAACGGGCCTGAAGACCGACGTGGGTGTCACCCATTTCTCCTTCAATTTCAGCACGAGGTACCAATGCGGCCACCGAGTCAATAACGATGACATCAATTGATCCGGATCGGATCAGCATGTCGGTAATCTCAAGCGCCTGCTCACCGGTGTCTGGTTGGCTGACCAACAGCGCATCGATGTCGACGCCGAGCTTTGCAGCGTAGATCGGATCAAGTGCGTGCTCAGCATCTATAAATGCCGCGGTCCCGCCTGCCGCCTGTGCACTGGCAATGGCGTGTAGGGCAATAGTTGTCTTACCAGAAGCTTCCGGTCCGTAAACCTCTACGATTCGACCTCTTGGAAGCCCTCCGATACCCAAAGCGGCATCTAGCGCGATGGAGCCGGTTGGAATCGATGCGATGGGGGCTCGTTCTTCGGAGCCCAGTCGCATAACTGACCCCTTGCCAAACTGGCGATCAATCTGCGCAAGAGCAGTGTCTAGGGCTTTTTCTCTATCTGATGCACTTGGCATTACAACCTCTTTCCGACGCTTGGCGCCTTGTTTACATCGAAGCTATGCTCCGGCTAAGACATTTTGCAGACACAACAAGACTGCTCTTGATAAGTGCTAGAAGTTCTTAGTTGTTAGCAACAATAGGCGTTCGAACAAAATTTCGAATGATTAGTTTTCGGCGTGTTGCTTTGTCTTAGTTTTTCCGTGCCAACGTTCCTTTGGAACTCCGAGGTGAGAACAAAGTGCTAGCCAAACTTCCTTGGGGTCATCGCCCGCTGCAACCAGCTCTAATGGTGTTTTATCCGATTTTTCGGTCAGTCGGGTGTCTGCCAAAACGACAGCAGCAAAACCCGCCCCGAATTCTTCTTCGACAAGTTGATGGAACTGACTCAACTTCACTAGTGGGAGTAGAGCTCTGCTTCGGTTACGAAAGCATCTGGGACAGTGTCCGGAATGTAGGTCTTTTCCGTAAACACCCCTTCGACCGTGGCGACACGATCGGAAACTTCACGCAGTAACTGCGCTAATGGAACATCAAGCGCCTCAGTTACAGAGGCGAGAATTTCAGAGGAAGCCTCTTTCTGGCCGCGCTCAACCTCAGAAAGGTAACCGAGCGCAACAGAAGCCTTGGCAGCCACTTGCCTGAGTGTCTGACCTTGTTCCAAACGATGATTGCGAAGCACGTCACCGATTTCTTGTCTAAGCAGTACCAAGTTTCCTCCTAGCCAATAATCTATCGGCTTATTGTGTTAAAAATACCCAAAGTTACTGAACATTACCTGATTGGTAACCAACCACTCACGCTAAATGTTCCCTGAGGATTTCAAGAGCCCGATTGCAGGTGAGCGCCCTTATCTCATTTCTTGATCCTTGAAAGTTTTCACTGTAAACGGTAACGCCCTGATTGGAGCTGATTGCGATAAATACCTCTCCGGGCTTTCGCTCAGAAACACTTGCTGGACCAGCAACGCCGGTTGTCGACAGTCCAATGACGTAGGCCGGGTCCTTGCCGGTACTTTTGGAAAACTTTCCACGAACGCCCTCGGCCATTTGAGCAGCGACTTCAGCATCGACCGCGGTTTGATTTGCGATGAGTGCAGGTGAGACTCCAAGAAGTTGCTCCTTGATCCTGTCCTGATAGGCGACAACCCCTCCAAGGATGACCTCAGATGCTCCATCAACGGCTATTAAGGCCGAGGCCAAAGCACCGCCGGTTATCGACTCCGCGGTGGCAATTGAAAGGCCAGCCTTTTTTGCCGATGCTATAACTTGCTCGGCCATAGAATCTGCTTCCCACTCCAGAGCGTCAGCACGACCGTGAACCACAGGACGGCCTGAGAAAATAGCAAATACCAAATTCCCAGTGCTTCAAACGGTGCCAACGCAAGTGACACCGCAATGATCTGCATCACGGTTTTAAGCTTGCCGCCACCGGTTGCCGCAATCACCCGACGTCTTGCCACAACCAACCGGTAGACGGTGACGATCAGCTCTCTGGCAAGAATCAAGCCGGTAGCAGTCCATGGAACTGCTCCCTGAGCAGACAGGGCCAGCAATGAGCCGGTTAGCAATGCCTTGTCCGCAATTGGATCAAGTAACTTCCCAAAATCGCTTACTAAGTTGCGCTTTCTGGCTATTGCTCCATCAATTCCATCGGTGGATGCAGCTAGTACAAGCAGCACCAGTGCGGCAAATCTGCCCCAAAAATCCCAGTAGTCAAGCACCAACCAGAGCACGATTGGCACCATAGCCAACCTGGTTAATGTGATCAGATTAGGTGTCTGTCTATAAATAAAGCCTCTAGAAGTCATCGCGCCTACCAGTAAGTTGCCAGGCGTCCTCGTCAGGCTCGTCATCGGAACCCGGCGAATCTCCCTCAACCACGGCTGAGCTGTGGCCACTGATCTTGGCAAGTAATGCAGGTAGGTCCTCGGCCCTTACCATCACATCTCGCGCCTTTGAGCCTTCGGATGGGCCAACGACGCCGCGGGACTCAAGGAGGTCCATTAGTCTTCCAGCCTTGGCAAAGCCAATCCGCAGCTTGCGCTGGAGCATGGAGGTTGAACCGAATTGTGAGTTCACTATTAGATCGCAAGCAGCAAGCAATACGTCCATGTCGTCCCCGATGTCGCTGTCGACAATCTTCGAGGTCACCTTCTGAATTACGTCACTGCGGTACTCGGGGTTCATCTGAGCTTTCACGTGATCAACGACCTTTTGCAGCTCAGCCTCAGAAACCCAGGCACCTTGAACTCGAAGTGCCTTGTTTGTTCCCATCGGCGCAAACAAAGCATCGCCCTGGCCAACCAATTTCTCCGCGCCTGGCTGATCAAGGATCACCCTGGAGTCGGTGACTGAAGAGACCGAAAAAGCCAATCTAGAAGGCACGTTGGCCTTGATCAATCCGGTCACAACATCAACCGAAGGTCGCTGGGTTGCCAGTACCAAGTGAATGCCGGAGGCCCTGGCCAACTGGGTAATACGAACGATGGAATCTTCCACATCCCTGGGAGCAACAATCATCAAATCCGCAAGCTCGTCGACAACCACCAAAAGATAAGGATATGGCTGGAGGTCCCGCTTGGAGCCCTCGGGCACCTTTACGTCACCGCTAACCACCGCGCGGTTGAAATCATCAATGTGCTTGAAGCCAAAAGATGCCAAGTCGTCATAGCGCGACTCCATCTCCCTGACTACCCACTGCAGTGCCTCAGAGGCCTTCTTTGGGCTAGTTATAATTGGTGTTACTAGGTGCGGAACCCCCTGGTAGACCGAAAGCTCAACTCGCTTAGGGTCAACTAGCACCATGCGAACCTCGGCAGGAGTAGCCCGCATCAGGACCGAACAAATCATTGAGTTGATAAAGCTGGACTTACCGGCTCCAGTAGCGCCCGCGACCAATAAGTGAGGCATCTTGGCAAGGTTTGCCACCAAGTAACCACCCTCGACATCTTTTCCAACGCCGATAGTCAGTGGATGCTGGACGCCAGTTGCGTTCTTGGATTTGAGGACATCGCCGAGTGAAACAGTCTCCCTGTCGGTATTGGGGATTTCAATACCGATTGCGCTCTTTCCTGGAATTGGCGCCAAAATACGCACTTCACTAGAGGCAACCGCATAGCTGATGTTGTTGGTCAATCTAGTAACAGCCTCGACCTTAACTCCAGGTGCGAGCTCAACTTCGTATCTGGTGACCGTGGGTCCTCGTTGGAAATCTGAGACCCTGGCTTGCACATCGAACTCTTTGAACACATCGTTGATGGCCGCAACCACCTGATCATTCACTGCCGATTTCGTCTTGTGTGGAGTTCCGGTCGCCAACAACCCGAGGGCTGGAAGAACATAAGGCCTTCTTGCCTTCTCGGCAGCAGGAACATCGATTGGCTCAGTAAGCCCTTCTTCTTGGGAGAAAAACTCGGGCTCTTCGATCGAGTCATCGGTAACAGGCGGAGCTTCAATTGGTTGATCCGAAGAGCCAATTTCGGCCGCAACAAATTCATCAATGTCAGGTATCACCGGAGAGTCAAAGGCGGGATCTAGCTCCCGCTCCTTTTTCCACCAGGTTGATTTTTTGGCGTCAAATGCGTCAGTTTCATCGCTTGGCTTATTTTCAGCAAACAAGAAACCATAGAGCTTTTTTACATTCAAGGCAATTTTGTTCGGGGCAGTTCCAGTCATTACCAAGAAGGAGACTGCCGCCAGCAGAACGAGTGCTGGGACTGCACCGAAGATTGTCAGGATACTTATCAACGGACCACCAACCAGCCAACCGAATAAGCCGCCAGCCTCCGCAAGTGCAGCAACTCCATCTCGCGGCGAAGGGATGCTTGAAAATACGTGGAAGAAACCAGAGACGACTGACAACAGCAGCCAAAAACCTAGTGCAAATCTAGAACTGTCCTTGACCGAGGCAGGGTGCCTAAACAGGTAGAGCGCGTACCCAAAAAAGACAACTGGCAAAGCGTAAGCCACCAGACCAAACAGCATTCCAAAGCTGAAATTATGAAGCGCTACTGCCCAAGGCTCACCAATTAAAAACCAAGCGTTTGCCGCCCCCAGCACGCTGAGCATGAGCAAAAAGAAAGGAGCTCCGTCTCTCCGGTCTTCTTTGGCAAGCTTCTCAGTGCTGAATGCACGAATTATGCCGCCGAAAAAATGAGCAAGCGCAAGATAGCCGGACACTAGATTTGCCCCAAGGTTGGATCCTTGCGAACTGCTGGGGCTTGCCGCCCTTGACCTAGTGGTCGCAGGCTTTTTGGCAGACCGGTTACTAGCTGGTCTACGAGGTGGAGGGGTCTTTGCTGCCATGCTAAAAAACTAGCAATCTATTGAGTAAATCAGGGTTAGGCAGGGCGCGAAGAGTAAACAACGATTGGAATAATCATTGGCTTGCGACGGTGCGCTTTTGCCACCCATGAGCCTACGGTTTTACGAATTACCTGCTGGAAGCCATGGCTGTCACGAACTCCATCGGCTGCCGCTCTCATAAGAGCAGTCCTTACTTCCGGAAGGATGTCGTTAAACACGTGATCCTCTTCGGCGTAGGCACGGGCTTTTATCTCCGGACCCTCAACAATCTGGCCGCTGGCCTTGTCTACAACCACAAAGATAGAAATAAAGCCCTCCTCGGACAGTATTCTGCGGTCCTTGAGGTCATCCTCGGTAATCTTGCCGACAGTCTTACCATCGACATAAAGCATGTCGCATGCCACTCGGCCAACGATTTCGCAGATACCGTCCGCCATGTCGATTACTGCACCGTCTTCGGCCAACAGTGTCCGCTCAACTGGGACGCCGGTCTTGATAGCAAGGTCAGCGTTTGCCTGCAGGTGACGGAATTCACCGTGGATCGGCAGCACGTTTTTTGGCTTCAGGATGTTGTAGCAGTAGAGCAGTTCTCCGGCCGCCGCGTGACCGGAAACGTGCACTTTTGCATTTCCCTTGTGAACAACGTTGGCACCAATTTTGGTGAGACCATCGATGACTCGGTAAATGGCGTTTTCGTTGCCTGGAATCAAGGAGCTGGCAAGCAGCACGGTGTCGCCCGTGCCGATTTGAATTTGATGGTCCTGCCTGGCCATTCTTGAGAGAACAGCCATAGGCTCGCCCTGGCTACCGGTGGACATGAACACCAGCTTGCTGTCTGGGTAGTTGCCGGCTTTTCGAATATCTACTATCTGCCCATCTGGCACCTTCAGGAAACCCAGGTCAGAAGCGATGGTCATGTTTCGGACCATGCTGCGCCCTACAAAAACCACCTTGCGGTTATTTGCGAGCGCCGCATCTATAACCTGTTGAACCCTGTGAACATGCGAGCTGAAAGAAGCCACAACTACTCTTCCAGGAGTCTTGGCAATAACGTTCTCGATAACCGGTCCAATGTCGCGTTCAAGCGGGGTGAAACCCGGAACATCGGCATTGGTACTGTCGACCATAAATAGGTCCAGGCCTTCTTCGCCAATCTTTGCAAAGGCACGAAGGTCAGTCAGCCTGCCATCAAGTGGCAATTGATCCATCTTGAAGTCTCCCGTTGCCAAAACCTTTCCAGCAACACTTCGGACGATTACGGCTAGGGAATCCGGTATTGAGTGGTTCACGGCAACAAACTCAAGCTCGAATGGGCCCATGCGTTCTATTTGCCCGGCTGTAACGGTATGAGTCAAAGGCTCAATGCGGTGCTCTTTCAGTTTCGCTTCCAGGAATGCAAGCGTGAGAGTAGAGCCAAGAATAGGTATATCTTTTTTGTGCCGAAGCAGATACGGCACTCCCCCGATATGGTCTTCGTGCCCATGGGTCAGCACCATACCAACGATGCGATCTAGCTTGTCTTCCAGGTAACTGAAGTCAGGCAAGATTACGTCTACTCCGGGCTGAGTCTCCTCGGGGAACAGTACTCCGCAATCGATAATCATTATTTGCTTATCAAGCTCAAAAACAGTCATGTTCCGACCGATTTCACCTAGACCACCGAGTGGAATGATTCGCAGTGTTCCTGGCTTCAAGGCCGGAGGAGTAAGTAGTTCCATTATCTGGTTGTCCCTGCAACTTGGGGCAGCGCGCCACCGGCTGCTGCGTTTCTATCTGGGCGGAAGTTATCAAAGTCCAGACCTGGGACACTCTGGACCTGATCAATTCCGGACTCGATGTTTGCTGCCTCGCTGTCCTCTGGGCCAACCAGCGGCAACCTCACCCTTGGTGAGTTGATAAGGCCTAAACCGTGCAGCACGTACTTTGCGGCAACTGTTCCTGGTACATGGGTCATCACTGCCCTCTGAAGCGGCTCAAGGGCACTGTGAACCTTCAGCGCAGAATGGAAGTCATTCGCATTTGTCGCATCCAGCATCTGCCGATACGCATGGGGGGCAATGTTCGCGGTAACTCCAATGAGGCCGGTAGCCCCCACCGAAAGGTGCGGAAGAGCGTAAGGATCATCGCCGGAGAAATACATCAGCCCGGTTTCAAGCATGAGCCTCGAAACCTGTGCCAAATCGCTTTTGGCGTCTTTCACTGCAACGATGTTTGGGTGCTTGGATGCCCGGTGAAAAGTGTCATAACCGATTGCGACCCCGGTCCTGCCCGGAATGTCATAAAGGATTACCGGCAAGTCAGTGGCGTCCGAAATCATTCTGAAGTGAGTAAGAATACCAGCCTGAGTGGGCTTGTTGTAATAAGGGGTCACGATCATCACGCCGTCGGCGCCAGCTTTTTCACTGGCCTTATAAAGCTGGATAGCGTGAGCTGTCTCGTTAGATCCTCCGCCGGTAATAATTTTGGCTCGACCAGCTGAAACCGACTTACCAACCTTAACCAGCTGGATCTTTTCAGCATCGGTCAGCGTTGAAGTCTCTCCGGTGGTACCGGTAATCACAATGCCGTCAGCACCGTTTGAAATCACATAGTCCATGTGCTTTTCGGTTGCATCCCAATCGACCTCACCATCGTGAGTCATTGGAGTGACCAGTGCTACTAGCACTTGCCCAAACACGTCGCGTTCTTGTATAGCCATCCAGATAGCCTATCGTCACAAGAACAGCAAGAGGTCTAGGGCGCTACTCGCCCGTTCTCGTTGAATGACTCGTAGCTCAATGGCATTAGCTTCGCCCAGAAATCTTCCATCTTCTCGGCACACATCTCTATTTCACGCTGAGGAAATGACGGAAAATGAGTGCCCTCGCGCTTGGTTCGAAGCGACAGGAAATTCATAAGCGACCTGGAGTTCATGGTCACGTACATGCTGGAGTATATATTTACCGGCAAGACGATTCTGGCGACCTCGCGAGCAACCCCAGCCTCCAGCATCCGCTGATAGGACTCGTAAGCAGCACGAGTTACCGCCATAGTCTCCTGGACAACTAACGCAGTCTGCTCGACAGTGCCGTCCTCGAAGTCGTAAGCGCCAGGCTTACCAACCTGGACGAGCTTGCGCTCGGGGCCTGGAACATAGAACACCGGCTGAAGTTCGCGATAGCGACCGGATTCCTCGTTGTAGCTGGCAATTCGATGCCTCATGAACTCGCGGAAGACAAAGATCGGAGCCTGAACATAGAAAGTCATGGAGTTGTGCTCAAACGGTGAACCATGTCGATCCCGCATGAGGTAGTTAATCAAACCCTTATCGCGCTTTTCTACCTCAGCACCGGCTTGCATGGCGCTCTCGAGGGTCTGCTCACCCTGCGTTGAAACCCTGGCGGCAAATAGCACGTCGGCGTCCTGAGCACTAGATCTGACAAGCTCAACGGTCACGTCGCTGCGGAATTGAATTTCGGTCATCTCATAACCCTAAGCCAGCCCAAAAGTAAAAAAGTGCAACACTCCGCATTTTTGTCTTTGGCTGACCTACGCTTTGTTAGGTGGAGACAACAATTGCACTAACAATCGCGCTCATCGCAGTGTCGACCGTTGCCGGGTTTGCCTATCGCTTCTTTCACGGCCGCGGACACAGTGTCTCGGGGGCCCAGTGCATCAAGCTGGAAAAACTGAATATCTCCAAAGACGGTGATACGGTCGTAGGATTCGGCAGAGACGCCACCGTAGTTCTAATGTCTACCAAATACTGTGGCCAGTGCCCAGGAGTAAGAAGAGCACTTGCGAAGCTTGAGTATCGAAAGGGTGGACTGCTGTTTATCGAGGTTGACATCACCGACCGAAT
>Ga0307947_1000181_pt1:0-20000 | contig 39085 bp, 40 predicted proteins | sample OrgLakmetagen232_FD_201840 | JGI IMG/M metagenome (GOLD analysis project Ga0307947, IMG submission 201840) | Saline water microbial communities from Organic Lake, Antarctica - #232 | ecosystem: Environmental > Aquatic > Non-marine Saline and Alkaline > Saline | place: Antarctica: Organic...
CCTGCAGTAGACGTGGGCGTTGACATTGACGCCGCTGGCGATGCTGTGCTGAATGGGTTCTCGCTCCAGTTGAACTGCTGCTGCACATCGGCACCAGTGGCTGCGCTGTGTCGTCTCACACCACTCGGAGGGGGAGGAGTTGCCATGGGAGACTCAAAATAACGAGATGGTCCAGCACTTGACAAACTCGAGCATGCCCCAGGACTGTTTGGTGAGCTGTGTGAGGTGCATGTACGAGAGTGTGTGCATGTGTGTGCGAGTATGTGCGTGTGTGTGTATGCGAGTGTGTGTATGTATAAGTGTGCGTGTGTGCGTGCGTGTGCACGTGTGTGTATGTGTGTGTAACGCCATTCAGCCTCTCACAGGATTCCAAGGAAGCTTAAAAAGATACTTACCTGTTTGTTTCGTGGGTGGTTGCATTTGGTGCATCGCCGTGTAACTGCAACTTGATCGTTACCGCTGGCTCCCTTGGTTCCTGGTCAAGGGTCTGGACATCTCGTAGGTCCTGTAAAGAAGTATAAGTGTATGGGCTCAGCTACGAGCTAGTGCGTGATTGAGCAATTGTTGGAACACGTTGAAAGCTTGTTTGGTGGAGTCCTGCCCTGCCTGTAAGCTGAGCACCCCACTTTCATACCGTTTATGTATCAATTGTTCATGCATACTGTTCAACAGTCATCTGGCAGAGAGGAACCAAGGATGTCGCTCAAAAGCCAAAAGCAGTTACAGGAGTGGGACACACAATCAACGGTGGAGAAGCTGTTGTGTGATTTAGACCCTCGCCGACGCTTTCACCCACAGTTCATGCTACGACACAGGGAGAGGCGAGCAGCACACGAGCAAGAAGGGTCAACGCCGCGGTTATTTTTCCTGAAAACCGCACCATCTCGAGCTCTCACTGGACCAGGCGAGCTTCCAGCACTGTGACTACAAGTTCTGCCTCCAGTGTGCCTTCGGGTTGCCCTCGAGGTCTGAAGGGCCCTTCAGTCTGCCTTCAGGTTTGCTATTGCTGCGAATGCGGGGGGATGGCCATGATGCTACACACAGTGACCCCATGGTGCGAGATTCTGTGTACGGACAAAAAGAGGGCTGCCTGGAGAGTAAACTCACCGTTTGTACGCTCTTCAGGCTTTTCCCTCCGTTTCCTCCCTGTATTATTTATTTTTCTCTCTCTTTTTCACATGTCTTGTTTTCGTCCCGCCCGTTGCGTGTGAAGAAGATGGACTGGGGCGATGAGGACAGCGATGTTGGTGCGTCTCCGGAAGAGGAGGATAGGCGTTGAGACACACACATAGAGACTTGTCCTCACATAGAGACTTGTCACACAGAGACTTGTCCTCATATTGACATGACGCACCGTGTGTGCCCTGGCTTGCAGCAGCACGCGCATGTACACACACACACACTCACACACACACACGCTCACACACACACACACACACATACACACACACACACACACACGCACACACACATACACACACACACATACACACACACACACACATACACACACACACACACACACACACAGGCCCGCAGCAATCGTCAGCCTCATCAGGAGCAGCAGCAGCAGAATCGTCAGCCTCATCAGGAGCAGCAGCAGCAGCATCGTCAGCCTCATCAGGAGCAGCAGCAGCAGCAGAATCGTCAGCCTCACCTGGAGCAGCAGCAGCATCGTCAGCGTCAGCAGGGCATGACAGCCTGCCCATAGTTCATCGTGGCAGGAAAAGACAACGTGTTTTCAGTGATGAGAAAGGGGAGGGCGTGGGGGAGGGCGAGCAGCAGCTAGGGGAGTCATATGGGGCTGCATGGGAGCACCAACAAGGAGAGCAGGGGCAGGAACAGCTCGAAGGGGCAGGGGAGTATGTCGGGGAGGCTGAGCGCCAGCAACAAGGAGAGGGTGAAGAGCTCGAGAGGGCTGCATGGGAGCACCAACAAGGAGAGCAGGGGCAACTTAATGGGGCAGGGGAGTATGTAGGGGAGGTTGAGCATCGGCAGCCTGTAGGTGAGGGCGGGAAGCAAGAACAGGAACAACAGCAGGAGCAAGAACAGCAGCAGGGAGATCAGGGGCAGCTTGATGGGTTGGGGGAGTATGTCGGGGATGGGGAGCAGGGTGGGGAGGTTGGAGGCAGTAGTGACAGCGAGTCAGAGGAGGAAGGAGTGGCGTGGGTTGATTCTGAAAGGGAGACAGACCCGGAGGAGGAGAGGGAGAGTGATGATGATGAGGATGAGGTGAGGCAGCAGGGTGTAGGGGCATTTGAAGAGCTGCCAGGGTCGCGTGAGACAGCAGAGAGGTACCGTGAGAAACTGGACAACAAGGTCTGGGAAGGCAGTCCTTACAGCCTGCGCCAGTGGCTGTGCCTGCAGCTAGAATGGAAGCAATGTAACATCGTGACGGACGATGCTCTTGAGGACCAGCTGAAGTTGCTAGTAAGTACGCCAGGCAACTTGCTTGGTAAGAAAAACAGCTGCCATAAAATAGCTGCCGTCAAGACAGTTTGGATCAAGCGTAAAACCTGATACTCTTTGAGTAATTGAGGTAGATTGACGTGATAACGCAGATAAGGAAAGGGAAGGTGAGGCATGCTGTTGTACCGTTGCATGCATGCGGCAACTGATGTTTGCCCACAACCATGTTCTGATCCCAACTTCTTCGACACACACACACTGTAACACGCCAAGGTGTGTAGGGTGACAGGCAGGAACGTCACACACACACACACTCACACACACACATACACACACACACATACACACAGAAGTCGGCCATCCCCCAGCCCAACAACATCCCCAAATCACTCCACCTTGTGCGCGGCATCTTGAGGTGCAAGGAGCTATGGGAACTGGAGTTCCACGTCTGCCCTTGCCACAAGCAGTTTTTCCATCCACTCCCTCCCAATCTGTGGGCAGTCGTGGATCCCTGGCAGCAGCAGCAGCCACACCACCATGAGCTGGTGTGCCCAGTCTGCACCTTGGGCGCTTCAAGACCGTTATGCTTGTCAATGGCAGATGAGTACCTCAGCCACACATGGTGAGTGTGGTTTAGAATGCGCACTCTTCGTTTTTCATTGTATCCGGGTGCGCAAGGTTCATGTTTTATATAGCTTGGATGGTGATTAATGGCGTTTGTACTTTAAATTTAAGCAAGAGTGTACTGCAAGCGTGTCTCAAGATGCCCAAGATTGTACTTACACAGCCATGTCTACAACACTCTTGCATAATCTTCGAGCCTGCTCACACTTTCCCAGCAGGGTGGCCTGCTTTATCTGAATCTGAATGCATCAGCTTGTTCCCCTTCACAATTCACCACTCCAGCAGCTGGACTTCCCAGAATTATCTTCGACCCCTCAGCTCAGTCTTGCAAGTGACGCCTTCCTGTGCGTGCAGAAGTGCTGGTATTTTGGGATTGCTGATGCACTCATCCACCCCAGATTTGCAGATCCAGAGTTCACAAGGTGGGCGTGTGCACAGAGGGTTACTTTCATGTGCTTTCATGTGTGAACTCTCAACACTCTCTTGCTTGCCCTTGAGTCTACCACCGGAAACCTCGTCTTGTACCTGCTGTTTCCCTACATGCATTTAAAAAAAAGAGAAAAACATACCGTACTACCATGCAATCATCACGCACCCTGTCACGCACCCCAATATACTTCGTGCAACCTCACAGCACCACACACCCCCAAATCATGTAGTTTTACGTCCATACACCCCCAAAATCTGTAGTTTACACAGCCAAACAGAGCAATTGGCCCTGTAACTTTGCCAAGCAGCACAAAGGTTGTGTTGTTCCTGAGTCAGTTCAAAACATGTGATTCATGGTTCAAGTTCGGGCCCGTACATTGAGCCCCCCTGCATTGAGCCCCCTTGCATTTCTCACTGCCCCCCTCATCGCTGCCCCCCTCTGACTCCTCATCGCTGCCCTCCCTCTGCGCTCTCTTCTTCGCTGCTCCCCTCAAAGCTTCCACCCCTCGCTGCTTCCCCTGTTCTTCTCTTGCTGTAATTGGCTTTGCTGCTAGGGATGCTGCTGCTGCTGCTGCAAGGGGGTTGGGCTAGGGGGGAGGTTGCAACAGGGGGGCTGCTGCTGCGGGTGCTCTCGACCACTCAACCTTCGCTGTCCCCCCAAATCAATTAATTAAGCACACTGCGCACCAGCCAGTCACTCCAAAAATGAATTTGTAATGCACTCATCACGGAGCGTCAAAAAACATGTTTGCGTGGTGACATAAAAGTTGTACGGCACACAGGAAGTGTAAACCTCCTACATCAAATCAAGGAAGAGGGGCCACCTAGCCCCACCACCAATAAATTGAAAAGAAGGGGGTTCATGATGGTCAAGAGGGTTGTTGCAGAAGGATCAGCAGCAGCACTTTCTAGGGAAAGTTTGATCTGGATAAGTTCGAGACACTGCAAAACAATTTCATGATCAGTGTTTTCACAAAACGCCTGGCAGCACCAGCCCTCGCAAATCAGAGGCACAAACGACAGTGCGGAATTCCATGATCAGACAGCAATGTTTGCACACCAGTTGCCCCTCGGGCTCAGACTCGTTCCACTTTTGAATTCATAATGCCCCATCCTTTTTTCACTGTGCACACAGGTCCATCAACAATTCCTGCACCAAGAACCTTGCTTATCTGCGCAACCAGTTCAAAAACCTCCACCCCCAAGACAACGTGCGGTCCTACACTGGGACCCACTTGGCAACAGCGTTTGGCCTGGAGCAGGAGACGATGAGTGCCAGCTTTGCTGCCTGGCAAGCGCAGCCCTCAATTTCAGCATTGACACCTGAAGACGCACTGCACATCTGCGGTGGCTCAAAGAAGCTCAGGGCACGCTTCGCTTGTGAGTGGTGTTGCAAATTTGCTGCCAGGGACTGTGAGAAGGTGCAGAAAGTGCTGTCAAGTTGTTAAGTAATTTCACCAAGGTCACGAAAGTTTAGTTTGGATTACAAAGGCCTCCAGCCTGGCATGGCTGCTCAACCTATAGGTCCCAACAAATAAGTCAATCAAGAAAATCGACAGCTGCACTAGTGAATTTGTAAACTCTCGAGTTATGTTGAAAAACAAAACCTTTGATATCACCTTCAGAAATATTATGAAATAAATTGATGAACTGGTGCCGTAAATGTTCGGTGCCCATACATGAAAAATATTGTGATTCTCATCTTGAATATAATCCCCGTTTTCACACAAATTGCAAACATGTGCACTCCTGTCTGGGCTCCTGCCATATAAACCAGTTTCAAACTTCAACCCATGTCCTCGAATTCTGAACTGAGCTACGTTCCTCATGAAATTTTTGCTCAGAGCCATCTTCAAATACTCCCAGTTTCCCTCAATTGCCCCCTGCCACTTCGACCCACCCCCCTACATTAGTTTGTTGTTTTTGTGTTTTTGCAGCGCTGGGAGTAACCATTACAAAATCTGGGCGGCTGGAGGTAAATCGGTCTTAATCTGGGAAGCGGGGTGGGAAGAGCCATTTGGGAACAAATCTACTTTTGGCTGTTTCAGGAATCTGGAGATTTTGCATGGTCATCCGTTCGTTGCTGCCTATATCTTTGGAGACAATGCATGACCCTAAGGAGCCTGTTTTGCTGATAGCCTAAAAGATCATGCGGCATGCTAAATTGTGTCTTTCAGTGATCATGTTCCTTATTTGCGTGTGTTGGCACCCTGAAAGGACGTGCAGGGCACTGTCTACTTATGGGCAGAGGGGGCAAGTTTGACTTGTTGAGAGTTTGATCAATACCGCATGTTTTTGATAGTATAGGGTGCCTGTTCTGTATTTCATAATGATACATTTGGTCTTATAGGGGACATCGGATGATGTTAGGTAAGCATTACTAATGGCTTCATTGGCAGTGCCGTCCTTTATGAGGGTCTGGTAGTACGCATGGTAGTTTGCTTCAGTTTTGGCATTTCCCAGTTTATGGAGAAAATGCATGTGTGCTTGAAGGGCGTCACAGTGGTTTGGTAGGTACCAGAGCTTTTGGGGAGGAGAATGGGCCATGTTTGTTGTATGAGTATGATTATGGGTTTGTGTTTGGTTTTTCTATGTCTTCTTTTGCAAGCCAGTGGATGTTGTAGAAGGGATTTCCCTCAGGGCCTGCTGTTCTGATGGAGTCAGCGATGTCTAAGTAGGTGGTGCCTGACTTTTTAGCAAGGGCGTCGGCTGTTCATTACCAATAGTACCGGCATGGGACTTCACCTTGAAGAAGTGGATGGGCGATGGTGATTGGCAGAACGCTTTTGCAATGGATTGAAGGACATCTCCTTGGATGTGGTGGCGATGGAGATTCGGGTGTGACAGCTGTTTTTTGATTTGGTGCAGTGATGTTAGGCTGTCTGTGGCTATATGTGTGTAGCCATGTAGCCATGTATGACTGCAGCTGCTATAGCTGCTAGCTCGGCACGTGAGATGGTGTTGGTTATACCTGACACTGACAACACCTGACCCTGACAACAAGTCCTTGGTTCTGATTGTGCTTTGCTGTGTGAGGTGTTGGACAAACGACGGGTAGTGCCCGCTAATCTGCTTTTACGTCTGATTTCATTTCGATCTTTATACATGTTTACAGTCTTAGCCAGGCAGGTGTTGGTTCAAAGTTCATCTAGCAGCAGGGCCCGCAGCAAAAGAGTGCAACCTGACCATGTTTGATGTTCCAGACCCTCTCGTTGTGCTGCTCCTCACACATGAGTATATATATTATTATATTTGCCTCCCTCATTCTTGGCATCCTCTGTGCGACAGTTTATTTATTTCATGTGCACAAAACACACAGATTGTCATCTGTGTGTTTGATCCCCCCTCTTTGATTTAATGCTGTCGGTTGGTCCTGGCAAATACTTGTTTGATTTTACTGGGTTTATCAGTGCTGCAATGTCACTAACAGCGTTGTGCCTTTTTTCCCTTTCTAAGGGTCTTTTTTTCTTTCTAAGGGTTTTTTTGTAGGTGCTACAAGTCTGGTTTTACAACAACAATTATTACATGTTTTACATACGCAGCCTAGCAGTCGCAGGTCGCTTCTGACTGATGGCTTATCTGTAACATTCCTCCCCCGGGCAACTCCATCCTTCCTTCCAGGGCCTCTGGGACACTCCATCCATCCTTGGAGTGGGACAATGCTCCTTTAGGAGGAGAGGCTCTAGAGTTCCAGGTGGAGGGTCAACTGAGACGCCAGAGGCTTGCATGCACAGGCCTTGGCTTACGCGTTGAAGCCTGCATCATCTCAACTGGTATTCAAAAATTACTGGGTAGAAATCACATTTGCAACTAACCAGGTTCAAACCTGAAACCAAAGGGTCATCTGCAATTTTTGGCGTCAGGTTAAATTCAGAGCTTTGCCAATAAAATGTTGCTAAAATGGTAATCCGAGACTTCTATACAACTTGCGAAACATATGTCCACATAACAGTTCAAGCAGCAAGATCGCTAGCATAAACAAGATCAGCGTTTTGAATTCTTTGAGTTGATACTTGTGTCATTTAAAACCAGCATTTGATCGGCAATCATAACAATGGTACTTGTAGTCCAAGTTTGAGTATCCTTTTAACAAAAGAACCAAAGGACCTTGCATTATGTAATGTACACTGAAGCCAGCAAGGTTCAAGCAAGGGTTGAAACTGATCAGGCCACCGACCACATCCAATTAAGGTTCTTAGAGCTTGGCAAAAAATGCTTGGCTGTGACCTAATGCACCTAATATCGTCCCCTCCCTCCCCCTCTCCCACGACTTCTCGGCGAAAACCCGCCCCGGCCTCCCCCTCTACCTCTTCCCCCTCCTCCCCGTCCACTGTCACGCCCCCCCCTCGAGCTCTTGCTGTTGCTGCTACCTTGTCCATTGCTGCTGCCTTTCCCGTGTTTTTGCTGCTGGAAGGCCTACGGAGTGAGTGAGTGTGTGTGTGTGTGTGTGTGTGTGTGCGTGTGTGTGTGTGTGTGTGTGTGTGTGTGTGTGTGTGTGTGAGGAGGGGAGGGATGGGGGTGACGCAGGGCAACACTTGCACATTGTCAGATGTACACATATGGTGCAAGTGAGAGACACCAGGGAAGATGCTCACAGAAATTGCAAAATTCCCTAGCCCGGTAAATAATGTTCAACATGCACGTACACACGCGTGCACACACATTCACACCTGGAATGCGTTGCCACCTGCGTGCAGGTCTGAGCCCCCTCGGTCCTGGCCACGCACTTTTTTGGTCTTGCCTGCATCGTACTCTTGGTCCCATACATCAAGCTGCCTGCGAGCATAGGTAAGTAGGTAGAATTATAAACTTTGATCTGCTTGTGGCCTTCACGCGGTAAAGCTTTTGAAAGCAAACCATGAAACTAGGACGTGTTTGCTGCAAAGTGTCTATAAAGTTAAAAGCGCGGGCACGTATGCCAACGAAGGTGAGACATATACGGAAATGTGATCCTTGTTCAAGATAAACAGCCCGTGGTCTGATGCAGAAACGATTTTTCAATTGTTTAAAAAAAAGTTGATAAGAGACACTTATCACTCACACTGCACAATCTCAAACTGCAGTGCCACATCACTGGCAGATACCAATAATTTAAATACATGACGAGGGCTTTAGGCTGAACTAGATAAGTTTCCACGCCATCAAGGAATCGCGGTAATCCACAGAAATCCTCGGCCTGTAGAAGTACAGATCCTTGCTTTGTTCTTGTGGTTCAATTTTCTTTTTGTTGGACGCCTTTGTCACTGGAAAACACCATAACGCAAGTAAAAAGGGCTGGCACAGGTTCACCAGTCAAGCGAATTATTTGAACAGTCCTTAAAAGAGCTTCCTGTCATCCAATTTTGGGGATCTGCACGTTTTCTAAGTACAGCCTTTCAGGGAGTTTAGCTTCAAACCATCTTGGATTCAAAGATTAAGTCACTCACCCACCTGCTGCGTTTATTGTGCTGCGAGCCCCCTGCCAGTGCCTGGGCCTGCTGCTGTGCCATGCCAGGGTCCACATCCCCCCAGGCTTGCATCCCAGCCGGCTTGCCCCCACGTTTACTGTTTGCCACCCCCCCTAACAACCGCGCAGCGTCTGCACCTACCAACACCTGCTCTCCATCTCCTTGCTGTTGCTGCTGCTGGTCCCTGTTACGTGACCCTCTCTGCAAGCCCTCTATACTAGCTCCTCCCCCGTTTTGTACACTGCCGTGCGGGGCCTCATCCTCTGTATGTGAATTGCAGGTGCATGTAATGTGTCTTTTTATGTGTGTGTGCAACAGAGTGTGTGTGTGTGCATGTGTGTATGTGTGTGCACGTGCATGTTTTGTGTATATGTGCATACGAGAGAGAGAGAGAGAGAGAGAGAGAGAGAGAGAGAGAGAGAGAGAGAGAGAGAGAGCATGAGTGTACCTCACCTTCACTTTCTCGTTTCCTTCTGCCACCATGTAGCTGCTGCTGCTGTAGCTGGGAGGGTGGTATGCTCATAAACTCGCTATCTTCAATACTCGTGGGTGCGTGTCTGTGGCTGCTACGATGCCTGCTCTGTGATGCGGGCCTCTCCTCCTCGTGCTTTATGCCCTCCCCTTGCAGCTGCTCTGATGACTCCTGCTTATTATTAGTGTATATTTATACATATGTGTGTAATCCTTTATGCGTAAATGTCTACATGTGTGCGCATGTACGTACTGTGTGCGTATACATGTATCTATGTGTGTATGTATGTGTGTGCATGCTCAAGTGCACATTCATTGTATAACAAGAGACATGCCAAAGGCACCAATGTTTTCTGGAGGATACTCTAAGTAGGCTAAGATAATTTTGGTGACATGAGCTGTGTGCATACCTGGTGCTCTTGCTTGGTTGACTGCTTGATCTCAGATCGCCCCTTTGCTCGTTGCTCTCGTGCAAGCCTCTGGTTCCTGTGGCCCTGGTGCACGCTGATGAGCGCGTTTGTGGTGTTGAAGCGGCCTGTGCACATTTTGTACAGGTGTCCATGTTTGTGAGTGCTTTTGCGCTTGTGCCTTTTATACCAGCGACAATGCATGTGTATGCGTGTACGGTCCTCTTCTACCTTTTAAAGCATCAACACACGAAGTCTTAGCGGTGCAACCGGACGTTACGTGCACATAACCTGGGGGGGCGCCAGTGAAAGATTCATTCAGTACACTGAACAAGCTTATACATAGAGTTGGCCAGAACCGTATATATACACCGTATATGACCGTATATTTGGTGAATTTCCTGCCAAAAATACCGTATATACACCGTATATATATGGTTCTGGCCAACCCTACTTATACAGCAAGCAACTTGTGCCCACAGCTTTCCGTTTACATGCCACAAGCGCACAGTGGTTGCAAGCGCTGGGTCCCCTTTTGAGGCAACATACTGAGGCAACTAAAGCAGGCATGCAATGGCTACGAGCCGAAACAGCAGGCAGGACCCCAAAGGGACGTAACTGTAGCAAGGTATCGTTGCTACTAAGTGCAAAAGGCCAGAGTCAGCTTCCTAATGCTATGTTCACCAAAAATAGACAATGCTTCCAAATAATACCAGACAGGTCAAGTCAAGGAAAGGCTGGTCCACTCAAAACTATACTAGACAGTCTTCTGACATCACACTAAAGTTGCCACCTTGTATTGTACTTGTTTTCATGCGCTCTTTCCACTCGTTGCTTCTATTGTGCACGTGGCTCATTAATTATTTATCGGCATGGATTAAAGAAGCATCAAATAGCGAGCGCTCTTCACTACAGCAAATATGTCGCGTCAGGCTAACCCTCCCTGTCTTATGTGTAAGGAACCCAGGTGGCACATGGCGAAACACTACTTAGGCTGGTGTGAAATTGATCAACGTATAAGATGCAAACAGCTTTAACTGTCACTGTAGCGCATCAAAGGAGACAAGGAATTGCGTACGCGCACGCACGCACCTGAGTTGAGGTGGCACTTGGAGAGCTGCGCAGCCATGCGAGCTAGTGTGTTGACTCTGGGCATTGATCCTCCTGCACGGCTGCTGCTGTGTGGGGGGGCAGGACTGCGAGCAGAAAATACAGATCAAAATTGTTTAGTTATATTAGTTTGGCTACAAAGGTGGCTGCTTAACCTTTAGTTTTTTGGTCAGAAAAGTATTTTCAGTTCCTACTTAAGGTGCAGGCAATGGCGTTTACTATGTGCGTGCTATGGGTGAAAGAGGTCAGTGTCCAGGGTTTCTGAGGCCCTGAATTTCATGCACCTCAATCATTGAACATCAGTGCCCAGTGCGTGTCATCACTCCTCTTTGATCAGATGCACATGCCTACGTGTGAACGGCAGGTCAATGGCAATGTTTAGGTACCATAAGCTCTGCTTGAACGCCTGATTGCTGACGCCTCTACAAAAAAAGGGCATGGAACCATTGAATGCGTCGGAAGCCAAGCCTTTGGTAGATTCATTCAAATACAGGAAAGATTATTTTGTCGCATACGCCTGCATCATACACGAACAGGCACAGAGGAACACAAGAACATGCATGCACATGCAGTATGCGGCACGTGGAATGCAAGCATGTTACACACTATGTGTGCACAGGCAAGTAGATACAGAGCTCGGTGTCCAGGGTTTCTGAGGCCCTATTTCATGCACATCAATCATGGAATATCAGTGCCCAGTGCGTGTCGTCATTCCTCTGATCAAGGCATGTCGGCCAGCTGGCAGACGTAGCAGGCATGCGTGGTCATGATAGCTATGGAATGTGCACGCACACAAGCAACATAAGGACAGGTATTGAATGATCCACGTGCGATGACTTGCAAACATGCTGAGGCACATGCGCAAGCACACACACACACACAAGAACTCATACACATACATGCACACACACACACACACACACACACACACAAGCAGGGAGGAGGTCGGTGTCCAGGGTTTCTGAGGCCCCATTTCATGCACATCAATCATGGAATATCAGTGCCCAGTGCGTGTCGTCATTCCTCATCGAGTCCCGCTTAGGTGTGCAAACAAGAGAGCAGTATCACAATTGCACAACAACTAAAACTTGTACCCGAGACAGCATATGAGCGCACCCCTGTGCTGACACGGCTGACATTTAGCCACACGCAGTCCCGCACACATGCCACATACCTAAGAGAAAACAAATTGTATGCAGGATGTGTGGAGCTAAGCTGGCAGGCACACACCCAGACAAGGCAGAGGCATAAACCAACACTCATACACTTTATCACCCACAACCCACATACACACTCAAACGCAACACAATTCCTATCAATCACTCCACTGCGATACGCACAAACTCGTCACTTGCAAACACACGCACACAAGCATCCTGCATGCACATTCTCTCACGCACACAGACACACATACCTGTGTACCAAGCCTGGCGACGACAACACCTCCCCTTCTCCCTGCAGCTGCTGCATCGAGGATGCACGCATCAGCGGAGCTGCTGAGCTGCTGGGCTGCTGTTGCTGCCTCTGCTTGCTCAATTTCAGCCCCTCCGCCACCCTGCTGCCCTTGACCACTCCCCCTTCTGTCTCCTCCCCGACAGGAGCTCCTTTACTACGTGCTTTCTTACTTGGAGGTAGCAGCACACCACCATCCACACTCACACCCCCATTGGCAGCAATAGGTGCTGCTGCTGCAGCTAACACTGTGGCTCGTCCTGTGCATATGTGCGTATGTGTTTGTGAGTACGTGTGTGTTCATGTGTGTGTATGTGTGTGTGTGCGTGCATGTGTGTATATGTGTGTGTGTGAATGCATGCGTGTATGTGCTTGTGTGCATGTGTGTGTGTGTGTCTGTGCGTGTGCGAGTATGTGTGTGTGTGTGTGCCCTTTGTGGTTCATGAGACTAATGCATGTGGGTGCATCCTTTTGTGTATGATGCCTACATGCACTGTGTGTGTATGCTTGAGTGCGTGTATGTGTGTGCATGCCTTGCCATGCGACGGACAAACTCTCACGCATGTAACCAAACGTTGAACACAAATCCTGATCGGCAACGTATGCAACCTCCTATAAATTGAACTCCAAACACAGATCCTCACCTGCTGCGCTGTCAGGGTGGCCTCTTTTGCTGCTTGCCACCCCTCCCTGCTGCCCCAGCACTAACCCAGGAGCGCCCTCCAGGCCCTCCTCAGCTGCTGCAGCGAGTGTGGGCGTGTGTGTATACAAACGTGTGTGCACGGGTATGTGAGTATGTATGTGCGCCAGTGAGTGTGTGTGTGTGAGTGTGTCCGTGTGTGTGTACTGGTGTGTCAGTATGTATGTGAATGAGTGTGTATGTATGTGTGTGCGTTTGTTTTTTGTGAGTGCCCTGTTACGTCCTAAACGTCTGCATCAGCGCCAAACAGGGCTGTGGTTGGAGCAGGTGCGTGGGACGTGGGAGCACGCAACAAGAGCAACAAGTAATTTTGTGATTCTACAAAAATGGTAATGACGATGAAATGTGCTTGTTCGCCCGACTGGGGGCCCAGCACTGAAACAATATGCAAACTCAGACTTGGGCGCAAATACACACACATACACACACGCGCACCTGCAGCAGCAGCAGACGCGGCAAGTGTCATGGCGGCAGCCACCCTGCTGATGCTGCTCTTGCCACCCTTATCCGACGCTGCTTGCTGGGTCTTACTAACTGGGCCATTCCCCTGCGGACCTGGCCCGTTGCTGCTGTTGGGGTGGTGGTTTGGGTGATTGCCGTTGGAGATCACAGGCCCGTGTGCGTGTGCAGGGGAGGGGGTGGTAGCGTTGGGGTCTGCAGCAGAGTCTCCACCCGTGCGCACGGACACTGCACCTGTCGGTGATTGACATGTGAGTACGTGTGAGTACGCATTGGTATGTGCATGAGCGCATGTGTGTTGCTGCATGCATGCTCACATGCAGAGCTGGTGCATGCTGTCTAAGAGAGTGTGTGCACGTAGGCGAGCATGTTGTGTTAGCGTGCATACCTGAGCGTGTTGCTGTGAGGGGGCGAGGGTGGCGGCGGATGTAGAACAGGATGTACGCCTGCTGCGCCAGTGCTGTACGCTCTGAGCATTGGCCCACCTAAATACGCGCGCGCATGTGTGTGTGTGTGTGTGTGTGTGTGTTTGTGTGTGTGTGTGTGTGAGTATGAGTATGGGGAACTGAGTTACATTGAATGGGGACATGCTTCAGATTTGGCTTGGAGAGCCGCTACGTGGTTTCAAGTTTCGGCATAATGTCAGAACGCAGGCGCGTTGAGATCAAGACAGCTTGAACCAAAGGGGTGGCTGGGGAAAAAAAGGCAGCAAGCTGATTTGCCTGACTGGGGGACATACATAGTCCAGGTCAAATCCCTTTTCTGTACTTTTTTAATACTACCTCTGGTAGATGTCACAACCAACTAATCACTGATGTAACAACACACATAAAACCTCAAAAGACGTCAGTTGCAGCCAATTCCACATGGTTGCTCTTCTCACTGGCACCCCTGACGCTTCAGCTGTTTCCTGTCTTTTGATTCTATGACACGTCAACAAAACAGACGTAAGAGCAACTGAGGACCACAGCAAGTTGGAAGGGTCACGCTTCCTCCAAAACACAGCACCACTTGAAGTCTTGCAAGCATTCGTAAACTCAATGCCTGTTACAATCACACTGTAGGGTATGCCTCGGCCTATTCCTCATGAGATTGCTAGCCGGCATCATCACATCAGCGCCCTGCCATGCCCACAACTGATGCACTTACACTGCAGTGCCTCACTTGTTCCTTTCTAACTCTGATACACTCATCGTGGTGTTGTCTAGCTTTTTTCTTTCTAATTCCACAACATGCATCATGGTGTTGTCTGAAATTCCCAGTCCATTTCCTTGCTTTGGTTTGGTTAGGTTCACACACACACACACACAGTTTGGTTTACATAGGCATTCAACCTGGGATTATTTCTCATTTCTACTTCAGACACCCACCGAGGTGTCGTCACACTTGTGCCACATGCACTAAAAATAAACCACCGAGGTGTCGTCACACTTGTGCCACATGCACTAAAAATAAACCACCGAGGTGTCGTCACACTTGTGCCACATGCACTAAAGAAAAACCACTGAGGTGTCGTCGCACTTGTGCCACATGCACTTAAGAAAAACCACCGAGGTGTCGTCGCACTTGTGCCACATGCATTAAAAATAAACCACTGAGGTGTCGTCGCACTTGTGCCACATGCACTGAAAATAAACCCACCGAGGTGTCGTCGCACTTGTGCCACATGCCGTTGCCTGCCCGAACAAAGCAGTAGTAGTGGCCAGAGTGTACGGAGTGGCCCTGGTGGACCAGCACGCCGTACAAATCATACCACTGCAGGCAGACACAGGATACAGTGTCACGATTATGGCACCTCTACAACTTCATGGCAAGCTGCCTGGCACAGAGTGTTCAAGAACGTGTGTGTCGATAGGTCATACCACTGCAGGCAGACGCAGGATACAGCATCACGATTATGGCACCTCCATGGCAGGAGGGTTCAACAATGGATGTGAGTGAAATAGACGTGACCGAAATGGATATGAACAACGGATGTGACATGGATGTGGCCAGAAGAAGAAGAGGAAGCCTGTTACCTCACACACAAAGCCCTAAGGAGTGCTGTGCTTAGGCATCCGCTCTCCAATTTGTGTGTATACACCATAAATCACTGGAAATTCTGGTCTGTGCCAGTGTTGTACGTACACTGCTGCCGCTTTGTCAGTTCCACCATTCAACAAAGCATACGTATACATACGCACAAAGGCACACACGCGAAACATAACACAAAAAAAGCATGCTTTGGTACTATTGGCACACAACAAGCGCAGATGACGTACCACCTACACCCTCACGCACGTACACACACGCACGCACGCACTCACACACATACACGCACACACACACACACACACATATACACAACGTGCACACACACCTGAGGGCCGCACTCTGGCCTGCTCATGAAGGGTTGCAGGTTGAGCGCTTGCTCATAGTTGACTCCCTTTGTGATCTTTGAGCCCTTGCCCCCAAACTGAAAGCGCTTTAGGTGGATGGTCAGGATGTTGGGGGCCTCTTCAATGGTAATTTGCTTCTCAGCACTGACCTGTGTACAGTGGGAGGATGCGTGTAGCAGAAATATTAGCATCTGTTATTCAGGCAGCAATAAGTATCCACCACAATTAGTGCCCCCCGCAAATGAGTGTGTGTGTGTCTGTGTGTGTGTGTGTGTGTGTGTGTGTGTGCTCATTGCACTTAATACAAGGGATCCGTTCCATCATTGACTTCTTTAAAGTCCTTTGGCTTGGCCCTTTGGCTGTAAATGTGGAAAAAAGTTATAGGACAGGGGCAGCTTGGTTTGTATACTTGGCAGCTGCTCCACCCTATAGCTCACCACCACGTCAAAAAAAACAAGCAGCTAAGTCCTGCTCAGCTTTCTTCCCTTTTCCCCAACACGCCTACAGCACACCTCAAATGTATGTGCGTGTCTTTGTTTGTAGGGGGAGCGGCATCACAAAGAGCAAATAAGCCGACATGACAGAGAGAAAGCAAGAGGGAGAATCATCGGCACACGTTAGTTCACTAAACAATACCTATACCAAAACGACAAGAAGGCTCATTCCTTTGTTGTCCTTGTCGTTTTGGTTGAGGCACTGGTCCACTTTCACCTTCGCAAGTGAAACAGCACCTTAGCGAAAACGACAAGGACAACTAAGGAATGAGGAGAATTAGGAAGCATAGTGCTGTTGAAATGCATGCATGCCACCAACCTGCACGTACAAAAATTCACAGACACTGTAACAGACACTTGCACACACAAACGCACACACATACAGAAGTAGACACGCACAGAGCACATACCAGCTTGTTGTTCTTGGGGCAGCGGTACTTGTTATCCCCGTCCAGCGTCTCCTTGGCTGTGAAGTGCTGCAGGGCACGCTGCACACCTGAGGCCCTGTTGATTTCGAGGCTCAAGTCCATGAACGGCTCGTACGTGCTGCTCTCATAGTCGACCCCGTGACATTTGATCTGGGGGGGGGGTATTTAAGGAGATGGAGCTTAGGAGTCAATACCGACGTCAAAGAAACTGGGCCTTGCACCCAAACTTTGAAGAAAACAGCCGTCAAGGGAACTGGACTCTGAAGTCACGCACGTGGAGATGAAAAAGGTTGCTATTGCAGGCTCACACTGCGGAGATGTCATTTTGGGCAACTTTTCGAGTTGTTGCGTGAAATATACGCCTTGCTGCAGGAGTGTCACGTATAATTTTGTTGGACAACTTAACATTATGTTAACAGCTGAGTACTGTTATTGATCACTTGCTCAGGAACAGCCGGAAGTGCTTCACAAAATGAATTTCCTTGCAGGCTAAGGCAGAGAAATACGAACCTTGCCCTTAAACCCATGAAGCCGTCTCAGAAAGTTCTGTCACATGTTAGGCATTGTACCATACTACCATACTGCTTTTTGGCAAGCCCATTAAATAAGAGCAGTACTCCTGTCTGCGCGAATCTGAGCTCATGCTCTGGACATAGGCCTTGCTATCACTAGAACAGCTGGTTCAACACATTTCCCATCGCAAATGCACCATGGAATTGCATTGCGACGAGACACACACATACTCTCACAGAAATTAACACAATAACCCAAGGCGTACACTCATTGCGTCACTAGTGGACACCTTATCATCAGTTGACAGTGTGGTTAACGTGAGTTGGCGCTGGAAGCGGATTCACTTCAGGGGCATATTCACAATTCACAATACAAGCAATTCAAGGGCACTCAATGCTCCCTAATACAAATTACCACCCTCTCCGATAACTACCGCCTATAGCACCAAGCCCAAAACTGCTTAACTTACCCTGCTGCGCAGGCGCGCCCCAAAGATGCGGTTGATGAAGGTGGTGACAGCTAAGTGGGAAGGAGGCTTTGGCTTGAAGGGCTTAAGGCAGGCCTCGTGCAGGGCGTCTAAAAGGCAGCGCAAATACTCGTGTGAGTCCTCTTGCCGCCCAAGCTTGAACCTGCAGGTGCCACAAGACATAGGGCAGGGCTCGTGTATAGCCTGGAAGTACAGCATGCGTGTACGAGGCTGCTTTGCAGGAACGTATGGATTTGTAATGCAAGCACTAAAAGTGTGAGGAGGAAATAGGGATGCCCATGTTTGTGATCAGATGACGTGTTTGCAAGCAACGTGCTTTTGTCGGTCTTGCTCCCATGCATGCAGGAAGGTTGACGGACCATAACATGTCGCCTGCCAAGTTATTCTACCCTCGAGAAACAAGGGGAATGAACAGCTGACGCAATTGCACTCTGGGGCTGGTGTGCAATTGATATCATGACGCGTGACCCTGGGCGTCAAGCAATCCAACTTCATACCACTTCCTCCAGGCTGGCCAATCCAAGTTCTGAGTTGCAAAGGGAAGGGTAGTGTTGGGCAGGACCAAACAATTCCGCTTATTTGGATGCTACCCTGCTATATAGTGGAACAAACCCTGCCCAGATCATGTACCTAACCTACTACACTTAGACCCTGCCAACAGGCCAGAACGCAGTGTATACAAGCTTGAATGACCGGGAAACGGATTTGAAGAGCGTGGGGAACGGACATCAGTGTAACTATGACATAAGTTGTAGGATCACTGGCTGCCAGCCCGAGAACTCGGGTGTGCGGCAGCTCACCTTGTTTAAGTTATCATCATGTGTCTGAATACCCACGACAATTACAATTGGTCTTTCAGGGGCGTCCATTGACGGAGGAGATAAGCATCAGTGTAACTATGACTTAAATAGGAGGATCACAGGCTGCCAGCCCGATAACTCGGGTGTAAGGCAGGTCACCACCATATTGCTCTCATCATCTGCTCTTCTCACGAGAACTCGGGTGTGCGGCAGCTCACCTTGTTTTAGTTATCATCATGTGTCTTAATACCCACGACAATTACAATTGGACTTTCAGGGGCGTCCATTGACGGAGGAGATAAGCATCAGTGTAACTATGACATAAATAGGAGGATCACAGGCTGCCAGCCCGATAACTCGGGTGTAAGGCAGGTCACCACCATATTGCTCTCATCATCTGCTCTTCTATCCCTCTGGACCAATCATGCATGCAATGCAAGAATTCAACGGGTAAATGCGCTGGTGCCATGGTGATTGGCCTGTTCGATCAATGTACTTCATGTTTGATTGAGCAATGTTGCTGTCCCAAGTCTGTCAGTCCCAAGGCTTTTGCAAGGATTGCTTGGACACAGCCTTGCTCTGCACCCGGTGGAGCATGCACAAGGGGGATCATGCACAAGGGCCAAATGAAAGGCCAGATAAGACAGCACGCATATTCCACAGACACGGACTGGTCTCCTCTCATGACGAACCCTCCCAAAGGATCGTTCGAGACTGACCAGGCCGTCCGCAGTTGGATGAAGGTCAAGGAAGAGCACGCTATGCAAGCAACAGCAGGCGACTGGAATGTGAGCGCGCCAACATACAATCGAACGCACCGCTTGTTCACGATACGTAGCACCTTGGCGTGGCCGCTGGGCCGCACGATGCCGTGCGAGCTGAACACCTTGTGGATGTGCGACAGGGTGATGGCCAGCGGGTCGTCACTGCTGCTGGAGGGCGGGCACTGCGCGCGGCCGCTCAGCACCGCCTCTGCCAGCGGGGGAGTGTGTGTGAGGCACTGCAGCACGCTGTTCATGAAGCAGGTGTTGCCCAGGTTCTGCAGGCCAGCTCCCTGTGTGAGGCGGTGTGGTTGTGTGGGTGTGGACAGGTCTGTGTGTGGCAAGTGCTCTTGAGGGCTGAAACGTGCTGGTATGCATGCAAGTTACTGAAAAGAACGGAAAGAACTTAGAAGGTAGATCAAGCTCACAGCTGATGCCCACCCTGAGCTTCCCATCCCTGGCATGCTCGCACGCACGTGCGAGAGGAGGGCGTGCACCTACACCTCTTCCTCTTCTCGCCAATGGAACAAAGGCGCCTGCCCCGTACTCACAGCTTTCGTGATGCTGGACCACTGCAGCTGCACATCTTGCTCCCTGAACAGCTCGCGCTGCTTGGATTGGGTGCCGGAGG
>Ga0307947_1000181_pt1:22500-39085 | contig 39085 bp, 40 predicted proteins | sample OrgLakmetagen232_FD_201840 | JGI IMG/M metagenome (GOLD analysis project Ga0307947, IMG submission 201840) | Saline water microbial communities from Organic Lake, Antarctica - #232 | ecosystem: Environmental > Aquatic > Non-marine Saline and Alkaline > Saline | place: Antarctica...
GGCAAGGAGCAACGAGGATGAGAGTTTGCCTTACGCTTGCCATTATGCGTGGTGGGGGGTTCCCTGGTCCCCTTTTTTGGCACTTGCATGGTCCCTTCTCTGTGATCGATCTGGCTGTGTAATCACTACCAGCAGGGCCTTTCTTCTTTCCTTCAATTCACAGAGAGTTTTTGGCACTTGCATGGTCCCTTCTCTGTGATCGATCTGGCTGTGTTATCACTACCAGCAGGGCCTTTCTTCTTTCCTTTAATTCACAGAAAGTGTGCTGCCGCAAGCAGGGGACGTGGAGGGTGGGCCGCAGCAGTTGAGCTGCTGCAGGAGGAAGCCTGGTAAGGTGCGTTTAGCTTAGCAAACATTTGATCACAAGTGTGAGTGTTTGTGAGAGAGGCAGGATTCGTGGAGGGAGGGCCACACAGCAGCTGGACAAGAGGAGTCCAAGTTCGTACTTTCAAGTATTAAAAGGGAGTTCTGTGCTTCTTAGGTCCATGTAAAGCATAATGAGGGAGGCCACAGGGCTGCTGCAGGGGGAAAATCCAGAGTGACGTGCACAAAGAGGAAGGGTGGATGAAATAGAGGTGTTGGCTTCAATAAGCCGTCTGTGTCAGCTTCATATAAGGCTTCTGCTCTTGACCGTTATTTTCCCATAGATTGCCTGTTCAATTGATGACACGGAGACTCTTACTACAGTGTGAGACCAAGTCGTGAGTCTCTAACATTCTTGCAACTCCTGAACGCCTGCACAGCTGAGGAGAAGAGAGGAGGTTGGTGTCCGCTGTTTATAGGAGCTTCATGGTGACCACGCTTACACAATATTGCACAATATTCTCACCGTAAGCCTTTCGTCATGTTGCTCCTCTTATACCGATACTGTAATACCACCACGCATTCATCAAATGTGGCAGTCCAGCTACGCATTCGGTTGCGAAAGCATTTTTTGCTTCCCTGCTACCTTTTTACTTAATGCAATCACCGCAGGTAAGCGCCTCGCTGTCAGTGAATGTAAAAGTCTGATTGAGCAATCTGTTGTTCTCAAGGCTGGCGTGTGATTGACATTCTGTGCAGGGAGACGCCACAATATCAGTAACTGTGATAGCCCGGCCAGACAATCTGTTGCTCAGACCTGGTAATAATTACCATAATGCACAGGGAGACGCCACGCTGTCTCTGAGCTGCAGCGACAAGCTAGCCAGGTGGAGCTGTTTGGGGTTGCAGGTAGGGGATACACGATTGTAGCACTTACACTGCTGCAGTGGGATTGCTCTAAGGAAATTTTGCTTAAATGACCTCAATTCTGCAGCACGGCTGGCCATGAGTTGTTGATATATATATTGTATGTATTAACAGTACAGCTGCTGAGTTGAAGTGTCATATAATTGAAGGCCCGACGTAAGGTTTGGGCCTACACTGATTATTTGTCCGTCAGGCTCCAACTCCTACTTGTTCTTCCTACAGACATGCATGCGGCTTTTGTAGTGTATAGACACCCTTGCCTACATGGCACAGAGCACATAATATCGATTTTTTGGAAATGGCCGACCTTTTCACTGCTGGGCTGCCTCAGGGGAATTACCTTACGAACTTTTTGCTGGAGGAGCAAAGCCATGTGTCCTACAAAAGCTTGGCCAACTGTTACCGTAGCGTTGCCTCACAAGCTCTGTGCTGGAGGAGCTGATGCTTTACGAGATTCACAATTGCACGTGTGCTACACAAAACGGCCGACCTTCACTGCAGGGTTGCCTGTTGAGCTCTCTTTTAGAAGAGCCAATCTACCTAACGAGCCTTGTAGTCGCAATACCACAAGCGCTTGAGCCAGCAGGTGGGGAAAATTGAGCACATGTTGGTTAGAGGCTAATTTACGAGTTGTGAAGGATGCGTGAAAAGGGTGTGTGCTTGTGTCTGTGTATCATGTCTCAGTCCAATGTTATTGTTAGGCAAATTTCCTTGCAAAGTAAGGATACAATTAATCATCTTGAATGCGCTTTTGACTTCTTCCATTTCTGGTGTGCAAGCCAGCTATGACCAACGTTTAAGCTCAAGGATGCCCAAGCAATTGTTGGCCCATTTTTCAATTCTGTGTTTTCAACATCCCTTTTTGGGGGGCGACTGCTCTTGTAGCATTGAGTGATGGATTTTCTATGAGTATTGTGTGTTCATGAGTGTGCCAAGGGGTAGAGCATAATTAAAATTACCTAAACAATTTGAATATGGCATCACATACTAGTGGGTCTGACCCCAGATTGGTTGGCTGACTATTGGTTGATAGTCGGCTGGTTATGTCAGAGCGTATGGCTTTAAGGTACGCAGGTACGGGGTTGGGTTTGTCTAAAGTGTCACAGAAGCATAGTCAGAGCAAATGACTGTAAGGTACGCTGGTTTGAGGTGGGGCTTGTCTAAAGTGTCACAGAAGCATAGTCAGAGCAAATGGCTGTAAGGTACGCTGGTTTGGGGTGGGGCTGTTTCAAGGGTGTTACAATACCATAAACCACAAGTGCCTCTTCTTGTGTAGACCGGTCAAACACGGCCTTCACTACTTCAAACTGCTTTCCATCTCACCCCCGTCAAAAAGGTGATTGGCCTTACTGCTGCACGGAGGCTGCGGCGAAGCAGCTTGTCTCTAGGTTTGACAGAGATTGTGTATAATAATTGTATTTTTAGAGCTTACCAAGTGTACGATTGTGTACCGTGTGACGTTTGCAATGCGATGTTTCCGACCACACCTGTCCCTGGATTAGTATTTGGGCAGGGAAACATAACTTGGACTGTACGACAAGGAATGCAATTGTTGATAAGACCATGCACGGGAAGTGAAAGCCACTCCCTACAATGATTATAATTTATAATAAGAAGTAATATTGAATTAGAAAGGGCGCTTCACTGAGTACTTGAGTACTGCTATCCTTCACCATAAAAGGCAGAGATGGAGATCAAGAGGACTCCAGGCTTGGCATGGAAACATAACTGAGTCACAACGTTTTTTGTATTAAAAAGGTGCGTCTGGTACAAAAGAGGCATGCAGTTTTGCAACTTACGTGAAATGATTAAAGTACAGTTAAGACCGACCCCGTTTACGACACGTGTATAAACCAGGCTATTCTAGGTGGATTATAGGTGTAACGAACACGCAGGTGCGATTATTAAATGGATATTGTTATGTATTATACAGCGGACTTAGTTACCATAAAGTGGATAAAATTATACGCAGGTGCGATTGACACCTTTGACGCTCAGAAGACGTTATTTTTACAGGGCAGCATCAAAGCTGGAACACTTTTCACGCGCACAAGCTGCTGTTTTTCACGACTGAGCTTTTTTGTCAACGTGCAGGCTCAGCTGGCTACCTGGCTGCTCAGAAGGCATTGCACAGGGCAATTTCAGGCAGGTTGCAAGGCCGGGTGGAGGGCTGCTTGCAGCAGCCGTTCAGGTAGTTGTGGCTTGTGTTCCAGGGTTGTGAGGACTGTATGCGCGTATGCATAATGTTTGGCAAGGAACACAGAACAAGTAAATGCGATTATAGCGGCCAACCCCATATTGTTATAGGCAACGTAAGAATATGAGTGGTGTCTGGAAAAGTGGATGCCTTTTTCTTGGACCGACACTTGTAAGCTTGAAAGAGGGATTAGAGGTTGGTGCATGAGGGAGGTGCATAGGGCAGGTTCATACAAATATGCGATTAGGGATTGCACTCAGAACTGCAGGAGCCGATAGAGGAGGGAGCCTCCAGGGAAAAGACAATGCCTGGAAATCAACTACCGCTTTTCTTATAAAAAAATGCATGACGCACGTACACGCTCGCACAATTTTACACACATTCTCACATATATATACAGGCTCCAGCCACCACTTATGTATATTGTGCCCCCACCCCCGGAGCCCCTAGGGCTCACCCCCTCAGAAACTCGTAAAGTCAGCTCAGGTGAGTGTTGAAGGCAGAACCGGATTCTGCGGGTGTGGATGGTTTGACTATCTGCGTAATCTTTACAGTGGTGTTCACACAGCGAGCATGCCGTCCATCATCATGGGCATTCATGGGGAAACGTAAGTTATCTCTGGTGAAAGCGGCAAACATCTGGTCACACTATTAGATGTGCTGTTTGACCCAGCACATACTTGCGTGCTTAATAACCTAGTGAATGCCACATGGCAATTGATGTAACAGGAACAAGCACCTCCAGACCTGCCCTTCTATTGGGGCTATCATATATCATTTACTTATGTGTCTTGTTAATCTATGCTCCTATGGCATTTGTGTGGACACTAGGCACCAGCATCTCCAAATGGTCTGCCCTTCATAATATACTTATGTGCTTGGTTACCTATGCTCTTGTGGCGTTAATGTGGACAGGCACCAGCATCTCCTGGTCTGCCCACCCAGGGCGCTTTCCCTACAAGCCTCGGCCTCCCAAGCCTGGTCTGGGAACCTTAGAGGTGATATCCAGTAAGAGCGGATTTTGGAATTCGTTTAGGTCTGACGAAACTCTCTGTTTTGCGTTTGACTGTGTGCCGTTGCTAATGTTGTCTATTCTGTGGCCACGTACATTGTATATGCAGTTCCTATTTCGAACCTAGCTTTATGTAAGCTCTGTGCAAACTGTTTGGTAAGCCTACCTGGCTTGAAAATGGAATAAGCCACAAATTGCACCGTCAGCTTACTAGTTGTAATGCTTTCTTATGTTTCATCTCTACGCAGGTCGTACTAGGGGCGGATGGACACAAAGCTGGGGCATCTAAAGCAAGAGCAAGTGCAGGGCTTGCGAGCTCTCGTCTGTGCCGAGCTGGTACGCATTTTTTATGTAGTGTGGAGGCTAGTTTTCTTGGGGGCAGTTGGTTGGCCTCACGAAACGAGGCGGTTTTGCCTATTATGGTTAAAATCTCTTGTACTGTTGGAAAGAGTGACCGCACAGGAAAACTTTTATATGGCTATAGCTATAATAGGCGCAGAAATCCCACTTTTCGTTTTAAACTGACTCTCAATATGTTCTGATCTGTCACCCCCCTGCTCCCTTCTCATTTTCTGTGCAGCTACCTTCAAATTGTGGAGCGATACGCACGCAATGCTACAAGAAAAAAGTGCAAGCTCCCTAGACGCCTTCATTGCCAGCCCAAGAAAGGGCGAGGAGGCAGCGCTTGCTGGAACAGGAGCACCAAAGGCGGCAGCAAACACAAATACGCAGTCTGACCCTCAATCGCCTTGCAAGGATGCTGTGCCCCTTAGTGATCCTGCATCAGAGGCACCTGGACTGCACAGGCAATTAAACGGCTTTAGAAGTGCAGCGAGCGACGACAGCAAATCATGGCTTGGCGCATATGTAAGCTGCAAGGAGAGTGTGGGCAGCACGTATGTCACCAGTTGGTCCCAGCTGATGCAGACCCCCAGCAGTCCATTTTCTACCTGGATCACTAAAAGTTAGAGCAGCGTGGACTTGCGTTTTTTTCCCTCTGGTATTGACCATGTTTAATATAATGTTTACAATGGTTACAATGGGGGGTGACCTTCAGCCAGGTTGTTTGGCTGATCGGCTGCTGACCGGTCTCGGCCAGCCACAAATAAATCCATAAGCTCAGAAAGAAAGAGAAAAAGTCTAGTGTTCTGGTGTGGAAGGAAATTATGAACAAGTTGGTTGTTGACCTGTTGCAGCAAAAAGGGATGGGCCACTGAAAAGTCCTCTAAAAAAGGCGCAAACAGATAAGAAATATATTTCCTCAGATCACGACCCCGATGGGATTGGCATAATAAAAGAGCATGCACCTCGTTCTGAACATGTCCATCTTCACCAGGACCTTGTATAATGGTGCCCACCTTGACGTAATGGCCGTCACAGTACTGATGTACTGGCCGTCACAGTACTGTCATGATGGCAGTCACAGTACTGACATATTAACCGTTACATTACTGTCGTAATGGCCGTCACAGTACTGACGTAATGGCCGTTACATTACTGTCATGATGGCCGTCACAGTACTGACGTAATGGCCGTCACAGTACTGAAATATAACCGTTACATTATTGACGTAATGGCCGTCACAGTACTGACGTAATGGCGGTCACAGTACTGACGTAATGGCCGTCACAGTACTGCTCGCTGTGTTGCACTGCAAAGCTGCCCAATTGAGGTTGAATCTATAGTGCATTAATCAAGAAGGTACAGGTGTCTGGAACTTCAAGGTGAATTTTGAGTATCTTTGCCATTGAAAAGCGGAATGACGAGCAAACTGGCGGATTCCTGATGTTCTGTTGTTTAGTCTCTGTGGGTAAGACAGAGTCTTCAAATAAAAGGGCTCCTATATGATACAAAGCATTTCAATCACCATGAACCAGCCAGGCCACCATAGCCAAATCTATTTGCGATGGTACCAATTATCCTTGTAGAAAAATGTCCCGAAACCTTTTTTATGTAAATCCGTGCCTTTGTGAGTGTAGGACATGCCTTTACAAAAAGATTTGGGAAATTAGTGACAAGGGAGGCCTAGAAAAGTTGTTTGAAACAATCTACACCAAAACATCCTTAATATATCCCACTGTGCATTAACTAGTATGTGCATTAACTAGTAAACTTCAATTGTGGTTTTTCAAGCACACGACTCACAAGTGGCTGGCTTTTGAAGAAGGTTTGGACCACTGATCCACTCTGCTTCCTCTTCTTGACCTGAATGTTTAGCCAAACATAGCGGATCATATTTATAAAGGCATTAGACGGACGTCATGCCTGGAAACATTGATTCTGTACAGACGCATGGGTAAGATAAAAACATACACACTCATCCACCACATCAATAATGTGGCTGATCACCTTTTAAACAAACCCTTCCATTTGGAGTGTTGACCGGAAGATCAGCAAAGCAATGCGTAGATCAATGCGGTAGAAGGTAAGCCATAGGACATGTAAGCCATGATGTCAGGCGTGCGCAAGTACACACCTCCTCCCCCCCAACAAACAAACAATACCCAAAATGCACATGTGCACCACCACCCAAAACACCCCTTCACTCACCCTACCGTGCCCGCATACAGATAGGACGCGCGTGAAGGAGCCTTGTCCTGCCGGTCGCGGCTTCATGCCTCGCCCCTTGAGGGCTGATTCATGGGCTGTCTCCAACTCGCCCACAGCGCCTTGATCCTTACGTGCACGCACGTTATTCAGCATTTCCGGCCCCTCGGAGAACGTAAAAGCGGTTGTGAAGGAAGCTGCGCTCAGCTGCTCCTTTGGGAGGTCCTGCGTCGTCAACAGAGTGTCCGGGAAGAAGAGGTGGTCAGACAGCTGCCGCCACAGGACACCAGTACGTCCGCCTTCATCACGACCTGTTGATTGGCAAATGGTGGTAGGAGAAATTGTGTTCATGCGGATTAACGTTAAGCAAACACCAGCCGTCTTTGCACTTCCCTAATACAGATAAGCCTCTGAAACTTAAAACAACACAAGAACATGGACAGTGGCATATCAGGGTTGCCTATAATAGGTTTGTCACACCTCTTTCAGCTCGATCGGCCATTGTCTTCACCTCCTAGCCTTGCTTGTCCCCAGCAGGTTGTCCTGCGCATCCTTGGGAAGACGTGCAGGCATCATATGTTTGGCAAGCAGTTCCTGTCGCAGCTTTGCCCACTCCTCAGTCCCTGGCCAACCGTCGGCGGGTAGGTGGTGGTGGTGGCTGCTGCTGCTGTTGCTGCTGCTGCTGTTGCTGCAGGGCTCTTGATCTTCATCACCGCAGTACTCCTCGTCAGAAGAGCCCTCTACAGTTTCCTCTTCCTCCGATTGCGAAGTGGTCCTCTTTGGCGCTGAAATGTTTGAGGGGTAAGGAGGCGATGAAACCTCCATCTTGCGAAATTAAAAAGGAAGGTCTGCTTCACCGGTCGGTGGTATATTTCCGCGTTTTGTGGTTCGTTTCTACTAGGGATCCATAAGGAAACTCGAAGTACGAACTTTGTGGATCTGCACGACACCATTTGAAATAAATTGAAATAAATTAACACTTTAACTTGTTTTGATACAGGGAACTGAACCCTAACCCCTAGCACGCATGTCATCCACCATGAGCCCGTGTGGGTTTGATACAGAATGGGGGCTCACCAAACCACACCCCCTTGACAGGTGTGCGGAATTCCTTGTTCATTCTGCAGCACCCCTCATTCGATTCTCTTCGCTGAGCTGCCTTATCAGACACAGCTCTGCAGAAATTCATGTCTCAGCAGTATGTAAACTGTGTCTGTGCAGGTTTCCACCTCCAACTGTGCAGGAGGTGGAAGGAGGCACTATAACTACCTACCCACATTTGGATAACGCACAGAGATTCTTCCCTAATTTTGAGGACGCGGTTTTCATAACCACCGACCAGGTACCTGCAGACCAGACCTTCGGTTGGGAGGGCTGGTTGATTGGTTGGTAGTCACATTTTGGTAGTCATTGTCACATTGGTTGGTCGATTGGTTGGTTGAATGGTTGGTTGAATGGTTGGTTGAATGGTTGGTTGAATGGTTGGTTGAATGGTCGGTCGATTGGTCGATCGATTGATCGATTGACTGTTGGTTGATTGGTCGATTGATTGGTCGATTGGTAGTCACATTTTGATAGGCAGGGTGCCAGGATAGTTTCCTCCTGCATCAAACTCTGCAGGCTCGAGCGGAGGCGCAGCTGCTGGAGGGACAGGAGGCAGTTGCCGAAGAGGAGGCAGCTGAGGCTTAGAAGAAGTACGCATGCGCGCTGCAAGCAGGGATGGCCTGTGAAAAGGCATCAGCTGAGATGCCCACATTTTTGTAGTTGCTGCAGCCGCTTTGGCAGTAGAAATGTTCAACTCGGAACGTTTCATTCAACTTTTAGAATTCTAAGTAATATTATTATGCATACCATCAGATTGCACACACCAAGAATTGGAGCTTGCACGCTGACGATCCTCCTTTTCAAGTTCAAATAGTAAATTGTCTTGCAAACTTTCTTGAAATTCAGCATACTGAGATCCATTTCCTTTGTTTGTGTTACTCCTATCCGAAAAGGCCCGGTTACATGGCATGTCCTTCAAGGCAAACCAACCCAGGACTGGGCAACAGAGACAGGAGACGAAGGCAGTGCAGGTCATGGTGTTTCAGATTTGGCAATTGCTGTGCTTCTGCACAATTGTGTTGCATAAGTACGGCACGTATACTCTGCGGCCCTGCACCCAGCATGAATTTGCTCCTTGTAGGGTTTAGACTCTGGATTAGCAGGCTCTGCAGCCTTCTGAGTGTGTCAGCAGCAAATCAGGCTTTCTCAGGGGACATAACACCGCAATTCTAGGTGCGGCTCTTGCAGCTTGAGCTCCTCCCTTTTAAATTCCAATCGTTTGCTTTCTCACGGACACAACACCCTCTATATATGATCGTAAGCAGCTACTCGTCTTGTCCGATTTTTGCTGGAAGGCTCGTGCAAAATTATGACCTAGCTGTTTGTATAGGGGTGTGTTCAGTCGGACAAGAAGGAAACCTGCCTATGAATGGCTGTTTTTTCCTTTTTTGCTTTGCCCTGCAGCGCTCGCAGCCGACGGGTCAGGAAGCGGTTTTGGGGGGGCATTTTGGGCCAGAGGTCCCAAATTTACACGTGACTCAGTCTGCGACTGCGTGACTGTCAGGAAATTTGTTTTTGAAGCCTTCTGGATAAATCCTCATAATTCTGCTGGAATTATGAGTCTCATGAGTTGTTGAACTTTCGAGCTCTCTCCAGCCCCCAATGAAATGTTCGCGCAGAGTGAGTTCAAACTGTTTCAGATTAATAGGCTCACGAGATCATATGGCATCTAAAAGCTGCTAATACGCAGGGAAATCTTGGAGCGCATGCAGAACCTGTAATGTTAATGTATCACTTCTGTTTGCAAGAAGAAGGTCAGCCCGCACAACTTTTCCAAGGAAAGAATTGAGGGTAAACTGCTCCAGAATCGTATGGTGCATCTGAACCAATAGAAAAAACAGGCATCTGACCTGTTTCGCAAATGGGCCCGATAAGCTCTCTTGAGCTTCGAGCTGTTTAGGTTACACAAGGAGCTCTTTCTGTCATATTCATTTTTTGCCTTGACTGATCCAGTATCCCTTTAGCAGCAGCTTGACCGGGTGGGATGCGACCAGTCTGCCTTTATTACACCCGCACAATTTTTGTGCCGGACAAGAGACACACCTTTTGTTAATTATTTAGAACAAACCTTGCAATGCCTTTTCAGCACCGACCCAAAGATCTCAGCATTCTTCAACGTGATATCCACCTCATCGAGATTAAGTACTGTGAGGACACTTGACCACAGAACCAGCTGAGCGCCGCACAGGAACAGCACAAATGCCTCTGCACCATCCTTCAAGGAGCATCCGTTACCCTCCACACCATCCTTTTGGGAGTGGGTGGCACCATCTACAACAATCACACACTGGAGACTTGTAAGGAGCTGGGTCTTGACTCTAAAAAAGCTCAGAAGTTTGCTTCCAAGCTTCATGTACATTCTGTAAATTACGCTGCCAAACTTTAAGTTGTCCATACCAGACGCGCACTTTCCAGTACTATTATCAACTGTCATCAAGAGCCAATTTCAGGTCAAGCCTGCAACCCTCCTAATAAAGTAAAGGAAAGTTTATGTTGGGAAACACCAGCGTGCATCAAACAAGACACTCAATTAGTGGGCACACTAGCCAGAGCCCCACTGAAAATCGAAAGAAAGAGAAACAACAACAGAGACTAATGAGGATCTGGCGGGTTGCCAGCCATGCGATCCGGCCTGCGCCTAGCCCTCCTGAAGCCAGCCGCTCTACCAATAGCCCCCCATCAGATCCCCCATTGTCACTGTTGTTGTTAAGGTTTAATTTGTGTCTTGTTTTTGTAATCTTGTTCAAGCTTTTTATTGCATGGCAGTGCAGTTTAGTAGCCAGTTGGTGCATTTTGTGCGTGGGGACGCCTAAGTTTAGTAGAGGATTTATGGTGTACTGATTGTAAATTGTGCCCCCGACTCCAAGAAGTATAACATGAAGTGTGACTTGGTTGTTTTGAAAGATGCCTCAGAGGCTCCTTGTTCGTAGACGCTGGATAAGGGGTTGATACTGGTTGTTCGCTTTTTCTGATGTCTGTTGCGGGTTTATGTCTGAGCAGAATTTGAATTCTACAAGATGTATGCCTTTGTTCTTGGGGGGGACTTGTTTGGGATCCAAATGCCTGCCTCTTCCCTCAATGGGCATACCGAACACGCCATCTGGACGGCTTTGATGTCTAGTTGGAAGGTTTTGTTGTGTTGGGGAGAACCCAGTCAGGAATGTTCTTTCAATGTCATCAGGGGGTTCAATGTTAAGGTCGGATAACTTTTCACTGTTACAAGCATCCATTGTCACAGTTGCTATGCCCAGCTTGCCTTTGTTACTCTCTTCACCACAAAGGCTTACAGCGTGGTGGTGTCGGTTTACGTACATTCTCTTCAGAGTATGGTTGTTGCACCTAAGAAGTATGTGTGGAGCACTGTCTGATCCTGCGCACAAAGGGCAGGTGGAAGGACCTGTCGTATGGCTAAATCTTTTGGTGTGTTTGTCTGTGTATTCTATCCGTCCTGTACTTAAGGACTTGTTCTTGTTCCCTAAAAGTCACATTTGGCATGGCCCTTAATTTGTTACTGAGTTGGGCATGAGTAAGGGGCTTTGCAGTAGCTTGCCGTGTGTGAGAGTCAAGCTGTGCTGCACGCTGAGGCGTATCATGCAATTTTTGCCAAAGCTTGTAGAGCAATGCATCTGTGTTAGCTTCACCAAGGTAATGGTGGGCGTGCATATGGTGTTTTAGCTTGTCCTGTAGGTCAGTCAAAACTCGTAGCTCTTCTGCATGAAAGTCATCTTTGTTAAGCACGCTTAGCCAGAACAGGTCATAGGAGGGGTGAGTAGCTGGCGGGAGGGAAATGTCAGAAAAATTTCCACTGCTGCTTTGTGTGCTAGGTTGTCTGCACCTTCATTGCCAAAAGTACCAGAGTGGGATTTCACCTTGTAGAGATTGATGGTAGAAGGTGAGGATTGAATTAGACTTACAATGTCCTTGAGTATTTCCCTGTGCAAATGGTGTAGTACAGTAGTACAGCCATTGGGTTCAATAGCTGTTTTCTAAGCTGAAAGAGGGCTGCATGAGTCTCGAGGCACTGTCTGTAGCAATTACAGTGTTGCCTTTTAGTACCGATTTTATTCTTATAGTGCTGAGGTTGGGGTGGAGAGTCTAACCAAACTTATGTGGGGTTTAATAGCATGCTGTTTGCAGAGAATATGGCCAGAACGCACGCATGCCCGGGTGATTATGTATCCAACTCATGTAACCGTTGTTATTCCCACTCTAGTAGGCTTGGTGTCTAGGGTCGAAATCTAGGGGGCTAGCAAACTTGTGTTTGGTAACTAGTTTCAATTTTTGGAGGGAAGTCGTAATGTGCCTTGGGTTGCAGTACGTATTGGAATCTTTAGCCTTTTTATTAATGTTGCTTAGTGAGCTCATTTGGTGTACCTTTGTAGTAGACCTGCAATTTCAGTTGCTGCGTCTAGTACAGGTGGTTGTATCGTGTAGTGTAGGCCAATCCGTTTTGTTTGATTGTAAGCATGTAGAAGAATTTTTTAGACGTTCTAAGGAAAACATTACTGTGCACTGGAAAACTTTGGAAAACCTGGCTCGTGGCCATAACCTTTCCACTTGACCAGGAATTGCAGCCGTCTGTCTTTTTCCTTGTTTAATGTGTCTATGTGCAAGCACGTCTTCAACCTCAAATACTGGTACTCCGTAGTGGCCAAACAGCTGCTTCCTGGCAATTCACTTGTAGTGGCCAAACAGCTGCTTCCTGGCAGTTCACTTGACTACCATACATGCCAGCAGGAATTACATAGCGAGCCACAAAGAAGTGTGCGGTAAAGCGTGTTCACGCACAATTCTACGTATCCTGGCATGGGCCAGAAAAGGAAAGGTCACTTATATTAATAATAATATAAAGGTTTAAAAATGTTGCGCCTGTTTTCTCGCCTCTCTCGTACTTTGCCGGGCAACTTGAACCAGGGCCACACAGCTCTGCTCGCTTCCTCCTCTTGCTCCGCTCCCTCAGCTACCTCCCCTGATGTATGGGCTCAAGCCACATCACAGCTCAGTAGCCTGTCCCAATCCCAGAGCAAGGATGTCCGTGGCCAGGTACACAAGGAATTTCCTGAGGCTCTCTTTGCTGCCTTGCCTAAACACTGTCTGTTTTCCCCCACAGCTTTCTTCGAGGCTGCCCCTGGCTGCAAAGTACAGCACATCACAGCTGAATGGAGATCAAGCACGGCAAGCTGTGAGTGTCCTAAGAAGGACCAACAAACGCACGCACGCGCACGTGCACGCGCGCACACACACACACACACACACACACACACACACACACACACACACACACACACACAACAAATAAGCGGAGCCATGCAGGCATGCGTACTTACTCACATACGTCGTACGCATACACACACGAAGTACTTAGAAGCATAGATCACACACAAACACACACACACACACTTGCATGTAGCATACACGATGCACACATACACACACACATGGCACACAAACATACGCGCACATCACGTACAGATGTCCAATAAGCTGCTTTACCGCAGCAAGCAGCGGGGCTTTCTTGAGCTGGATTTGTTAATGGGGCTGTGGGCTGAGGAGAACATTCCTCACATGGACATGCCCACAATGGAGGAATTTTCTTTAGTGTTGGACCAGGTAAGGCTATCATCATGTCGCATGCAGTATTGCTTGGTTTTTTTGTATGCGGGGGCTACCAATAAAAGTAAGGAGCTTGTCGAGCAACTGGTGTTTGGGTATAGGACGGTAAAAGCGGTGTGTCTTCACTTGCAAGCTGCCTTTGACCATGTTGTACGAGGAACACAGTGCATATGTTTGCTTTTGGTCTAGTTTTGGCCAGGTCCTTTTTAACTCACTGCTGGGTGCGGTTCGACTGGTTTGCCATACGATTTCCATCTTTTTAACACGTGCACGACTTTATATATGCTTAAGCTGCCTTTACATGCCCTTGTGTTTCCACTTTTTTTGGGGATTAACCGCATGTGCGCTGTTACTGATATGAGTGCGTACATTGTAGGCGAAGCAAAACCTTGTTGGCCTGATATGCACTTCTTCCAGGAGAATCCGGACATTTTCAAATGGCTCACTGGCCAAGAGCAGGCGCCTGACAACATGCTGAAAAACTCTGCGTTCAGGGTGAGAGTTGTGTGGGTCTGTGTGTGTGTCTTGGGGGGGGGAATGTGGGTATGTGCGTGCATGTGTGCCTGTGTCTTTGTGTGTGTTATGTCTGTGTATGCATTTGTCTGTGAGCTTTCCTTGACAAGTGTGTGTTTGTGCCAGCTTTTTCCTAGTGACTTATTTTAAAATGAGAAATTACCATCTCCAATATCCCTTCCAAGAACAAAGACGCTGTGCAATTTGTCAAGACGCTGTGCAATTTGTCAGGCGTTGCACGTCAGCACGCAACCTATAGGGAATTGCAAGGCGCAGTGTTGTAGTAGCACAAAGCAAAATGGGGTTTATATCAAAACATCATAACACACTTGTAATGCACTCAGGCGTTGTATGGCAACGTGCAAGAGCAGCTCAGCGCAAAGCGCAGTGAAGACGCAGTGACACCCCCCGGCAAGGAGTGGGCGCGCGGATGGGACGACCTCTGGAAGTAAGTGTGTTTCAGTTGAACCACTTGAGTTGAACCAGCCGCGCGTTCTGTTGGGTGCAGATGAATGGGCTGCAGCTGGAGCCGCTGAGATAGCACAGAGCATGCTTGTTGTGAGAGAAGATATACGACACAGGGTGGACCTGTTTGTGCTTAAGTGTGTGAGATTGGAGGGGGTGTGTTATTGGGAGGATTAGGGAGGATGCTGAAAGTTTGAAGTCCTTAAATTCAGCTTGAATTGTCACTTTGAACGACTGTTCATAAGGCCTTTTTTCAAAATTAGCTTGGGAGGGGCCACAACGCCTGCGTGTGTTTTATGCCTAGGATATCCATAAGGGGCAGCCCGTTCTGTGTGACCCTCAACCGAGGCTCACCCTTCCTTTTTTGCAGAAATCCTCCAAACAAGGAAGTGCCAAAGGGCCCCATGTTACAGTGAGGGTTTTCTTTGCTGTTCATCATCACAGATCACAGCACATGAGTGTGAGTGGTAGGCTGTGTGCAGCACTACTATGGAGCAGGTTGCGTCCCTCGCTCCCATGCCTGTGATATGCTGAACAGAACAAGATGGTGATGTTCAGCTGGTTTATACGTCACCCTCTTTTGCAGGAATCCCTCAAACAAAGATGTCGTCAGCAAGGAGCAGTGACAAGATTTGTGACATACCTCAGCTGAATGAGAGATATCTATACATCAGGGTTTAGAGAGAGAAAAGAACAGAACATGCTGTATTGTGAATTGTGTACCATAGATGCTGAGAGGAAACATTGATCTTTGGCCTGTTTGTTACACCTCATACCTGGTATTGTACGTCTTCTTTAAACAACTGCCCTCGCTGGCGGATATAGCTGTGTAACCCCTTACCCCTTACCCCCTTCTTTAAACAATTATTGCTCCCACCTCATTATTATATGTGCAGCTTAGGCACAAATGTTGTTTGCCTTCTTACGGTTTCGCCGTTTCAGTCCTCATGTTCTGTCTACCAATTTGATTGATTACTGTGCTCAATCGCTTAACCCTATTGATGATGCATGACAGAGGAAAATGCTGGGGTGATCCGCAAATGGCTCCGCTACCACTCGCAAGTGTCCGCATTGTTGCCTTTTAAATTAATAGCTCCCAACGTCCCCTTCTAGTCCATATATATAATTCTGGCAGTAGTTGAGCCAACAAGCAAAGCGAGCATGGCAGACAAGATACCCTCCCCGGTACCAGAAAGAGGACACGCAGCCAAACAGAAAGTCAGCAACATACGCCCCTGACTCAAAATTTTAGACACTGTTGCATTAAACTCACTAATAGTAATTCAGCCTACTGAACAACCTACAAACAGTCAGCCAAACAAATGCACCACACGCTCGCAAATCACTAGCCACAACCACCATGCAACACAAGCGTCCACACAAATAATCAAATAATCACTTCTCCCACCCAGCATATCAATATCATCAGCCCAATAACTTACCAGGTACACCACGACCCAACCTTTGAGATTGCAGACCACCCAGCACCATCATCACAGCGCAGACCCCAAAGGAAAAGAAGATGTGAGATCCTCAATATACCCCATGACCTTCCTAGCCTATACCTGACCCCCTTGCGCACAACGCATATTCAACAAAAACTCTGGACGTACAAAAAGGATAAGGGTTTCTCAATGACACCCACAGAGGCCATCAACACACTCTACTATGATGATATGGACATCCTGCACATAGATAGTTGGAGGTTCTTCAACCCCAAGAAAAGAGACAGAGATGATACACCCCAAAAACAGAAACAATACCACACATACTATGCCCCCATTATTTTTTTTTTTTTTTTGGTGGGGGTTGTTACACGGTCCTCAGCAAGGGCCTGACAGAATGAAGGAAAAAAACCTATAAGACTGGGAAAAGGAAAAATCCTGCCTAAACAGAAAAACCCT
>Ga0307947_1000184_pt1 | contig 39040 bp, 37 predicted proteins | sample OrgLakmetagen232_FD_201840 | JGI IMG/M metagenome (GOLD analysis project Ga0307947, IMG submission 201840) | Saline water microbial communities from Organic Lake, Antarctica - #232 | ecosystem: Environmental > Aquatic > Non-marine Saline and Alkaline > Saline | place: Antarctica: Organic Lake...
CTACGCTAATCAGGCGAGCTGAGGGCACATGCAGGCACATGTGCAAGTCCTGCCGTTCCCACTCTGCTATGCCTACAGAGGCCCTACGCTAATCAGGCGAGCTGAGGGCACATGCAGGCACATGTGCAAGTCCTGCCGTTCCCACTCTGCTATGCCTACAGAGGCCCTACGCTAATCAGGCGAGCTGAGGGCACATGCAGGCACATGTGCGAGTCCTGCCGTTCCCACTCTGCTATGCCTACAAAGGCTCCTGCTTAAAGGCAATCAAATGGCTCATGAGGTGGTACGCCAGGTACCATTGCCTTGCTGTATCTTAGTTGCCTATGAGCGATTTGCCTCCATTAAGGAGATGCAAACTCATTTTCACTCATGCGGGCACCATTGGCAACCGCACACATCACCGCACACAGGCACGTGCGGGTTGAACGTGGCTTCGATGGCGTTAAGCACCCCCTACTTAAAAAAAACAGACATGACTCTGTGTTGAAAAGTTGACAACCTTTTAACAATGCAATTACATGAGTTACCTTGGGACAGGGTAGCATGTGATTTTGAAATGCTTTCCTTTTTATTTTACTCGTAATGATTTGAGTTATCAGATAGTATAATTCATCCTACAACCCACTTTGAAGAAAATAAATGGAATGGTTTTGGGACAAATACTGCTCCCAAAGAGCTAAAAATACCAGCTCTCCCCCCGTGTGTAAACAGGAACAGCAACACACTCATGTTAGGCATTCAGCACCACCTATGTAGACACTCACACACACCTACATGCGCACACACACACACCTACGTGCACACACACACACGCCCACAACCATGTCCACATATGCACACAGCCTTTTTTCTTACCAACGGGCGGTACTTGGCCACCAAACGTGCGGTGGAGCCTCCTCTGGTCAGCACCACGATCAGGGATGCGTGCACCTGAATAAGACAGTCGTAATCAGCATTTGCATGCAAGGTGGCGGCTTTTTAAACCATAACCCCCCTGATCGTATTCCAAAAGCAGCAGGCTTGTCCCTGATCAGTACTACGCTCACAGATTTGGAGGAACATGCATTGGGTTGTGGAGGGCAGGTGTCAGCAGGGTTTCTGTACTCATGACATGTGTCTAGGGTTGGCCAGAACCATACATTTATAAGTATATACGGTGTTTATACGGTGTTTTTGACAGGGAAATCACCATACATACGGTCATATACGATGTGTATACACGGTTCTGGCCAACCCTACATGTGTCGTGTATGGAGCAGCAGGCGACCTTGGTTTTAGGAGCACCACAGCACTGCACTTGAACAGCAAAGCGTCACCCTCAGGTAAGCAGGCAAGCTACTCAAGTGCCTAGCTCTGGGGACGTGCACAGCTGAGGAGGCCATCACACTTTCGCACACCGGACTCGTACAGGGGAAGCTTCTCCAGTCAGACACGGAAAGGCTCTTATTGGTCGGACAAGCACTGGTTCCTACCTTGTGGGCCGTGCGCACAGCTGAGGACGCCAAGGACTCCAGGGGGCTCATGGGCATGGGTGCTTGCTTGAGGATGTTCTGCGTTTGGCACGCATCACCAGTAAGGAATGTAAGGTGAGGCAGTGCCTCCATGCCCCGCGTATCAAATAAGGGAGGCATTTGTGAAAAAACTAAAACAAGTTTTGCAGGTTGAAGACGAGAGAATGAGAAGGTGAAGGAGTAAATGTGCTACTTGCACATGCACCTGCTCCACCTTGAGGAAGCCTTCTCATATCCTGGGGCATGCTTTCACCCATACCACGCTGCTAGCTTCCTCAATGTAATCATCATCAAGGTTCAAATGAACCCGTGCTTTATAAGCATTTACGGCAAAAAAAGATCAGAAACCCATTCAATCTGACAGAAAAGCACGAGGCGCCATAGAATGCTTGCTTCAAACCACGAAAAGCAGAGGCGCATGAATGAGTTGACATTGCCCTGAGCAAAGCCAAATCTTTTGCCTGTCAATCTAGAACTGCGCCTTTACAGTTTCAAGAAGTGGATGCATCCAGAAAAACAGCTCACAAGGTCCTTGCTCACAAAGATTCCGCGCGTTGCATAGCATAGCATGTTATGCCCTCTCTCTCTCACCTTGAACATGGCATAGTAGTCCAAGGAGGCCTCACCCTCTCGGCAAATCTTGGTCATGACCTGCAACGAGGCATAGAAATCTGCGTACTCAGTCACAGAAATCATCTACTGATTGACAACTTAGCGTTTGCTGTCTCGTTTGTGGAAGTAAGAGCAGCAAGGGCAACGACAACAAAGCCAATGCATTTTCATCGCAGTTTAATTCACACACATCTGCACATCCAATGGGCACATCCAATGGTCCTGACAAAAGTGGTAGGACACGGAGGTTTGGTGTCTGTGTCAGTGCGTACCTTGACAGCCTCCACTGGGAACGACCCTGCTGCTGTCTCACCCGAAAGCATGACACAGTCGGTGCCGTCCAGCACTGCAACGACGTGTATGTGTGTATGTGTGTGTACGCGCTTAAGTGTGTGAGTGCAAGTGTGTATGAGCAAGTGTGTGGGTAAGTGTCTGCGCATTTGTCTCCTTGTGCGTGTGTCAGCTCCGACCTGAAAGCAAAGGGCAACGCGTTATAAGCAGACGGGCAGTAGCGGCTAACCCTGCCACGTTCTGTCCCTTGTTTTCTTTCAAATTTCCTAAATATGAGGTAACTTTCCCCCTCCAGCATCTCCTGCACAGTGAACAGACCCAGATCCCTTGTCCCAACATATTGAACAGGTTCCAGCCCTGCACCCCATCAAACACAGCGCAGCGTGCTTACCTGCATTGGCAACGTCAGTGGCCTCAGCACGGGTCGGCCTAGGGTTCTGCAATGGCACAGTTCAACAAGACAGACACTTTTGAGGTTCAGGCAATGTGGACAGGAATATTGTGAGACTCAAGCATTGTGGACAAGGAGCAGATAGGTAGCTGTGATTGATTAAACATCAAGGGATGTGTTGGCTCAGTGCACGAAAAAAACTATGGAGCTGCTGCATATGGAGCTGGTGCATATGCAGCAGCTCCATATGCAGCAGCGCAACGTCTGTGGATGCTGACATTGAGGGAGTGGAGGCAACCAGCGGCTGCAGTGGGAAAGATGTAGGCCTGAAGTTCCGCCATGGCACACTTCAATAACAGACTCATGAGAGACGGCAGACCGTCAATCATCATGCACATAAGAAAAACAGAAGCTGGAGTGAGAGGTCATCCTTATAATCCAAGTGCCACCATTAAGTGTTTCTTGGCAAAATGTTAAGACTTCCACTGATGATCCCCAGGCATAGGACTAAGCCCACCGCTTCAAAACCTTGCACCCAATCACGCCCTCATAACGTGGCTATTTTATGATGCTGTATCACATCTCGCAACCTAGCAGGATAGTGGCAGCAGGATACCCATGCTGGAACGAGTGAGATACCAAACCTAAATTGAAGCATAACACATTTGTGTTGATCATGGCACTGCAGACGGAGCGACTGCATTTATTCATACATCATCTGGGTACAAAGACAAGAGAGCACTGCAGGGCGCATGCGGGACGGGCATGGACAGCTTCACTACGAGAGCAGGGAAGGTGCAAAATATATTTTTTACAGGGCAATGAAAAGCGCGAGATGAGGATGTTGCAGAGCGCATAAGAGTCACAACACGCATTTCACGATACGCCTTACGTCACAAATCATTGCTGTTGCCAGCTTGCTGGCTCTAACTGCGACTAATCACACTTACTGGATGCAACAATGGGGGTCAATAATAAAGTTTGATCAGGGTCTCACACCCCTTCTAGTGAACCACCCAGAAGCCAGCCCCTGGCAGGCTGAGTTGGGGTGTGCGTCAGGCCTGTGCACTGTATGGTGTACGATACGCTTTTTACTGTACGTACCGTAAATTTGTATATTACGGCGTAATCACGATTTTGGAGGACCATAATTTACCGTAATTACGGTACTTTACTGTACGGTGTACGGTACGGTGCCAAGCTGGCACTGCCAGTGCAAAAATGGCCTCAGAAAGGCCTCTTCACCCCAAAACCTCCCATTTACACCTCCAGCATGCCCCTCTTATGTGCTGACGCCACACAATGCTTCCCTGAACAGTCCTTGAGGCCGGATTGGGGCTGCATCAGCTCGGGGAAAGGGCCCAGCAGTGGCTTGCATGGAAACTCAAAGTCAGACACTGTACTTGATTCCTGGTTGATAGTTTGGTTTTTATTCATAAACAATTGTGCAAAAAGAAAATTAAAGTTGGAGCCAAACGGCTAAATTACGGTCAAATTGTACTGTACGGTGGCACCGTCTTGTACAATCTGACAGCGTAATTTTGGCCGACCGTTGCACAGGCCTCGCCGACTGTAATTTGGACCATACTGTACGGGTAATTACGGTCCAAAATCCAACTTTACGGCGTAGTGCACAGGCCTGATATACGTGCATTTACCTTAACTAAAATATCAGTCAGAACAGTCCCAATCCTGGCCACCCCTGCTCTCGCACCTTGATCATGGACTCAAGCATCTGGGTCGCCGTGATGACTGGCTTGCCCTGGTAGTTGCATTTCTGGATCATCATCTTCTGGGCCAGGAAGATCTTCTCTGTGGGGATCTCCATGCCCAGATCTCCTCGGGCAACCTGCGCAGCCGCAATGCCATCATGCCTGATATTGTTCCACCTTTTAGAGGAGTCTCTCATGCATAAAAGCGTGGATAAGCAGGGCAGGACAGACGTTGTGAACACGTCAGCTAGCATGCTGTGAACACGACAGTGAAACGCCAGCTAGCACTGATGTGAACATATCAGCTAGCATGCCGACAGAAACCCGCTTTGTCGTGCATATCACAGATCACAAACAGACAGCAGACTACGTACGACAAACGATCACAGGCAACCAACCTACAGCTTAAGTCAGTCAAAAGTAGGTGCACATCACGGAGCTACAGTTCTAAGCTTAAAGCATATTGTACTCCTTTCACCGTCCGTACCAACACTGTTCCTGCACCTGTTTCTTTTGCCCTCTCCCCTTTCCCTTTCCTTCCAACCCACTCACCATGACTGAGTCGGTGGCTGCTAGGATTTCGTCAAAGTTATGGATGCCCTCCTGGTTCTCCACCTTACTGATGATCTTGACGTGCTTGCCCTTCTCTCCCAGAATCTGCGCAGCCAGTAACCAGGACCAGGCATGCCAAGTAAGCGCATACGACGCAGTGCAGGATGCAACCAAGCCCTCTCGTAAAGAAGATGAACTTTTGAATTAACGTCCAAACTTATCCATTGCTTTGGAACTGCAATGTTTTGCACATAGGTCCCCTATTACGGTCAATTTATCCATGTTTGCTGGAAGAGACCAAGTCATGCACACACCCTCACGTACACGCATGTGCACACATGTGCGTGCGTATACACATACACATGCGCACAAGCACACTCTCTTGCACACACATAGCACGCACACACGCAAACACACACACAGCACATTAGCACGCACACATTTACATAGCACATTAGCACGCACATATACGCACACATGCACATATTTACAGACATACACACACACCTTGCGGACATTGTCAATGTCTGAGCCCTTGCGTACAAACGACGCAGCAATAAAGTCGATGTCGTTGGGGATGCACCAGTTCACAATGTCGTCAATGTCCTTGCTGGTCAGGGTGGGCAGATTCACAACCACGCCAGGCAGATTGACGTTTTTGCGTTCCCTGAATGAAATTTTAGAAGACAGAATTACATTGCAGACTGACATAGGGCGCGGCCGGAGCCATGGATTGGTATGCGGTGCATGCACGTGATGCTTGGCAGAGAAGCCCCGGTGCAAACAATTCATGCACAGCAAATACAGTTGGTTCTGGTCGATACTGCAAATTTGTGGTGGGCACGCATTTTGCATGTGTGTATATGTGTGTTTGTGTGCGCGAGTGTGTGTATGTGTCTGTGTGCGTGTACGTGCATGTAGCTGTTGAGGTAGGCAAGCATGCGTAATGCCTTTCTTATTAGGTGGAGAAACTGGCCACCATTCTTCACAAGCACAGGAAGGTCAGGTAGCACGTTTTTGCAAATTAGGTGGTGGGAGTATTACAAAAAAGCACCACATACACACACAAGACACGCAAGAGACTGCACATTCTTAAACTTTAGCAGCGTGGAGAGGCACAACTGTAAGACACTGTGGAACTATGAAAGTGCGCACTCACCCTAGGGTTGCGGTATTCAGGCAACGTGCACGGACAGTGCCTGCGGCAGGGTCGGTGGAGATGCACTCCATGACAATGGAGCCGTCCGCACACAAGATTTGGGAGCCGGGCTTGACGTGGATAGCAAGGTCCTTGTAGCTGCAGTTGTGCAAGGGTATTATGTACGTATAAGCGTGTGTGCTGGGTGTGTGCTGGGTGTGTGATGTGAGTGTATGTGTGCATTGGGTTTGAGCACGCGTGTGTATGTGTGTGTATGTGTGTGCATGTATGTATGTATGTATTCTGTGCATGTGCGTGTGCGCTGGGTGTGTATATGCGTGTGATATGTGTGTATATATGTGTGCATTGGGTTTGGGTATGCGTGTGATTTATGTGTATGTGTGCACACATACATGCAATGCAATGCAACATGAACAGCACAAGGGCACCTATAAGCAATTAAAATGAAACCTGTGGGTACTCCATGATACATCATCTGATAACTGCATGCGAGAGCAAAATAGCTACACATTACCTCATGGCTATAAGGGAAGTGTCTCCATGGACTGTGTAGTCGGTGGTGATAGTGATCTCCTGCAATGGATGAATGTCCAGCACATAATTAAGCTGGATGATGCGTCAGCTGAACCCCCCAGTGCCTACACCATACCATAATGATTCCAAGTAGCGAATCCTTTTTAATCAGTGCCAACTATTGGTTGCCGTGGTTGTGCATGTTGCGCGGACTGCGAAAACACGCACCTGGCCAGTGGTCAATTGAATGGGCTTGCCGTCCTTTAATGTGCCGGTTCTGATCTCAGGCCCCTGCATGTGTATTGTGGGACGTCACCGTGTCAATACTTGCAATTTGTGTGTGCGTATTTGTTTGTGTGTTGTGTGCATTTGTTTGTATCAGTCTTTTAAAAGTGTCATTATACCAAATGGACCGACAGCATGATAAGAAACACAATAAAAAAATGAAGATGAAACCATGGTTTGAGGACGTCGCTCGAGCCCCTGTGCAAAACGGTCCTGTCACCCTCCGAGGGCCTTTGGTGGCCCTCACATAAATTCGGAAATTTCCCAATATATTTAAACATTCAATTAACCAAAATAGAGCAAAAAAGCAAGCAAAACCAAATCAACTAATTTCTAACCCACGGGGTAAGGCACGTTCGCAAAACACAGAAGCTCCGGAAATGCTTCTGGCAGCTTTGTTCACGTACTGCATCCTGCAGTGATACCAAGAGCTTGGCGTGATTGTACATTATGGCAGCGGAATCTGCTCTGTTGTGTTTATGCAAAACTTGGGCACGGGAAAGATTAATTTTGTTGCTGAGCAAGCAAGCTGAAATTGAAGGGCAGGCGACAACCTCTCGTGCACCTTCAGGCACATAAACAGAGTGCAGGCAACATGTGAGCCAGTGGGAGGCAGTAGGCAGGGAGCTGAATGTGAAAAGGTATGTTGTCCGTGGAAAATAAACTGTAAGACAAAACATTCCTCCTCACAGTCAGCTCCCCGCCCGAACTACAGCCACCGCATTCCACAACAAACAAGTATACAGACAAGCACATGTACTCTAAAATGCAACAGCTGCTTTAAAAGAGTACAGGAGGCAGGTGAGCAGAGGAAGGAAGGTGGTTAAACAATTTGTTCCTAGGGATTTCCACAGTAGAGTCAACCGTGCAAAGCACTCGCGCAAATGAGCGAGTGTGTTGGCGTAATGCTATTTTGAAGCCCTGAACACACAATCAAATGTTTGAGCCATTCAAAGCGCCCCTGCAAACAAGTCTGTTTGCAGGCTTGTACGTAAGTCTAAGCTGCTTGGCTCAGCCTGAGTATACATCCTAAGTCAGTGCGCACGGCTACACAGGCGCCATGCTCACAAACACAGGGCTGCATGCTCAGGCTGGCAGAGTGGCTTTGCCCAAGACAGGCAGCACAATGTAAAAAAAGACTACGCTGGTAGCGCTATCACACCCAGCACGATTAAGGGAAGGAGCGCTCAGGGGCCTGCACCTAAAAACTCCTCACTGCCAAAATTAAGGCACAAGCCGGATATTGAGGATCGGTGGGTTGCATACAGAAGCATCCATACCCACAACTTGGCTGCAATCAATATCATTATGCAGCGTGTCTTTTTGGGGTTAGTGAAGAGGCTTATTGACAGAGTGCTCACTGAGCTTAGTTTTCAGTGTTTTTGCCTTGTAAAAATCCAGTCCAAGATCTGAGAGAGGTTCGTCGGCGTGTTCTTTGTAGATGGTGCCCATTTCTCCAATCAGTACCACTTGAAATTCCACGCATTGTATCCTCGTCTTAGGGTTGGTCATGACGAGTTTGTGTTATTCTTTGTTGTAAGCACGGTGTACAAGCCCACAAAAGTCATGGGCCCAACACGCCAACCACTGATGATTTGCTGGGCTATGCAACTGACTAAGAGAGAATATCGAAATAAGAAACAGATCTCTCATATTGCAGGATTAGGGGGTGAGATAAAATTTAGGCTTTCTAAAATCCTGAAAAAACAGCGTTTCTGTGCGTGTATTGCGTGTTGTATGTTTGCGTGTGTGTGTGTGTGTCTCTGCGTGTGTGTGTGTGTGTGTGTGTGTGTGTGTGTGTGTGAGTGTGTGTGTGTGTGCATGCGAGTGTGTGTGTGCCTGTGTGTGTAAGAGTGTGTGTATGTTTGTGCGTGCGTGTGTGTAATTGTTTGTGTTTTTTGTGTGGGTGCGAGGAAGTTGCTTTCGCAACATGGCATGCCACACGTTTGTACGGAACTGTGTAATTACACCTCACCTTAGTGTCCAGCATGGTCGCGCACATGATTTTGGTGTTCTGCATTGCCTCCCGCAAAGCATCTAGGGTAGCCTGTTTTGTGTGAGTACAGTATGGGAAGGAGTGTGAGCACGGCAGTGTGTGTGGGAGAGCAGGCACGGAATTACTGACTGCAGGGTGCACACGCAACCTCGCATTGGAATACCCACCTGGTGGTACTCGTGTGAACCGTGACTGAAGTTGAAGCGTGCCACGGACATGCCTGCTCGCAGCAGCTCCTCTAGCACCTGTTGAGATGTTGTGAGTGCAGGGTGAGCTCATTTTGATGAGCAAGAAGGATGCATTTGAGTGAGTGAGTGCGTGAGGCCTGTCAAGTAACACACTGTCTCTCTGCTCCTGTTGCTCCCCACACTCACCGGTACAGTGTTGGACTTGGGACCCAGGGTGCACACCACCTACGAGCAGGCAAGCAGTAGCGAGGGGTGAGAGGGGAGGAGCGCAGCCGCTCCCAGACACGAATGCGCAGGCGCATTCCGTCCGGTATCAATCACCGATCCAAGAGCCGACGCCCCCATCCCTCAAACAAACGCTCTCGAAACGCCATTAGTGAAAGGTATGGATTGGGTTTTCTTTTGCCTCCTTCTTCTCGAGGGCAAGAGGAAAGCCGGTTAAATTATGGGGAGACGGCAACAAACCTTGGTCTTGCATATCGTGGCGGGTGTGCCTGCAAGCACTGCCTCCAGTCCTAAGTGAACCATATTTGCTTTTTTGGTAGTGAATTAAAATGCTGTAAATTTGTCAACGGACCGCGGCTAAAAAGCCAAGCAAAATATATTCGTATCTATCTCGTTATTGTGAGTTCAAACACGATTTTGAATATGAAGTAGAGGACTTGGCATCGCTCTCCTGGACTAAGTCAAGGGCTGGTAAGTTGACACATACACGCACGCATACACTCACACACGCTTACACGCACATACACACACAAACACACACACACACATACTCTCGTGTATGCACACCATATTTGCACACATGCACACACATAAACGTACACACATGCACACACACATACGTACACACATGCACACACACATACGTACACACGTACACACACACATACACACACAAACCAATACACGCACGCATACACGCAAGCACACACACAGGACTATGGGGAATGACTTCAGTCAGCTCCATGTCCATCCCTCTAATTCTGGAGATAGAAGTCAGCCTGGCGGCGGACTCAGCCTGGACGCACTTGGAGGTGAGGAAATTAGCCACGTTTTTTAGTCATTCCATTCCTGTGAGAGAAAGCCTGAAGAATCCAAGACGAGGTTTGGATGTTGCTTAACCGCCTCGCTTGTCATTAGTCAACACACGCACCCATGCACATGCAGGCAGGCACGCACAAATACACAAGTGTAAGCCTGCGCGTATTCAATTACGCGTGTACACACTTAACGCACACACACATGCAGTCTCAGACAACCTACATGCACACACAACTGACATGCTATGTAAAGTTATTTTGACAAGCGCGTGCACAAACAGAGGCTTTTTCAATATGCTCACGTTAAACGCATTGCCTTATGTTTTGTGAATTCTAGAACTTATGCTTGCAACGTGATCATGTGAAACTGGAAATGAAAGCTTGCTTTGAACATGTTGAGAAGCACATGCACCATATGCAGGTTACTACAGACCAGCAGTGGGGCGAAAAGAGGAGTTGGATGTCAAGGCCGAATGGTAAGGCCTGGCTTGTGTGCCTAAAATTCAAAACTGATCACAGATGTTCATATGCATGGTCGTGATAATATATACTAATTGCATACCTTGATTCTGACACAGCGATTTGTGCGTTACGAGCAACAATAAGATCTTGCATAGGATTAACTTTGAATGCCAAGCCTCCTCGTTTTTGTTTGAGTTTGACAAAAATACATGGCAACATCTTGCATAGACACCATTGCACAGCTCTACAGATCTCCTGGACACGTATTTAAGTATTGAAACAGGAAGAACCTGTCATCACTGACCATGACCACAGCTGATTAAGCACAACACACGCGTACGCTCACAGGCTGGGGAAGGCTGTGCTGGCACAGGCCAATAAAATGGAGGATGCGCTAAATCTGAACAATCCGACAGATAAGGTACACGCCCAATTGTGTGAGTGTTCCAATTGATCTGCCAACGTTTGCTTGTGTTGGGAGATGCCTTGCATGGTCCATCGGGTGTGATATGGGCCTGGTTCCCTTAAAGCACTGGTCTTTCTCAATCTATTGCGCGCTATGGCTGTACATGAGCGTTTCCCTGCAGAGAGGGTAGTTTTAGGAAAAAGTGTCTTTTTTAAGTCAGGTTCACAAGATAACACAACAAGTGTCGCCTTTACACCATTATACAATACTGGTAGTGAAACTCGGTCTCACCGCCCTCATAACCTAACCCTATTCATCTAACGTTTGCCTCTCACAACATCTATCCCACAGGAGACGTCCATGGCTATGATGGGCGGCCCCCAAAAGGTTGAAGCGACTAGCTTGGCTTTCGGATCTTCCGCCCCTACCACCACCAACAAGCTGGCTCGCCACGCCCCCGCCAACAAGAGCGGCAAGCCTCCCAAATCCGTGCAACTGGCTGCCTCAAGCACAAACGGCAGGGGTGGGCTGGCTAGCGATCTTCCAATGTCCAAGTCCATGGGTGCAACAGCATCAGTAGCCAGCTTACAGGCAAGTTTGAGGACGTTTCTGAGAACGCACTGCTTGAAATTAAGCCGGTAGCGAGCTTGTAGGTGTGGCTTGCTTGCCGCAGAACCGCATTGTGTAACGCTGGCGGGAGGATTCAGCACCTAGATGCAGACGCGTTGCAAGGGGAGGAGGACCAGGGCTCCATTGCAACATAAAATTGGTGCGCACGTATGCAAGATTCGAGTCCTGCGCAAAAATCAAGCAGCGTGTGAGAAGGAAGGAGTCCAAAGCCGTAGAGCACACAAGACAAGCAGTCTGTTTCCCATTTCAATATAAGCTCCTTATTTTGAGTGTTTGCTTTGGCAATTTCAACCAAGTACACCTTGGCTCAAGCCAGCCGAAGCTGCAGCTGCTCTTTGTCACATAGCCATCAAATTTGTGGACCTAACCTTTCTGTTCTCATCCCACACCCCAACTTCCAGAAATATTTTGTTAAATCTCGCACTTTCCCGCACCCCCAAAAAAATGGTTTTTCCCCTTGCCGCTGTCATCCCGCGAAGCTTTTAGCCCTGTTCAGCACCAATAGCTCTGAATGCAAAAGAACACTACAAAAGGGAAAAGGAAAGTCATCGTACTGTTTGTATGTAGTTAGCTTGACGCTCTTTGTTCTTCTGCCCTGAACCTCTGCTGCCCTTCCCCCCCCCAAATCTGCTTCTGCTTCATCTAACCACTGTCTGCTGCTGGCGCTCTCCTCGCTCTACTCACTGCTGCTGCTGCTGCTGCTGCTGCTGCTGGGTGCCTTGCTTGTGCTTGTGCTTGTGCGTGCTGATGGTGCGGCTTGGGTGCAGGCAGCCTTGGTGCGTGACCTTGTTTGCCGCTCCAGCTGCCCCACCTGCTCATATGTTAGCTACTGGGCTGCTCTAATCTGCTCTGCGTGCGCAAGCATTGAGCTTGGTCCTCCATGGTTTTTCTTTAGCCTGCCAGGAGGCCTTACATCGCCGCTTCCTGCGCCTGTTGCTCAGCCTGTTCCACTTTTGCTTGCAGTAGCTTGGCTTGGTCGGTTGCCAGCTGCTGCTTCTTTTGCTGCTGAAGTGCTGCTTTCTGCTCAGTTGTTGCTGTGCTCAGTTGTTGCTGTGGAAAAGGCTGCGTGCGTCCCGCTGAAAAATCCTCTTTGAAGCAATCAGTTCTGCTGCTGCTGCTGGGGATGATGCTGGGGCGGGGAGGGGGGCAGGGGGGGGGCGGGGAGGAGGCCGGGTGGCCTGTCATGCACACACACAAGAGACTTGCGACCCAAACTTTAATATACACCAATCCCGCACAACCCTGCAGGGTCAAAAAACTATATATTAAAGCTTACCACAGTCACCCTGCAGGGCAATAACGATATATGTGCAGGTGTTCTTAGAAAAGCTACAGTAATTCAAACCAATCAAAATGCAATGCGGAAATTTAATCTTACTTTGCTCTACGCTTTTCCCACCAGTCACAGCCTTGTTATTAGAAGCCCATTTCATCGTACAATATGCACCCTCGCTTCACCCTCTTACTTAGTCATAAAATGTCACCATCATCCTCATAAGCAAACATTATGACTTCTTGTCATATTAATGCGCCTATAGAGACTCACCCTCATTGTACAGGACATCCGTCTATTTGTTGGCCCCCCAGTTCATACATCCTTCCTTATATACTCACCCTCATTGTGCAACATACCCACCCCTTTGCATATGCTATACGCTATATGCTCCCTCCGTCCTATACCTGCCCTACTACCTACCCTCTTGCCTCTTTTGTTATAAAATTGGCCTGTCTCTCTTTTTCATCCTGCTCGTGCAGGGTGTTTCAAGGCCCGGTACCACACCCATGAGGAACCGGCACTTGAACAGTGCCTCACACACCAGACCATCTGCTAGTGGCCCCCCATCAGGGGACTCACGGCCTATGACCGCAAAGAGCCTGGGCACGCCAGTGAAGGTAAGAAGGAGCGCCTGTCGGAAGTGGGGGTGTAAATGGTGCAACGAGGCGGGGTTGACAAACACACACATACATAAACACACATGCACACACACATACAAGAATTTACGCTCACAACATTTGCACAAGTGCATGTACAAACACGGCTGACACTCACACATACACACACATACACACATACACACACGCGTACACAGAGCAATAAGAGCAAAGCAGCAGCAGCGATAGAGGCCAAGCGTGCAGCAGAGGCAGAGGCAGAGCTACGGGAGCAGCATTGGCGTGTTCGTGTAGGGCGGGCAAAAAGACGTCTGTACCTCTACCTTCGTAAGTATGCCTGTCTTAAGGAATGGTAGGTGCGTTGTATATGACACATGACGTAAGCATGGAATATATACCTCGGGATTTCAGTGCATACACTCCTTTGTACATATGGTTTCCGGCCGACCCTAGCATTGCAGAGTGGTTAAGCATTGGTAACGCAGGGAGGGAAGGTGGAGGGGGGCTGGTAATGCATGGTATGGTAGTGCATGTTAGTCCCTGGCGCGAAATTGCATGGTAGTGCATGGCATGGTAGTGCATGCAGTGCACGCGTCCAAGAGCAGGGCCCTGTCCTATGCACTTGTGTGTATGTGTGTGTGTGTGTGTGTTGACACCAGTGCCACACACCCTCCTGATGGCACCCTATCTTCACAGGTGCCTACATGGCCTGGATGTCTGTGCTGAAGAAGATGCGCAAAGGGTGAGTGCCGTTTACTGTGTGTGAGCCTGAGGAGGCTGGTCAGTTGTTTCACAAGTATTAGTATGCAAACGTGGTTGTCTCTAGCCTGGAATTTTTACGCGTCTGCAGCTGCGTTGCTCAGCCCGTTCTAGCGCCTGGAATGGACTTACAAAAGGATGCAGACACAGTTATAGTGGACGTGAATTGCAGTTGCAATGCAACACACAAGGTGCCGCTTCGTAGCAAGGCCGCTTTACTTGCAGAACGGTGACAAGGGATTTCTGGTTGTTCCTCCTTGTGCCCATCTTCCTTGTGCCATACTCCTTGTGCCATCCTCCTTGTGCCCATCATCAGGTATGCCGGGTCATTAACCATTGAAAGCCTGCCAATCCATCTAACCAACGCCCTAGGGGAAAGCAACACCCAGGTGAGTGCGGTTTTTGTTTTGGTCGGGTGGCCTGTGCTTTTGTGCTGTTGTCTCACCCTGGCAGAGCCCATCTCAGCCCCTGTACGTGCCTCTCAGCTGTTCCTGCCGCTCGTGTAGAAAGGTTCTTTAAGGATACAGCAGAGCACAGCCTAATCTCCTGTTTCCCCCCTCCAGCATTTTCTCTCAGTATCCCCTGCTGCTTTACACTGCAGATCTTTCTAGCCATCCTAGACTATTGTGCCTTGCACTCTGCGACCCCTGCTGCTCACACACCTGATCTTATTAGCCATTCCAGGCTGTTGTACCTCAAAATTTGGACCATCAATACTCAAAGCAGTGGCATCCTAGAACCCAATAGGTTATACGTAGGGAGCGGCGTATACTGGTATATGGAAATTCATAGACCGGTATTTATATAATACCTTTGTATACCCTTGTACTGGCGTAAGGGGTTCATCCTGACCGGTATGATTCCAACTGCACCCCCACAGGATGATGATTTTGATACAATCGTATGGTGAATAGATCTTACCATATTTAGGCGAGTACCCAAGGTGGGATGCTGGAAATATAATTCGGTCAGATATCCCAGTCATTTATACTTCTGGCAAGGGCCCCAACTCTCCTAAAATTGTGGAAGTCGTCCATTCTTAAAATTGGTCTTGCCAAAGGTATCATAGTTGCATGCCTGTTTGAATCGTGCTGCTCAGTTGCTTTGTTGACCTGCTTCTGAAGGATGGGCAGCTGAGAAATGTGCAGCCTGCCAGTGTGTGATTTCACAGGTCACCTAAAAAACATATAGCCCTCTGGCCCAAATCTGGTGGCTATGGGAATTGGTGTAATGGTAAAAACATCTGTCTAATTTTGGCAGCAGAAATGCCTCAAAAAGACCGAGCTGATCCTTTAGGCGGTATAATGGAATTTCATTTATTGAAATGACCTTGTGCCGATCCCTACTCATGTTTATTTTGCAGCTGTGATCTGACTGCTTTTCAAGTCTTTGAATGAGATACGCTATGCACTCCCAAGCCGGAAAAGCTATATCAGTTCCAGACAACGCGATCTTTTGTGTGTTTTGCTGTACAGTTTGGCATCCACCTCACGAACCTTGGGCAGCAGCTGGCTTCTGCTAGCGACAGCACCACTGCTGCTCAGGACCAGCAAAAATTGATGGGGAGCATGGCAAGCAGATGGCGGAGTCGTACTTCCTCTGCCCTGGTATGCCTCCAGCACCAGCTTTTGTTAGAAAAATCATCATGTCCTCCACTTCTCTGTTTCACTTTAGTTGGGGGAGTGGAATCCCCACCTGTTGCTAATCTATGCTGAAATAAACTCTCTGGTGCTGTGTTATTGGTTTGCTTGAGCTGTGCAGGGCAGATCACTGTGACACCTGATGCACACCCGTCCAGGCAATTCTAAGCTAGAGACTCTAACAATAATGTGCGATCAAAGCTATCTGATCAGAGCGTGGACATTAGTATGAAGGCATCTATTCTGTGCTCGCATTGCACATGTACACACACGTGCGCATGCTTGCGCGCATGTGTACGCACGTAAACACACACACACAATTACACCTACACACAATTCAAAAACAAACTTACACAAACACTCACACACATATATACTGACACGCACTTTGGTGCAGGCTGATCAGGGCGCACCTCGCACATCCAGTGGCCGGAAGAGCAGCACCAACCGTGCCTGTGAGTCGATCGCATTGACCGTGCTTTTGTGCAGGCACAATGTTGCTTAGGAGCTTGCATCTTTACTTGTCGCACTCCTGTGTTATGCAATTTCAAAGCTCTGACTGGATCTTTTTTGTATAATTTGCTTCACCACTCGCTTACTTGACTATAGCAAAAATAAAGATGGAGCAGCAAGGTTGCCTGCATGCTTATTGCTTTTAGTTTGTGGGCAAAGCAGTTCGCGTGCTTCAAGTTGCAGATACTGCATCTCCTGCACAGCTTATTGCACCTTGCTAAACATTACCTTTCTTATCCCAAACACACAGCTTTTACTGGGGATGTGCACGCGTACACACCCTCAATCCCGTGCATGCTTATACATCAATGCGCTCTAATGTGCAACTGATGCTCCTTAGGGGAACCGAACGGACTTGCATCAACAACCCCCTCTCCTCCCGCCCTTGTGCCCTCTGATGCCCCTCCTGCCCCTCGCCGGCGACAGAACGCACGCAGCCTTGTACCAGTAAGCGTGAACATTTGCATGCCCATTGAGTGTGGCTTTTTAAGTGCCCGTAAAATGCGAACACTTGCATGTCCATTGGTTGTGAGCGTTTGCATGCCCAAAGCGGGTGAACATTGCATGTGCAGTGAGAGTGAATGGTAGCTGTTACATTTGTTAGCGCGTTATGGGCAGCTCTCGCATGCCTGGCACAGACCATCATATCCAGAATCCACACACTTGTGCACTAACACTTGCACTTACAATAACACACACAGGCAGGGCAGGGAGGGAACGCGACTATTGCTGCCAACACAGCACCTCCCACATCTCCTAACCAAGACGTTCTGCAGAACTCGCACAGTGCAGCCATTGCGTCAGGTCAGTGCACGGTTCTGCTTCGTTCCCTGCAATCTTGAACACCAGGTTCAGCCTGTGCTTGCACACTGTATGTAGTATCTGTACACGGTTCAAAATGTTTTCAGCTCTACCAAGTGCGTCTTATACTCGGCTGTTCTTGCAAACACAAATATGCACGCATACGCATACACCCCCCAAACGCACGTACCCGCATATGCACACACCGTCTAATTCATGCACACGCTCATACAAACACACTCACACTCACATGCACACACAAACACACACACAAACACACACACACACTCACACACACACACGCACGCACACATGCATGCGCTCATGTACACATATACACATGCATACAGGGGGCCGACGTCAGATTAACCCCAGTTTGCTCGCTGCGTATGGGGGTGGCCAAAACAGAATGAGCAATGGGGGCCGGAAAAGCCTTTTGGATGTAATGGCTGCCACCCTTCCAAAGTGGGTCCTTTCCCGCTACTGAATTGGGAGAGGCTCCAGTATCTGTGCACCTTTATCTATTTCCTCTTTAAATGCAAGGGGCTGCTTGGTGTTGTACAATATGCTCATTAGGGTATTGCGTGATATTGCCTGTTTTCCAGCTCAGGGTCCAGCCATACTGTGTCTTAGTAGCGTGTCTTTCCTGCATCACGTATGTTGTCAAGTGTTGTGTGCACATGTATGCAGAAGTTCACAGTGTGTTCCTCACCTATGCTCTCAGCTCACAGTGTTTTTCTCACCTACACTCTCAGCTCACAGTGTGTTCCTCACCTACACTCTAAGCTCACAGTGTGATCCTCACCTATGCTCTCAGCTCACAACCCATAACCAACTGCTTGCCTCCTGTTTGCAGGGGGAAAAATCCTTTTCAGTCCCGGCGTGACAAGAGCCAAAAAGGGAACAATAGGGCAGCAATAGAGAAGGGCGGAGATGCCTTGAGCTTGCATGTGCTCTTGAATAAGGCCAACGCTCGTTGGGTGGAGAAGCACCTAGCTACAGGAGGCAAGTGGACACAGCCTTTTGTGGTGGATGCCAAGAACTTGGCTTCCAATGGTGTTGACATGGATATGTATGAAAAGGTGAGCATGCTTTTGGTGTGTATGTGCATGTGTGTGTCAGCATTTGTGTGTGTGTGTGCGTGTGTGTGAGTGCATGTGTGTGTCATCATTTGTGTGTGCAGGTGTGTGTGCTCATGCGCAAGCGTACGTGCATGCGTGTGCGCGTGTGTGTGCGCATGCGTACGTGTGTATCCATGTGACCAAATGTTGAAATCAAGTAGGAACTGTCTGAGGTACTATTTGTCTGGATCTTTGTTACGTTACATTTTGAATTGCATTCATCCCTTGCCGGCACCTTTGTCAAAGGTTCAACTATTTGACATGCAAATTATGTTCTTTTGGGGTTGGTTGAACTGAGCTGCAGGTTTCCAACGACCTCTTATCTCAAGGGAAGATGGCACTGCAACTCGTGTACATTGGAGAAGAGCAGGTGACTTTCTCCGTCATGAATTCAATGTAACGTGACAAGCATGCTACGCCAAAAACGCACTGAAGTGCATTTGCATTTATATGAAGCTGCCGTCCTGAACCCGTTGCTCTGTTGTGTCTTCTTGTGTGATCCTTCATCTGGACCTCTCCTCCATCCTTTTTGTCGTTTTTTTTCGTTTTTGGGTGAGGTGCATTACATCCAGCAATGTGATAATCTGCTGCAGCCTTGTGGCTTCTTTCCGTGCTGTTGTACCCACTCCCTGAGTGTTTCGCTACCCAAAAAAATAGCCCATGCTTTCCCCACTGTCTATGCCCTCTCAAACACAGATCGTAAGCATTGGGGAGGATGCCGCGAACGCCGCCAAAGTTCCTTCGTGCACTGTTGACTTGTGGGAGATCTTGAGAGTGCACTACCCTCACAAGGTGTGTGTACATGAAAATATGCGTTGGGGTCGATGAATGTTCAGCTGCCTAGTGTTGGAGCTCTGACCAAGTTCTGACGAAGTTCTGATTAAGTTCTGACTAGTAGTCCCTCTGTTTCCTTCGTCTTTATCGACTTCTCTCTTTCTCTCTCTCTCTCTCTCTCTCTCTCTCTCTCTCACACACACACACACACACACACACACACACACACACACACACACACGCACACACATACACACACACACGGACACAGATGTAAGTATGCATTTGTAATGCCAACTCTTAAAGGATTCTTTAGTGCAATGAGCACCTTAACCCCCTGCGCCCTTCCCTCAAGGTTGCAGGCTGAAGAGCATGTGCCTGCACCCTTATTGCTTTTCAAAATTGAGCAAGCTTCTCAAATCTATGTCCTTGTTTGCCTTCCTCACGTTTGGATGGTCATCCAATAGACCACGCAATATGTTTGCACGTGTGTTAGCAGCGTGGAGCACAATACCCTTCCTTCGTTTAATTCCGGAGCTTGTTTTTGCAGGTACCTGCTGGATCACGGATAAGCGGTCTGACATTGCTGGATCGGCGGATCCTTCAGGCTTTAACGGATGTGGAAAGGTACAATTTCAAATGGAGTGCGCTATTTTGAACAACTTTAAGTGGCAGTCCTTGATTAAGTTGCCTGTATCAGACTATAAGCAACCCCGTTTGATTTTTTACAAAACAGTTCTGTCCACATTAGAGGGGAATATCTGTCAAAGACTATTATAGCAATGGTATACCTTAAAATCTTAAACCCGCAGCTTGCCGCTTGTATCCCTTAGTGAGTAATTTGTTTCTTTTATTGTGTTGTAGGCAAGGAGGGCCTTCAGCACCCTCACAGCTGGTCATCATGCTGTGTGTGGATGCCAATGTCGTACCATTTGTGGCTGAGCAGGTGGGTTGGGTGCGCATCTGGTACAAGTGTGAGCCCTGTTGCAAGGATGCCAATCCTTTAGAGTTGCAGAACCATATTTACAGATTGTATCCCAAAATGTGACTTGTGAAGAGCCTAGTTCACAGACTCAATTCAATCCAAAGACTCAATTCAAATACTCAGTTCAAAGATGTAACGGTCGACAGAGGGTATCGTCAAACGTGATATCCGCTTACTCCACTTACTCACACACACGCTACACGCTCTACACACAGCACGCACACATGTTTCAAGCTACGTTCTCCCATGAATATAGTCATCCACCTCTGGAAATGTGATGGGTTTTTATTCATCCTGTCACTCAGACTCTTCATCTTACACAACATGTTGCAGTCAGGATTCCGTTCAGCACAGACATTTCATTTTGTAGACATGAAGATGGGGAAATCTCAATTTAGCTGACAAATCAAGCGATGGTTTCAATTTAAGCAACAGTTTCAAACTTCAACTCAATGCCTGCCGCCTTTCAAGTACCTGACACACATAGTGACTGCATATAGAATAATAAACATTGCACGCATTACTATTCTAAAACCTTCACACACAGGCTGCCCTCAAGCGCTATTGGGGCCTTCATCAAGACCAAATCATCATTGTCTCAATTCAGCGGTGCGCGGGTTTTAGAATGTGTAGGGGCACACAGCCCTTATGCTATGTGCACAGTATGCCAGCTGCTTGGCTGCAGTGCTACTTGTCGGTTTGCTTGCCTATTATCGGTGCCTGCGCCTTTCTTTCCTTTCAGCAGCATGCAGACAACAAACACCTGGGGATAGCAAATGCGTATGTTGGCCTATGAGCTTGAGACTCTAGCGTTTTTTTATATGCACGCATCTCAGGTTCCCTGGAATAATGTGGGACGGTGAGAATCGGATGTTCAAGGCCAACTATTCGCACGACTGTCCCTACGTCAGCGCCAGGTTTGTTGTGTTTGCCTATCTGCCTGCTTTGTAACTATACGTAGTTACACTGCCCTGCCTGTGTATGGTGCCTGTGCATAGGCAGCATTGACTGAATGCTGAAAAGCTCCTATATTTTATCATTACAAGAATTGGGTTGAATCACAAAAGCTTCACACCTTGTTTTGTGACTATCTCAACGTAATGGCCCTTAACCCATGTTGTTGCACATTGTTTTGGGTTGACCACAGTCACACACGTATGATATGTACAAACAGAGTTGCTACGTTGAAACCTACGAAGGTACGGTTTAATATGATGCATTTGTATGGTTCTGGCCAGCCCTGCTCGCTTGCCATTTGTATACGCTTGCTAGCCTGAATTCCCTGAAAAAAGCTCACTCTTTTTTGCTGTCCCATCCCCCCACTGCAGTTCCGGCTATGCGCTCTTAGCCTTGAATTGGCCGTCACATGCTTTTACAGTCACAGCCACGCAAGAAGACAGCAGCAGCAACAACAACAGTAAACACGAGCCAAAGCCTGTAGTAAGGCACTACATAGCAGGCAGTGTGCTCTCTCATTTAGCACAGCGGGGGGTACAGGTATGAGCGTGTGTGTTGTGAGTGAGTACGCATGCGTGTATGCATGTGTGTGTATGGGCCTTTACTAAATGTTTTGTGGACGTGATGGTAATGTGCTGCCCAGAGATCCATCTTACTTATTCCGTAACTAACGTTTGTGGCGTTTCGGTGTATGTTGTGATCCTGCCTTCAAGCTGCAAAGGAACTTGATCTAGCATCCAGCATAAAATAGACCTGGAATTGTTTGTACACACGCACATGTGGTAATGATTGCCGTCATTTTCATGCACCCTCTTCCTTGCAAACAAACCCACACACACTCTGTCTATGCACAAAAAATATAAATATTTGTATATCCCTCTCTCTCTCATTCGTATTCCCTCTCTCTCTCTTTCTCTCTCTCTTTCTCTCTCTTTCTCTCTCTCTCTCTCTCTCTTTCTCTCTCTCTCTCTCTCTCTCTCTCTCTCTCTCTCTCACACACACACACACACACACAATCTCTCACACACTTACCCTCCACACTCATCTCCAACCCACACCACACGCATGCAGTACATGTATTCCTCACAGCTATGTGACTTTGAGAGCCTGAGCCCTAATCAGCCAACTCCTGACCCTCAACTGTGTGGTCCTGGAATTTACGCCATGGACACTCAAGGCGCATCGACAGCCATGCAGGTTTGTATTTAAATCGTGGGGTTTGAGGAAGCTTGACAAATGCTTAAGCAGGGGCATCAAAACTCGTGTTTTTCTCTTTGCTTCTAAGCCTAATAGCCTGGGCAGGTTGGAGCCGCTCAAACATTGGGTTTGCAGTGTGTGCATTAATTTTTTTGTGATCCACGCATCTGAATAGTGGGTAGGTATGGGCACGCTCAAAGGCCACTGCAAGTCCCTGTTTTGGGGAATCTGCTCTCCAGGCAAGCTCAGCAGTGTCAGAGACCTGGCTTGTTCTTTGCGCTCTCAAGCCCTGTTACGAGTCCTCACAAAAAAAGCGTGCTAACTGGAGGTGCCTATTCTAGGTTCATCACCCACATCTGATGCACAATTACTGTTGAGCTTGTCAAGAGGCTCTTGACAGGAGGACATACAAACCCCAAGCATGGAATGCACAGAGCACTGACTAAATTGTCAGTTAAGCCTCATGCCCAATCTTTAAAGCAGGAGCATCATTACAAACATTCTGGAAGCTTGCCAAGTTTCCCATGACCTAACAAACATCTCTGCTTCATGCCAATTGAGAATGTCTGGCCTGCTTATCTGCGTATGGCACACTGCTGGTTTGCTCATGCCCGCGCAATGATTACCCTGTAATGCAGACTCATTCTCTTGCACGCATACACACATACATGGACATACACAACACACGCTCACACAACACACAGGTCGTCCAAGAAAGGACAGACGCACATGCGCGCCGGCTCAACTCCGTCGTGTTGGCTCCGGGCTCGGCCTCGAACTTCAGCTGCAATGTGGCAATGACTGACATGCAAACTACAAACGCACGGTCAGCGCTGCAGACCTTGAATAAGCAGCAAGGCCACTTACATTCGTGCACTTCTAGGTGGGAGGATATGGAGAGTGTGTGTATGTATGTGGCAGTATGATTGTGCAATCAAGCACTTGTGTGCGTCATTGCTGCTTACTTGTACGTTAGTGTGTGTGTGTGTGCACTTGCTGATCTTTGAGGAAAGGGTGGCGGAATGTTTGTAGGTGGAGATGCAACTTAAGGGTGTAAATTGGGTCACAGTCAATAGTGCAGGGCTGGCAAGGAAGGAATTTGAGGCTGGCTCTTTCAGGCTCTGATGGCGGCAAAAGTCGGTTGTTGCTGAACAGGCAAGTCCTGGAATGGGCACACAACAATGTGAGAGCCATAAGGGTGCCCATCTACTGGTGGGGAACCGCAAGTGACCAACGCTTCTTCTCTTCTAAGCTCTGCTGAGTTCAGTGTGTAACACTCGAACTCCAGTTTTTGAAGTGAAGCAAAGTGATATCTCTCACATCACTCTTGCTTTTTATCTGTGTTCCTTCCCAGTTTCTCCATCTTTCTATTTACTTGGTCCTCACAACTGCTATTCCGTCATGGTTTATTTTTCTGCCTTTTCTTGTTTCCTTTTTTCGGGCAGTTGTGAGGACCTAATTCTTAGCAGTTGTGAACCGGCCTTGTAAATCATCCACCGCCATCTCACGATGCAAACGTAATATAACTCACATTCACATTTTCTGTTACTGCCCTGAGTGTGGGGCCTATAAACTTTAATCAACACAAACTCTTGTCCTGCAACTCAACGGTGTGGGTGGGCACACTGATACTCACAGAACCTGTTTTGCCTGCCACGCCCAGGAAACACACACACAGAACCATACAACCATACAACCATACACGGACACGGACACATGCACATGCAAGCACACGCAGACGCGCAACTGCATGCATACGCACACTCACGCACACTCTTGCACAGAAGCACATACATGCTTGCATGACTTTCCCTCGCAGGTACCTCTTAAACGTGCGCCATTTAATGACAATCCTCACAGGACCCTCCTCATTTCACCTGAAGCTTGAGGTGGGCAGGGTTTTTAAATGTATGCAACGACAGGGAATTTGTGCAGATGTTTTTTCATGACTGGACGTTTACGTACACATGCATACACACTCTTGCACACATACACGCACACTCATACACACGATACAACACACACGCATGCACGTAGTACACTCATATTTTCATACACACTCATTTTTTCTTACACACAACACACAACACTAACACTAACACACGGCCACGCTGTCAGGTCAAGGGAGCCTGTGTGTACCTTTTTCTTGACATGGCAGACATCACAAGTGGCCCTGGCGCAAACTGCATCTCTGTGCTGGCTCCCAAACCCACCAAGGGGCCAGAGCCACGCACCCTGGTGAGAGGCGTTATTATTATTGTAGGTATTAATATCGTGTCATTATCATCACATGTTGTGATTATTCTTATGAGGCGTTACTATAGTTTTGGGTATTAATATCGTATTAGTATCATCACTGTTGTTATTATTCTTATAACTTTTTTAATTCCGATAGGCGTCAGTATCAGCAATGGCAGCCCTGGACCGCTTGCAGTTTGTATGCAGCACGTGCTGTGCACGCTTAGCAGCGTGTGCATATACCGACTATCTGGGTCGCACAAATTATGTGCGTTCACACGTTAAATGAAACTCATGTAGAGAACGTTAACTTGCAAAGTATCAGTGGTGATGTGCTGTGCTTGCTTGCTGCATGTGATGAATAGGCCGCACTTTCCTTTCACACTCTCCCTGGAGAGTTTAAATTGCATGGTCAATGAAGGAGTTTTTTTTGCAAAGCCCCCCTCGTGGGGGCGTGGGCCCCTAGCGTTGTCGGATTCCCACCACACTTCACACAGGCCTCCCCAGGCTCACCCAGACCACCCTACGGGCAAAACTTTGACTCAGGCTCCTAACCAAAATTCGTACCGGACCAGAAAAGTGTGGAGGCCCTGGGGTGCGGTGTGTGAAGATTTAGAGCAAAAGATGTAAGGAAACAGGTGTTTAAATGAGTTAGCCGGGTCCTGAGCCCGTGCCTGCAGCTACTTTGTTAATAATAGCCCAGGACTACCTCGAGAGTCTATATATCTGGAGAGTCTGTTATGTCTGCAAGGTGATCTGAGGAAAAGGAAAGGTCATGTTACATTTTTTGCGGGGTCCAGACCTCCTTCCCAGGCCCACCCAGGGCACCTCCCGGGCTGAGATTCGGCACAGGCTCCTAACCAAAATTTCTACCGTGCCAGATAAATATTGGGAACCTGGGGTGCCGTGTGCAAAGTTATAGAGCAACGTTTTAGGTTTGGAAGCTCCAGGAAGTTGCCCAGGAGTCCTCAGCCAGGCCCCCCCGGACCACTTCCTGCTGGTGCAGTATCCGTTAGCGCACTTCCCTGGCTGCGGATACTGCGGCATGGGTCCTTGCCTGTGTTCCAACTGCAAAGTTCACGGTTGACCACAACTATAGTTTAGTCAGATACACAACGCGCGGAAGTTTGCTTGGGACCAGGACGGGACCAGGAATGTGGCCCTTGTTGGCTTGGAGTGCTCGTGGGGCGTGCAATTCAAGGCATGAAGCGCACGGTGCAGGTGCTTGCTGCGCATTGTGTTTAAAAGTGTATTGTAGCCAGCCTGGGCACCATGCTCGCACCTGCCTTCTCAACAGACAGGGAACAGCAGCAGCAGCACATCCTCACGCCTGCTGAGGAGCAAAGGCTCCTCCAGCACAGCGTCATGCACACCACTGCAGCGTCTGTGGGGTAGCAAGGCACACACAAAGGCATGCACGCATACACACACGGACACGCGCACACACACGCACACATACATACTCACACATGCACACACGCGCACACACACACAAAACACGCGCGAACGCACACACGCACGCACACACGCATACACATGCACACGCACAAAAACACAGACACGCATACGCGCGCAAACACACACGCACACACACACACACGCATACGCGCGCACACACACACACAAATATACACACACACATACACACACACTCACACACACATGCACGCACGCACGCACGTGTTGCACGCGTGATGGGCTTCGCCAATTTTGCAGTGTCGCTAGCGACACTCCCTCACTTGTCTGGTACATATTTGTCTTTGTGTACTAAAACTAAAACCTTACTCAGGCAGCAAAAACCGCTCCCCACATTGATTAAGGAATACATAAGGCGTGGTGTTTTTGCCTCAGTGGCTTGTGCTGCTGGCTTGCTGCTTGTAAAGGAAGAAGGAGTGAATGCCACGTTGTGCACGTGAATGCGAAAAAATTGAGGGGCAGGAAGCCTGAGCCTGTTGACTCTTGCTTGCATTGAAAAGACAAAAATGTTATGAAACACAACATCGTTTCTAGAGCCGGACGTCTAGAGCCAATTTGTGCACTTCTTACACAATAGGCGTTCTATGTAAGTATTTTCCTCCCGGCATGATCTCTGCCCCTTGCGCAATTTCTTCGTAAAAAGTAGAGGCCTACTCTAAGACTAGATCCAGTGCAATTTATTGCTACAAAACAGCACTTCTTGGTCACAAAAAAAACGTGTCTTCCAGCTCTCATGCGCTTCTCTAATAGCGCCTGTCCTTATGTTCCCTCTGATAACAAGCTCACACATACGCGCACATACACACACGTCCAGGTCCACTCCAAAGACTGGATCCGTGACTGCAGCTCTGCCCTGGTGACTCAAGAAGCACAGCCCTCCTTCCGTGCGCGTGCAATCGCCTGCCTAGGCCATGCGTCTCCCCTCCTGGGCGCATCCTCCTTGACTTCTCATCTATCTGGAGGTTCTGTAGACACCATAGAGCCCAAGCGTGTGAACCGCAGCGGCTCCAGGATTTTGCTGCTGGTGCGCATGAATGTGTAACTGTGTCTATTTGTGGTTTGCTATCCAGGGGGGGGCAAGGCAAGTGTGTGATTGCAAGTTGGGACCTAGAGCCCCGGGAGGGGTGCAGGGCAATGAATGACACCAAGTATGTGGATCAATGCTACGCACAAGCCTCTTACTACGGTTCATAGGCTTGCACACACACACACATGCGCACAGGCACGCACACGCACAGGCACGCACACGCACTTTCACTCATTCGCTTACTTGCCAAAATGCACTTGCACATTAATTACACACACAGATCCGAGACAACGCTGTGAGCCGGAATGCCTACCGCCTAGCACGACAGTTAGTCAAGATGCCAGGCGACGAGCTCATCTTGTTGCATGTCATTTCTGCAAGTGCACAGCCTGCAGAGGCCAACGCGATGCTGGCCACATTTTCCAATGTTATGACAGATGCGCAGACCAAGCGGCGAGTAACGACTCAGGTGATTTCACTACTTTAACAGGGCTCTGCTGGCTATAGGTCATGCATTTACTCTGCAGTTGCCACTGCACGGCAACTTGGGTGTCAAATATGTATGAAGCTTTGGGAAAAGATGGGAGGGGATAACCTCTTTGCCTGCTTCTTGCCCGTGGCTACTTGTAGGTCACGCACCGTATGGCAAATGAGCAAATGAGTCAGACAAGCATGGCAGAGCCTCCCGTCTTTTGCAGCGGTTGGGTTTGGAAATAAGGACATGGAACAGGAGCACAAAATCAACAACGTAACCTGCAGCCTTAGCTTGTTTGCTCTGCTTTACCTCACAGGCCAAGTGTACGCTCAGATTATGACCACAGATAGAAAAGGTTCAAGCCACCGGACCATCTAGTCTGACCATGACACTGCCTGCTCCCCTGACCCTCTAAGTAAACCCTGCTACTTAACGCTTGCACCTGCTGCAGCTCACCATTCCCTGCGTGTATGCTGTAAAAAAGCTCAACGTGTGCCTTGTGTGGCCGCTAATCAGGATGATGAGCCGTTGGCAGAGAAGGCGCCCACGCTGTGTTCAATCACTGAGCAACGCAGTCCTTTTACAACTCGTGAAAATGCAGGTCGCACCCGTGGAAAATTCAACCCCCTGCCAGCCAAATCGTCTCACTCAACTTTGCGCAAGCATATCTCTGCACCCACTCCACCATTTTGTGACCTGAGACATGCATTGGATAGCTTTTTTTTCCCTTTCAGCAAATGCTTGAAGGTTGGGGAGAGGTGCAAAGGGCTGGTGAGATATTTGGGTGAAATTCATAAATCAGGTGGGGAAAAATATGCCAAAAATCAACCAGGCAACCGATTGACCCCATTGAAAATTTGTCGAAGTCATATAATTCGGCCGCAACTCTGAGAGCAAAGACCGGGCTGAAACTCGCAGTAGGTAAGGAGCGACAGGTTTTCTCTTTTTTCCCTGTGTCCCTTGTGTGAGTGTCTCCCACTCGCCGGCGTTCCCAGTACCCCTGCCCCAAACTCGACATTACAGCATTGTTATATAACGTGTATAATGCTTATATCCTGAAGCAGAGGCCGATCAGGGCAACTTCAGAAATGCACCTTTTCCCTGCCAAGTGGGTGCAAAATACGCAGCGGGCCCCACAGAACCCCCCAGAATGCTGAATTTCCAGCAAATGTCAATAATTTAGGTATAGCATCAAGTATATAGCATTCAGATGAGGTATAGGGGGCTTTGAATTGGGTGGAGAGCTATATGAGTTTGGTAGGGTGGGTTTTTCACGGGGGCGACCTGCAGGGTGACTAGTTAAGATGTCAAGTGCATCACACCTGTTTCTTGCCATACCTACAAGATATCAAGTGCATCACACCTATCACTTGCCTATACCTGCAGAGTTTACAGAGTAAGCCATCAGTCAAAACGTGCGACTGCTAGGCTCAAGTGCATCACACCTGTGTCACTTGCCTATACCTATATGTCACTTGCCTAAACCTGTATGTCACTTGCCTATACCTGTATGTCACTTGCCTATACCAGTACCTGTATGTACCTGTGTTGCCTCTACCTCACTTGCCTCTACCTATTTGCCTACACCTGCCTCTGCCTACAAGAACTTGATTTCCCTTGCATGCTGCAGATACTTAGGGGGCTCACAGCCTGGCCTCTTGGAACGGTCACGAGTGAGCAAGGTTGACCTCAAGCTCTTTTTCTCATGCATTGCAAGGATGGTGGCTGACACTAAGACACTGCGTTCCTGATTGCTTCCTGCTCTGGGACACAGTCGTTTTTGGAGAGGCAATGAAGAGGCAGCTCAGGTGGCAACAGCACAAAGGAGGAAGTCAGCGCTTGCTGTGTACCCATTGCTTTGCTCCCTTGTGCTATACCCACCGTATATATTATATATTACTTTACCATATTTTCCTAGCCTATACCCACTAACCACTCTCAGGTGAACGGGCTGTCAGAAACGGTGCAGCATGAGGTGGAAGTGCTGCAGCCTGACCTGCTGGTCATGGGCACAGAGCACTTAGTGCGTGCAGAGCCCAAAGGTGCCTCACCTTTTCAATCAAGATTTGCTGGTGCCTCCAGCCTCGGCATGCAGGTATGCATGTGTGGATGTGGCAAGGAAAGCGGTGTCCGTTGGTGCGTTCTAGTGCGTGCTCGAGTGCCCCAAACTGTACATGCTACCTGCTCTCAGCTTCGCGTATGGCTGGCAGGGTGGTTTGGCCATGTATTGTGCTTTGCTCAGTCCACAAAAAACATGAACCTTGCAGTGCACATACATACACACAAAGTGTGCAACAACATGCACACACACACATACACCTCCTGCAGGTCACTAGCTTTGTCCTGGCTATGGCGCGCACCATCACCGACGTACCCTTGCTCGTGGTCAAGTCCAATTCTGCAGGTAATGCAACATCATTCTGTGCCGGTTTACAATGTTCGATTGCTGTAGCATCCCTTAATGTGCATGAGCTCGTGCATATACATATGTGTGTATACATATGCCTCCTTCAGACTTGTTGTGTGTTGAAGCTTCCTGCAATGCAGCTCATCTGGCCATAGAGGGAGAGAAGAAGGTTGGCTCTTCCGCACAAAATACCAAAATCCTGAATGGCACTCCAACAGGCCTCTCCCTCTTCATATATGAATCGACAGAATGTATAATGTATGGTTGCCATCGACAGCCAACCGTCACTGTGGCAGGATTCCATTTGTCTGGTTTAAATTTTCCCTTATTGCTCCTCCCCCACTAGCCTCCTCCGATATCGCGATCTCCTTAGCCAACCAGATTTCACAGCATCAAACGAACTTATTAGGCACACACACACACACACACACGCACACACACACACACACGCGCACATGCACGCACACTGAAGGTGAGCTGTTCAGCCAACCGGAGGCTGCAGCCACAGTGACCTCAGGGCTGAGGGTCGTCATTGAGGCCCAGAGTGTGACCAGCTCCTTGCTCCAGTGGCTCTGCCCTCGCCTGTCTCCTGACAAGGACCGCTTGTACCTGGTATGCGCTTGTATGCACTGCTACTGCTATTTAGGTGCTTGTATTCAGGTATCTAGGTAGGCACTGCTATATACTTGTTTGCACTGGTGTTGGCACAAGTTCCTGGATGCACTGGTATGTACTTGGCTACACAGGGACTGGTGTGTATGGTATGTACTGGTAGGTATGCACTGGCATACACGGTGTGCAATAGTATGTATGGTTTTCTTTCAGGGCTGGCCAGAACCATGTACACACAGCTTACGCACGTTTTCCAGGCAGGAATTTACATTTGATGTATATATCTGGTCATGTACGGTGCACACGAACAGTCCTGGCCAGCTATGTGTACATCGTGAAGTAATGAAAGGCAGTGGCAGGATTTGACAGGTGACTCGTAGCTTAACCCTTTGCCTTTTCATCCAAGTGGCCTCTTCCTCACCAAGGCTCTAGAGTAGGCTTGTACGCTTGAACACTTGTACGCACGCACATGCACGCGTACACACATACAAAGATGCACACAAACACAAATACTCACACAGGCACGACCGCACGGCTTGGACCAAGGAAATCAAGTGACGCCACAGACACAGCGAATGCTCAATGTGCTTAGTATTGAAGTAGCTGCTTTTGGGTACGTGTGTGCCTTCATACTTTGATTGCTCAAAAGGCCTCTGTGGCCTTCTTCCGGCTGGCATCGTCAACATCGCACATAATAGGTTGTATTGTAAAGATGAACACAAGTCGGTGCATTGCTATTATAACTCAACACTCCTACTTTCCGAGCTCATTGGGCAGCACGTGTTTTTTTTACACGTGAGCAGGAGGTTCTTGGGTTATGCACACATGTTACTAGGTTGGCCGGAGCCATACATATGGTTAAGTTATGTGCTTGTACATACGGTGGTTTTTTAGTAGGGCAATCTCCTTATACATGGTCACATATGATGTGTCGATATGATTCCAACCAGCTCTACGTACAACGATGGACAGAGACACTTGTTGCTCACACTCGGTTTGAAGTGTGTGACACATCAACCCTGATCACTTAAACATCCTATTCTCACGAATCCAAATGCCTGGCCTTTCCATCCGTCCCCAGACGCAACGTACGGAAATGGCCCATGAAAGAGGGACCAGGCGAAGGGTTCCCAGGTGGGTGGGTGTGCATGGCACGTGTAGCACAAAACTGTCAAGTGTTTGACAAGATGTGTATAAATTGCAGCACAGGACTGTGAAGTGTTTGACAAGGCTAATTGAAACATGCAGTCTAGGAGCATTCCTTTGACTTGTCTGTAAAACATTGTGTGACCTTTAAGGGAGTTGTGAAAGACATATGGTATATGGTACTGTGCTCTCTTTCAAGGCTGTCCCCTCTTTCTTTCCCTCCCCCTCCCCCTCAGCTGATGAAGTATGCAAACCCTGGAAGGTGCTACATCTTATGCTTCATCCTTTCCTTATGCCTTGTGCATGTCCCCTTCAGGCCTGTGCGCAAGTGAGCATGCCGATTTGCTGGGCCTCATTGCACCCAGTGCCAAGATCACGCCGCCTCACATTCTAGGTAAACGCGCAAAAACACACGCACACATGCACTTGCCGGTGCACACGCACGCACATTTACATACACACACACAAACAATTAAAGCCTCGGACATGCACGCGCACAAAAACACACCCAAACTTAATTCACGCACACCCTGTGATCACTCTCATAATGCAGATTTACTACGCACCGCGAAAACCAACGTCCTCGTCTGGCGTCAGAAAACAGGAGGCTCCCGGCTTTGATATCACTGTTCTTAAATCTTGGCACAACTTTGTGCTCAGTCTGACACACACACACACACACACACACACACACACACACACACACACACACACACACACACACAAACACACACACACACACACACACATACACACACACACACATCAATGGGATCTACTTTTCTTATGTTCACAACTGAATGAGATGTTGAGAACGAAACGAATGTGAAGTTAGATAAATTGACATCTGCAAGTTGTACCATAATGTCAGGAGCTGGCTGGCACTTGTGTGGAGTCTCTCCATTCAACCTTCTCGTTTCAATAAGCCATTCAAAGCCTTCATTGTCTTATTTCTTATTTAGTATGTGCGTATGTGCAGATAAATTGCTGAGTTCAGTGTGTAACACTTGAACTCCAGTTCTTGGAGTGAAGCAGAGCGATATCACTCATATCACTCTTGTTTTTTATATGTATTCCTTCAATTTCTCCATCTTTGTATTTACTTGTAAATAATCCACCGCCATCTCACGATGCAAACGTAATAGAACGATTGTGTGTGTAGCAGGTTTACAGGTGTGTATTTGGTAAGCTACCTTCAGACTAGCTCAATTATTAACATTGATAACAACGTTTTTTCTTTAAGCTTCCCAACTCCTTGATCAAGGCAACACTTGCAAAAAGGAAGAGAAACTCTCCAACCAGGGCACTGTTCAACAATCAGAAAGCACCATCCTTCTCAGCATGAGCTTCTCACTCGATTTGCTTATTAGAAATTTGTACGCTAAGAGGGAAACTTTTCTAAACTATAAGGCTTTCAGTTTCTCTAGCAATCCATAAGCCCTAGGCAATTCGTGTCCTAGGGTCCAATTTGCGTCTCAACATTATACAACGGGTTTTTTAAATGGCAAAATTTATCAGCCTACATGATAACTTTCGCCTCCTACAAGCCTTGCATCAAAGCTGGTGGCCCTCGTCACACGCAAAGATGTTGCTACCTCCAAATATACGAGCCAAAAGATTAAAAAGCCATACTCACAGATGCTTCCTCCCGTCCCACCTAAACACCGCCCCAGGGGTTTCGGTCTTAAGTTACAGTTGCATCCCTCCTGCTGGACCATTCCCCCAATACTGGAGTGAACACCCAAGAGAGAAGGTCTTTGAAGCAACTTGAAACTCTTTGAAACTGCAACACCTTCTCCTGCAAGTTCTCTGGTTTCTCTTTCTGCCAACCATCTTCTAAGAAAAGGAAGAAGAAAAAACTACGCAGGCAGTGAAAGGCACTCCCCACATAAATTAAGGGAAAGGAGCCATTTTGGTATCGAATATCGTAGATCTCCTCCACCATTAGAATAAGACAAATATCAATGGGGATCAGGAGGGTTGCAGGCTTGACTCAGAACTGCTCCTAACGAGAGTTAATAAGAGTACTGGAAAGTACGCGTCATCTTTCACAGAACATATGAACATATTTCCCCCCCCTCTGCTTTTTGCTTACTTATGCTTGTGTCATTTTAAAGGGGGGGGAATGCAACGTTTGGGTTGCAGTTAGGAAATTTCTGAGTTGGTTATTCATCCTTGCCTTTTGAACATTGAACCTGCCAGGTTCTAGGCTTGTTATATTAAATAGTATTTGTAATATCACTACAATAATGGTTGGGGCTGAGGGCCTCTGAACTGCCAGCTGTGTAGTTGGCTTCGCAGCGAACTCGCCCACTCGGTGGTGCTCCTAGGTGAGAGACCACCGATAACATTGCATCTGGTACTATGGACAAGTTCGGCAGCGTAGTTGACAAAATGTACACGAAGCTTGGAAGCAAGTATCTTGACTCTTTGAGAGACAAGACCCAGCTCCTTAGAGGGGTATAGTGTGGGATTGTTGTAGATGGTGCCACCCACTCCCAAAAAGTTGGTGTGGAGGGTAACGGAGGCTCCTTGAAGGATGGTGCAGAGGCGTTTGTGCTGTTCCTGCGCTGTGCTCAGCTAGTTCTAAGGTCTAGTGTCCTCACAGTACTTGATGAGATGGATGTCACCTTAAAGAATGTTGAGATCTTTGGGTCGGTGCTGTCTGGGGAAGGTGGATCTGCTAATGGCTGGCGGTGCTACTAAATTGCTCCTGGCCTCCCTCAGTTGCCCCCTGCCAGTCTTAAGAACCCACCCCCCTTCATTGCTAGTCTGTTGCTTTTTTGTTTCCGCGGAAATGGGAGCAACCAGTACAGCATCCGGACGGCTGGAGGTAAATCTATTTTTGTCTGAGAAATGGGGTGGAAAGAGCCACTTTTGTATAATCCTAATTTCAGCTGTATCAGGGATCGATCAGATATCTGGAGATTTTGCATAGCCAGCCGTTCGCTTCTGCCGATATAAATGGAGACAAAGAATTTCTCGTAGGACCCTAAGGAGCCTGTTTTGCTGATGGCTTTAAAGATCATGCTGCATGCTAAGTTGTGTTTCTCGATGATCATGTTTCTTATTTGCGTGTATTGGCATCCAGAAAAGCATTGTTTAGTAGTTGAGGGCATAGGGAGCAAGTTTGGCTAATTGAGCGTTAAAACCATGCTGCATGCTTTTGATTGTACAGGGTTCCTATTCTGTACTTCATAATGATGCACTTGGTTTTAACAGGGGCACAGGATGTTGTTAGGTAAGCGTTGCCAGCAGTTCCATTCAATGCTTGGCAGTGCCATTGGACCCTAGGACACAAAGTGTCTAGGGCTTATGGATTGCTAGAGAAACTGAGAGCCCTGTAGCTTAGAAGCACAAAGACCTCTGCAACATTCTCCAAGGAGCCTCCATTACTCTCCACATCATCCCTTTGGGTGTGGGCGGCACCATCTACAACACTCACACTCTGAAGCCTTTCAAGGGTCTGGGTTCCGATTCTCAAAGAGTTAAGAAGCTTGCCTCCAAGCTCCATGTGCACTCTGTGAAATTTGCTGCTAAACTTGTCCACACTAGACGTGCCCTTTCCAGTACTGTATCAACTCTCATCAGGAGCCGGTTTCAGGCCAGGCCTGCAACCCTCTTGATCCCCATTGATTTTTCCTTTCCTTTTCGCGGTGGAGGAGCTTTATGGTACTCGGTACTAAATGGCTCCTTTCCTTAAATAATGTGGGGAGTGGCTTTCACTGCCTGCGTAGTTTTTTCTTAGAAAAGCTAATTTTCTTAGAAAAGTTTCCCTTGTAATAAACTTGTAATAGCCAAATCGAGTGAGAAGCTCATGCTGAGAAGGTTGGTGCTTTTTGATTGTTGAACAGTGCCTTGGCTGGCAACCAGGAAATTTTTTCATGAGCTCCATGATATAAAATTTATACAGCTGGAAAACGTTTTTGCCCCATAACTCTGCAGCAAGTCAATCTTTGGTTGTAATGAGTATGCAGATAGCCCTGCCCTGCAACTGGCCCGTCGCTGTGAGTGTAGAGGTGTGAATGCTGCTGGCAGATTGTTAATTGACTATGCTATTGCAGCTGAGTGTGTTTTGGGCACGGGCAGGGTGCTGAGTGATGTTGGGCAAGCCACCTTTGTTGGCTCACCGGGACAGACAGTTGCTAGTAGGCCTGACCACGTGATTATGTCTAGTAAAGTGTATGGAGCTGCTCAGAGTGCCCGCATTGCGCCAGTGCGGCACATAAGTGATCACTGTACGATGAGCTTGGTCTTTCGTGTTAATGACGTGAGCTTTAATGCTGACTGGACATTGCAAACTGCGCATGTGTGTAGCTCTGGGGGATGTGGTACCAATTTCGTATTGAAATGGAACCCAGAGCGTGCTGGGATTTATGGCGAAGTCTTGGCAGACAGTACAGTGATGCAAGACCAATTTGCTCAAGCACTTGAGGAGAGGGATTATGAGAAAGCGTGCTTTTGCCGACGTTCTATGATTGTGCATGCTGCTAGCGATTTCAGAGTGGGTATGGGTAAACAAATTAGTGTCTGTGCTCCTTTGTGTGGTAAAAATAAAGTGCGCGACCCGCCTTGGTTTGACGCCCATTGCAAAGAGAAGCGACATTTGTTTAGGACAGCGGTGCAGGATGGTCAGGCTGTACATGCGTGCAAGTTTGCTAAAAAAGAGTACCGTGTACAAACGAGACGAGCTAAGCGTGCGTAGATTAAGTACCAGAAGGCTGCCTTTCTGGACGAGTTATTCAACAAAAACCCTGAGCTACACGCTATGCTACGTCAGCCTAAATGCACGCAGCCAACGCCACTGACGCAACCATCCTGGAATGCTTATCCTAGTCGGCATTTCCGTCGATCAGCAGCAAGAGGTGTGCGACCACGAGGTCTGGGGGTGGGGAGTGGCTTATCAGCTAGAGACATGGTGGTGCCGCTTGGACGTAACCCCCCCCCCCCCGAAGTTCTGCTACAACAAGGTGCTCAGAATGATTGGATGCCTGCTCCTGACACAATTGATCCCCCTAATAGCGATACCATGCTTGCCTTGGTGGCCGAGCAAATAGGAAAGATGAACGGACGTGCTTCCCCAGGATTTGATTGCGTGGCTGCTTCCTTTATTAAGAATGCTGTAGTGGTTCGGCCAAAGCCTGATGGGCGTGGTAGTGAGCGTGTTAACGTCTTAGCACCTTACATTGCTCAGTTGTTCAATCTGCTGTATGACAAGGCCTGCAACCCTGCGTGCTGGAAGCAAGCAAAGCTTAGCCCTCTGTATAAAAAAGGCCCCCTTTTGGACCCAACAATTACCACATGTTGGCTGTCTGTGGCACTATGTACCGTATGTATGCCAATGTTATTCGCTCGTTGCTTACTGAGTGGTGTGTGGCAACTGGTCAGATCCCTGACACCTAATATGGTTTTTACCCAGGTCGTAACACTTTGCAACCCATGTTTATTCTTCGGCACTTACAACATGCTGCACGAACAATTAAACCCAATGGGTCGCCTAGGTTGCACGCTGCTTTCATTGATTTTAAACAAGCCTGACACCATTCCAAGGGATGTACTATGGAAACACTTTAGGCGTACTCGCATGCCTGCGCTTTGTTGTCTGTGATTCAAGACATGTACAACCGTGATGAGTATGTCTTGAAGGATGGTGATAAGACTGCTCGTGTGCATCCGACTCGTGGGGTTATACAAGGTTGCCCCCTGTCTCCTCTGCTTTTTCCCTTTATATTAACGATATTGACGACATTGCTGAGGGTTTATCAGGGGCTAACACCGGAACCGCGGGTGTGCACGTCTCACACACGTTGTATGCAGATGATCTGACTTTGCTGACTAATGAGCCCCGTGATATGCAAATCATGCTGAGTCGGTCGGCTGTGTATGCCAGGAATAAACATCTATTTGTCAACACTTCCAAGTCCGAAGTTGTGCACTTAAACTCCGCGGGTGAAACTGTTCCTGTTTTTGATGTTGGCGGTGCCACCCTTCATCACAAAGATTCTTTTAGATATTTGGGCATGGTTTTCTACAGGACCTTGAACATGGCTAAGTCTGCTGAACACGCAGCCCGTCCTTTTCTTGCCTCTGCCTATAGGATACGTAGATTTGTGTGTGAACACGCTTTGGCAGACAGGCCACATACTTCTTTGTGGCTCGCTAAGACGTATGTTATTCCTGCTGGCATGTATGGTAGTCAAGTATGGGGTACTGGATTCTTGCAGGCAGGCAGGGAGTTCTCTAGCCCGCTGTCTACGCTTCATTTGCATTTTCTGAAGGGCACGTTAGGTGTGAAACGGTCTACCACTAATTGGGCTGTACTCCGAGAATGTGGACATGAACCGTTACAATTCTACTGGTTTCGGTCAGCTGTCAAGCTTTTTAATAGTATGCTTACCAATAGTGACACTTTGCGGAGGGCAGTCCAGGCTACAGCTTATCTTCACACCTCAGTTTGAGGATGGCCCAGCTCGTTTGAGGACCTTTATGAAACAACCTGATATTTTTGGTGTTGCCTCTTTTGTAGCTAAGTGCCTAGCCCTGTTCCCTTGATTTTTCTAGCGTTTTTTGGTTTGGTTACAAGCTTTTTTCCAAGCTTCCGCTCAGATGCCCACCAGAGGCATATATAGCGATGTAACCTTACTTTACCTTACCAATAGTGACACTTTGCGGAGGGTAGCCCAGGCTGATCTCAATCTACAGCCTCGTTCAAGTGCCTGCTGGACAGCTCAATTGCTGAGCGCTTTTCAGGGACTGCGTGGTTGTGAGTTGTGTGTACGAGCTGTTCAAACTGGGCATGCTATTACCATGCAAGAGTTTACTGCAGATTTGAAGCATAGGATAAGAGGTGTTTGGAGAAATGCTGAGTTGGTGGACCCCAACACGCACAACAACAAACTGGCCACCTATCATTCTATCTTGGTTTGCCATCCCTTTTTCTAGAAATGAGCGTATGCCGATTAATGTACCACGGTATCTCCATCTTGATCTGTCCAAACATGTTATGCGCAATATAAGTAGATTCCGCTTGCGTGCGCATATTTTGAAAGTTGAGGCAGCAGCGTGGCATGAAGATGTTTCTTGCGTATGTGACCATTGTCCTGGTGAAGATGAATATGTTCAGAACGAGGTGCATGCTCTTTTAATTTGCCAAGACCATCGAGTTTGTGAGCTGAGGAAACACTTTCCTTTCTGTTTTCACCTTTTTTTGAGGACTTTTCAGCAGCCCAACCCTTTTTGCTGCAACAGGTCAACAACCAACTTGTTCATGA
>Ga0307947_1000187_pt1 | contig 38650 bp, 45 predicted proteins | sample OrgLakmetagen232_FD_201840 | JGI IMG/M metagenome (GOLD analysis project Ga0307947, IMG submission 201840) | Saline water microbial communities from Organic Lake, Antarctica - #232 | ecosystem: Environmental > Aquatic > Non-marine Saline and Alkaline > Saline | place: Antarctica: Organic Lake...
TGCATGCGTGAGCGTGTGCGTGTGCGTGTGCGTGTGCGTGTGCGTATGTGCGTATGTGCGTGTGCGTGTGCGTATGTGCGTGTGCGTGTGCGTGTGCGTGTGTGTGCGTGTGCGTGTGCGTGTGCGTGTGCGTGTGCGTGTGCGTGTGCGTGTGTGCGTGTGCGTGTGCGTGTGCGTGTGCGTGTGTGTGCGTGTATGTGTGTGTTCGTGCGTGCGTCTATGTGTTCATGTGCGTTAGTTTGTGTGAGTGCGCATGTGTGCATGAGTGCGAGAGTGTGTGTGTACATGTTGTGTTCTGTGCGTGTAACGTCCTTTGAGTTGCTTGAAAAGCTAATAGCATTTCTCTCTCTTGAAAGCAGGTGTTCCTACTAACTGTTATTGTTTCAGACTCAGAACATGCCATCCACGTGTTGCACATGGTTATTTACAGGAGCAACGCGCTGAGGCAGCACGCCAGCATGCAAGAGAAACCCTGGAAGCCCAGGAGGCCAAGCTGGTAGGGTTATCCATCCACAGTGATTGATCTGCACTCTGCACCGTGTCAAGGTGCTGACGCTGGCTCCCTGTAAATTGCTACGCACAGGTCTCTGTGTACGAGCTGGCGCTCCAGCATGCTGCAGATGGAGCCATAGAGATGGCTGTAACGGAATTGAGACAGCTTTTGGATGAGCCTCTTCTGGCGCGTGATTCATGTGCGTGTATGATGTATCAAATGCAAATTACCGTGTGCACTTTCAAGGAATGAATTATGCGTGCTGTTCAAAGCAAACGACAGAAACAGGCTAGCTTGCTCCACCTTCTTATGAAGCAGCGCATGATGGCATCAAGCACTTGCCATGCTAAGCCAAGCCATACAGCTTTTCATCACCTGCGCATAGGTATCAAACCAGCAGCTGCCAACCCCTCATCATCAGGCCCTGGCACCACCCCTGCCTCGTCCCCTTCAGCATTTTCTCTTGCTCAGCTACGTTTGCTTGCCCTGCGCAATCTTGCTGGCCTCCTGCCGCCGAGCCAGTGCCTGGAGGCTCTCTATCTGTACGGCGAAGCACTGGAAAACCAAGAGCGTGCAGCTGATATTGCCGCTCCAGCCGGCCGTCCCATTACCAGCATAGGCACCAAGGGCAATGCTGCAGCTGGAAAATGCGGGGGAGGTGATGCCTTGTTGTGGGGGCGCATGGCGGAGGCAGCAGCAAGGGGGGGCAAAACAGGACTGGCACGGTATGCGCTGGAGGTGGGCCTTGCCCGAGCACCACGCCACGTGCCGCTGCTGGAGCGTGCCATGGAGGTGTGTGTGTGTTTGTGTGTGTGTGAGCCTGTGTGTGTGTGTTCGTAAAATGTGTAAGCAGGAAGTGTTATCCCACAGTGTATCAGCATACCAACATCAGAGCTGAAATAAAGATCATGGAATGTCTTGTTTCACTTTGTTTATACATAACTCTTTTGGCAGGCAGGTGTTTATATACAGCTTATTAATCAACGTGCATATATGTATATGTGTGTGTGTTTGTGTGTGTGCTATTTCCTGCACCTACATGCACATGCCTGAACATCCCGTGAAATTTACCCCTGCAGCTCGCTTGGCAGAGTGCAGACTTCACGACCGTGTCTGCTCTGGCCCAACGCCTCCTCGCCATCGACCCCTATCATCCTGATGCTGCAGCAGTAAAGCAGGCCTCCGAAGGCAGCCTCCCCTCCATCCCCCAACCCAGGGTGCCAGAGCGTGTCTCCCTCCCACAGCCACCTCTTCTCTGGCCTGCTCCCACACGCGTTCCTGCACCTTCCCAACCCAATCCTTACATGCGTTCCTTACAAGCCTTTCCACCCCCAAACACACCACATGACAACTCCCTGCCACTGAATGCCTGTGCCGAGCTTGCACCGAGCACAAACCGCGTGCTGGTAGGCTGTAGGAGCCTGACAGAGCTACTGCAGGGCCTGCAGCTGGTGATGGCTTGTTTCAGCGCACGCCCTCAAGGCAAGTCTTTAGTCCTTAGTCACAAGCGTCGTCGTAGAACCCTCGCTACTCAATAAGTGTAAGGCAGCAAAGAACCATGGCTGAATTCCTGCCAAAACATTGCAAGTCACCAGAATATACAAAACATGATCATTGTGGCCAATTAAATCTGTATATATGTGCGTATATGGGGGTGTGTGCATGCGTGCACACGTGCATCACGTGTGGTGTGTTCAAATGCCAAGTTGCTTTCAATCACGTGCATCTCAATGCACACTAGAACATTGGTGCAGGTAACACACCTTCGTACTTATGAGTTGGAGTATCCTGATTTTATCCAGACCTTAAAATACACACCCACACAGAAAGCATGTTTTGCCTGCATGGAAACTACTAACTTGCATGTGTCAATGCCACTCTGTTTATAGAGAACGCAGCTCCTGTTGCAGCAGCCGCGGCAGCACCGACACCTCCATCACCTCAACTTTCACCACCACGACCACCACCACCACCACCACCACCACCACCAATTGGAGGGCAGACTGGAAGGTCAGCAGCCAGGCCTTCAGTGGGAGCAGCAGCAGCAGCACCTGCGGATGATGTGGCCTTGGTGGGCCTGCCTGTCAGTCCTGTGAAGCTGAGCAGAAAAGCGGGCCAGCAGGGTGCAGGTGGGCGAGTAGGGGCGGTCATATCTTTGTTGGCAACTGAAAGTGCACAAGTGTTTACAATCAATTCAGTCATCTCTGTTTTTTTGCATGTGCCTTGCTTCGTACGCCCCCAATTTATTTAGTCTCATGTAGGGTGACCACTGACCCTTCGCAAGCTCTACTCCCCCAGGGATGTGGTGGTCTATTTTATCCCACACTTAAATGATTTAAAAGCTGTATTAGGACCCAACACACACATGTGGGCTTCTGTAAGTGTGGGTGCGCGTGGGAGGTATGTTAACCCTTTTGAAACCTAATATTGTTCGTACCTTGTACTTTTTGGGCGTTTGAAACTGCGGAGATAACTTAATGCTTTTTTTATCTGAGTGTCAACATTTAGTGGACCAAGAAGCATTCAGCCTGCGGAGTTTTTTACCTCTCTACACCCCGGATCTTAAATTACTCAATTGTGGACGCTCAAACTCAGTTGAGGAGGTTTAACAACATTATGCCAGAGGGGGCTGACAGAGGCCCCATATTTGCATGCTTTTGATGCATTCTTTAAGTGTGTGCCCCCTGACCGACAACGTTCGTGCTCGGCACTGGGAAGTACCCCAAAGCGGAACTGTAGCGAACCGACAGGCTGTTGGCAATGTACACATCCACGTGTGCCGATTTCCGTGAAAAGCAGCACGGTAGCATAAAGGCAAGGTTGCCGGGAATGCTGTCATGCAATTCCGGCAGTGAAATAGTGAAATTGCACATTTGGCCCAAGCAAGCTCAGGCCAGGGCAAATTCCCGCCCCAAAAGACGGATGACCTCAAAGCCCCTTCAAGCCATCGTGGATGTGCATCAAGTGTTTGGGAGGTCAAAGAAGAGCTCTGTTTGGCGACCCTCATAGCTGAACTTCTTGAAGGGAGCTTTATATTTCCCAATGAGTCTCTCCATCAAACGAATAGGCTAATTTTTTTTATGCGGTGACTTAAACATGAAATGGAACCAGCTTTCATATGCTACTTGGGTCACTGGGTGGTTTGGCGGGGTTGATTCTTCATAACACGGCCTGAACACCATGATGCAAGCATGCTCTAGTGTCTTTCAAACTCCACTACCTGATATTTCTCATTAACCAAAACAACACACTTATTTGACTGGGGAGCACCCACGCTTTGAGCATGTACAGCACCCTCCCTTTTTTGGAGAGTGGTGCCTCCTCTAGGAATTTACATGAATACCCACGTAACTTCACATACAAACACATGCACGCGAATATGCACCATTATTTAGCACGTTCGCCAAACTTCGGCACATGACCGCTTCATTTGCGTAAGGCAACGTGCAAACATGCATAGAATTGAACAACACGCTTCCTGTTGTTTCAAATACATCCCACCATTATTACTCACTACTCACTACCAACAGGGCCATTGACAGCAGGAGTGACTGCAACAGCTAGCAGAAGCCCGGCAGCATCTAGCCCTGCAGGTCCTGCACCAGAGCAAGGAGCATTAGACGATCGCACACTCAAGGGTGCCATTACGTGGAGCCAGCTGGCCGCCCTTGCACCTGACCAGCTGGTACATGCAAAGTTGCAGGTGCTGCTCCTGCTTCCAAGGTGCCTTCCAGTCAGCAGTGATCTGCAACTGCGGCAGCAACAGCAGCAAGAGCAAACTGGAAAACGGGCTCGTGAGGAGGAACAGCATGACCTACAGCAGCAGCAACAGCAGCAGCAGCAGCACGACACCAGAGATAAGGTGGAAGGACAACAACAGAGCAGCAAGAAACGCAGGCCGCATCAAGGCCTCCTCCAAACGACCCCAGTACTACACATTTTCAGCTCGCCCACAGCGCAGAGGGAACAGACTGATGTATCCGTGGCAGAAGTCCCACCTCAGCAGCAGGGCGAGCCCGTCCAAGACCAGCAGCAGCAGCAGCAGCAGCAGCAGCAAAAGCGGCAGGAGCAGGAGACTGCACGGGTTGCTCGTGGCCAAAAGGTTTCTGCTCGCTTAGAGAGGAAGGCCGCTGCAGAGGCTGTGGCAGCAGTTGCAGCTGCGGAGGCAGCCGAGCAAGGTAAGGCTGGTGCAGGTGCGCTGATCTTATACACGGGATACTTGAATTGCCCACCGTGACCCACCGGCTTCACAGGTCTCTTTTTGGTTGAAAAATGGATTGATCTCGTGATTGATTTCAGGCATGCGCTCACCAACATTTGGCAAATGTAAGGCGTTTGCCTCCTGTCAAAATGTGGTGCTTGTGGGACTGTGGCATTTTTACCGTGGGGGAAATGCTTTGAGGTCTTCAACGCATGGCAGCAACATTTGAAAAGGGCTATGCATTTGCACGCCTTGATAACACGTATGCACGCCTTGATAACAGGCTGGAAATTTGCTCCAGCACTGCCCACTGAATCAAGGCCGTGGACTATGTTGTGGCTTAGCACCTCTGGCACTCGCCTGTGTACTGTCGTAGGTGGTCACTCTGGTGCATGCTTGCATCTAACACCTCTGGCACCCACCTGTGTACTGTCGTAGGTGGTCACTCTGGTGCATGCTCGCATCTAACACCTCTGGCACCCACCTGTGTACTCTCGTAGGTGGTCACTCTGGTGCATGCTTGCATCTAACACCTCTGGCACCCACCTGTGTACTGTCGTAGGTGGTCAGCCTTGTACTGCGCCCCCAGAACCCACCACCCAGCTCCTGCATGCCTTGCACACTCTAGTGGCAGCTGAGCCTGTGCCAGCGGTTCCTGCACCCCCCACTCCACCAGCAGCGGCAGAAGGTGGTAGCCGTTCTGTCGACACAACTGCAGCTTGTAGCAATCTGGAACAGCAGCCATGGTCAGTTGGGGCGCAGGTCCCGCAGAATCTCCCGGGAGCTCGGCAAGAAACAGTGGGTGAAATGGCAAGGCAGGCTGGGGGGTCTGTGCAGGAGGTTGTAAATCACCAGGAGGAGGAGTCTAGAGGTGTAAAACTGCAGGCAGGGAAGAAGAAGGAGGAGGAGAGCATGTGGACCAGCATTGAGCAGGTGCCAGGAGTGCAGGTGGTGTGGGAAGAAAGCGGTACAGCTGGCGAAAAAGAAGGTGGTTTGGTACTTTTCCCCAGCCCTAGCCGCCAGGAATTGTTGGAGGTCCGACTCAAGGCAGGTTTGCCGCTGTATGAGGTCTTTAGCCGTGCGCAGATGGGTGGTGATGCAGAGAGACAGCAGCAGCAGCAGCAGCAGCAGCAGCAGCAACAGCAGCAGCAGCAGCAGCAGCAGCAGCAGCAGCAGAAGCAGCAGCAGCAGCAGCAGCAGCAGCAGCAGCAGAAGCAGCAGCAGCAGCAGCAGCAGCAGCAGCAGCAGGGGCAGCAGGTCTGCACCCCTTCCCCGGTGACTGTGAAGATTCCTGAGCTGGGCATGCACATCGCCCACACACTGCTGACCCACAGGTAGGCTTCCATGTGAAAAAGTAAATGGAAACAGTCCGTGGTAGAATGCACGTATTAAGAACTTACATGATAACGTAACACACACGTGTTTGATCTCCTCTTGAAGTGCCTCAACCAGTTTATATATTCAGTAAGTTCCTAGTTCAGGGACCTCGCACAGCGTGCGCTTAAGCCTATGGGTTGGGAAGCTAACAATGCTTACGTTACTTTTTGTTGCATGTGCATCCACTGTTCAGTTCTGTCACGACATCTTGCTACAGTGGCGGCGCGAGCCACAAGGACTGTACAGTTAGCTTGCCACAGAACTTACCGAGTAACAAACCTGGCTGTGCATTTTCGAGAACAAAGCCTTATTTAATTCCGTTGCTGTAACGCAGGGCCTTGCTGCCAGAGCCCTCCCAGCAGCTGCTCCTGAGCCTGGAGCTCCAGCTGCAAGCAGTGGTGCCTGGGTGGCTCTCTCACGGCCCCAAAAGTTGCCCAAGCAGCAACCCTGCAGCAGCCTTGGTTCTTCCTCCTCCAGCACCATCCCTCACAACACCCCCCTCTGCCCTGGGGCACCACCCCCTCACCCAAGCCGCCACAGCCCCAGGCATGCTGTGCGCGCTAGGGTTTGCAGAGCTGCACATCACACAGGCCATGCGGGCCCTGCTTGCCGAGCGTGTGCAGGCAGAGGGTTCAGGAAGCAGTGCTCCCACAACGCCGCGTCCGCAGACAGCAGCATCGCCTCACTCAATCAGAGGTGCACCCAAGGGCTTGCAACTGCCGCTGGAAAACATTGGGGGGGGTGCCGATGAAAGTGAGTGAAGGCAAGGAGTCTGAATCAAAAGTTTTTTTGTACCCCCGGTTCAATATCAGCTACGACCTGAAGTGTGATAACCCTGGAAATAACTGGAGCAGAATGGTGTTCTTGACAAGTAGCGTGCCCGGTTTTTTTATTGTAACTGATCTGCCGTTACGTACGTGTGCGTGCAGCGTGATTTATTTGTTGTTACATATCAGCCATTACGTACGTGTGCATGCAACGTGACGTAACTATGTACATTTGCAACTCGACAATGGATATAATAGCAAAGTTCCTTGTTTTTCCCACCATTATAACAAAAACAGGTATGTGGTGAGTTATCTATTGATCTCATAGTAACTCATGTACGCACAGCGCAACCCACAGTATGCTGTGGTGGCACACTCCCTCTCAAAGTGAGACCATACTGCAAGATTTGCCCTCTCAAATTGGGACCGTACTGCAAGATTTGGTGTGAAAGAGCAGTGTGTTTGCTTTTGACCCGTACCCATCATCCTTTTCATCTTGTACTTTATGGTGCACGAACAGGTCGCCGTAGGGGCCAAGGACTGGCCACAAGCCCACGTACTTTACGTGCACGTGGGCCGCCCCTGGGAGGAGGAGGAGCAGTAGCAATAGCAGCAGGAGGGGGCCCACCAGGGCTGAGCCCGCGTGGGGGGCCTGCAAGTGGTATTCGGGGGGGGGGTGGTAACGCCCCTCAAAACATGCATTGCCAGGGTGGGAGCCCGAGCAATCGTGGAGGAGGTGGAGGTGCTGGTGGTGGCCAGAAGGTTGGGCATGATGGAAGTGTGGGGGAGCAAGCGTTGGGCACGCCGGTGCTAGGAGGAAGCCCGGAAACCGTGTCAGGGAAGGGTAGTGCATGCAAAGGTGGTGTTGATGGTGGTTTTGCAGAGACTGGGACGGTCACTGTGGCAGTGCACTTGGCACGCTGCGCTGTGCTGTGTGGGGAGGTGGAAGGGGCTTTGGTGGAGGGATCAGTGCTCACCTGCGTGCAGCAGCATTTGGCACGGCTGCAGGAGCAGCAGCTGCAACCAGCGGCGCTGGATGAGGGGGGGTTCCATCAGGACGGGGGCGTGCTTGGCAGGCAGCAGCAGCAGCAGCAACAGCAGCAGCAGCCTCAAAGTCAAAAACCGCAAGTGCAGAGGCAAAGAGGGGACGAGTCTGATGAGAGGGGTAAGGCAGGAGAGTATCGGAACGAAGAGCTTGAGGACCCTGAGCCTCCTGCAGGTATAGTTACACACTGCTTTTTGGTGTTGAAAGTTCAACCTTTTACTTGCATTCCAGCCATGCCCGTTTTGCATTTCGTCCTTTCTTGCCTTATTGTCGTGTTGATCAATATCATTTATCATTCCTTCCTGCTACTGATATATCTTTGCAGACCGCCACAGGCACGGCCACACCGTAGTTGCTAGCCGCAAACGCCAGAGGGCCCTGATGGCTCGACAACAGGCAAACAGGTGGGCAGTTGTTCTTTTGCTTGCTCCAAGGCAAAGTTGTAGGTAAGAAATAGGTCAGGAGGGCTGAAGTGCGATCAGGTTATTATTTTCTTTACAGCATGTGCAGTTCGTGAGTTTTGCTTGGACTTGTGAGATGTGGAAGGCTTGCTGGAGTGCTGTGGGAAGCACTAGCATGCATGCTTGTTATGTGCGCTGTTTGTTTGTTATGTGTTGCATGTTATTGTTTGTGTTGTATGTTGTGTGTTATGTGTTGCATGCATGTTTGTTATGTGTGCGTTTTCCCCCAACCTTGCAGTAATGGCACAGCAAGCAACAACTGCCATGACGGCACAGAGAGCGCCGATTTGATGAACTGGACCCCCTCAACCTCAGCAGCTGCACAAAGCCGTAGCGGTGGCTGCAGTAGCGTTGACAGAAACGGTGGTGGTGGTGGTGTTGGTGGTGGTGGTGGAGCTCATGCTGTTGCTGATACGCTGCACATGCCTTTGCCGCCACCGAGAGCAGCAGTGGAGACTGTGTTGCGGCTGTACTGGGTGCGGGCGCACATGGCTGAGCACCAGGAGCAGGTGCGTGCGTATGTGATTGCTTGCACGCCGGATGCTTAGAAACACATGCAGGATATATCAGCAAGGTCTTGTACCCTACTCAAACAGCATGCTGCCCGCTTGCTTAGCCTGCAAGGATATTACAAGTTTGACGTGCTCAATAACAACCTAATCTGTGCTCTCGATAAGGGGCAGATACTCTGTCTTACTGATTGTGCTGATATGGCTGATGATGCTGCCGTGCAATATCCATAATTGCAGCTCTTTGTCAACATCACGTACACACATTTCTCACGACTCCCACGCAGGTTCATGCTGCAGTGGAGCTCTACAGCGCATGCCACAAACTCATGACGTCTCCGCCCCTGCTCCCACCCACTCCTTGCCCATCCCATCAATCCCCTCCCCCTTCCACAACTAATGCACACCACCAAGCCCTCTCCAATCACACTCCCACACCACACCAACGCCCCCATACTTCCTCCCACCCACCACCATCACCACCACCAGCTGCTTCTGCTGCTTCTGCTGCTTCTGCTGGGCCCCCCAGCGCTGCTCCCGCCTGTCCTCCTCCCAACCCAGTGCCAGTCAGTGACCAGCCAAAATGGCACTTGCCAGGCTGTGACGGGCTGAGTCCGCTGAGCGCAGTTGCCGCGCAGGAACGCTTGGCAGGTAAGGGATGAGCACAGGCTTTGGCGAGGAGACTGGTCACCACTTAATTTCAGAGGTCATCAAAGACTGGTCATCACTCAATTGCAGAGGTCATTAAAGACTGGTCACCACTTATTTTCAGAGGTCATCAAAGGAGGCCAAGGGTCCTGTCAGAAAAGCAGACAAAATATACAAGGGAGGGCCATCGTCAAAATACCTATAGGAGTTATATAGGAACCGAGTACCATGCAATTCTTTCTCTGCAAACATTACAAGGGACGGGCAATGAGGTTGAGAAGGGTTGCAGGCCTGGCTTGAAACTGGCTCCTGATGAGAGTTAAAATTCTGATGCACTTGTGGGTTTACTTTATAAACTCGGATGCTCAAATGTAGTTCTAGCCATACCACTGTAACTAACAAATGCGTTAAAATGCTGTACTCAAGTGTTTGCAGCACTTGCAGTAAGTGGAAAGAAACAAGAGGGACCTAAATCATAACACCAGAACTTAAAACATGCAAGGCAGGGAGGGCGATTCGACAGGGGTCATGCCGGACAGGCAAGCAGGTTTTGATAGTAGGGAAGGTGCAGAATTCAGTGAAGTCCTTGTAAGATCAGGGGGTTTAATATGCAAGGTACGGTAGCGTGTGCTTTTGCAGACCTTTGTGCGTGCGTGTGTGCTTCCTTTCTACAGGTCTGCGAGTTCACAGAGCTGTAGAGGAGGCAGAGCTTGCTGTGGACAGGTGGTATGCCGCACTGCATGCAAGCACACACGCTCAACAGCAGCAGCAGCAGCAGCAGCAGCAGCAGCAGCAGGGGTGTCAGCATGGGAGCGCGATGGATGGCCAGACTCCTCTAACAGTAGCTGCAGCAGAGCTGGGTTGCCACACGCCCGTGCTGGTAACGCTCGCATTCCCTGCAGAGCACAAGCAGCCGGCACAAGCAGGTGCAGTGAGGGGGGCTGCAGCAGGAAACGCAGGACGGATGGCAGCGGGAACAGCAACGCCTGCCAGATCAGCACTGTGCGAGGTAGGGGGGCTGGATTCAAGCTCCTTGCCTGCAGCTGGAGGAGGAGCGGAAGCAGGAGCGTCCATCTCAAGTGCTACAATTCCTGCCAGGCTCTCTCGCAGAGCACGCACAGCCCTTGGTCACGTAGCCATCGCGCTGCAGGATCCAGTGTTGCTGGCGATTTGTAGGTGAGAGCAGAGAACAAATGGGAGCAGATGGGGGGGAAGGGCGGAGGTTGTACGCATGTCTGTAAATGTATGTAGCAGTAGAATAGGGTGGCGTGCTCAGGTAAGTGGATGCTAGAAGCATACTTCAGTCAAGGCCTCTTTGATCTAATCTCTCAAAAGCATCTGTTGACTTGAATTGCTTGACGCCTGGCAGGCAAAAAATGCAAAAAAGAGCGCTTGCTGAGGGCAAAGTTATTTCATGTACCTTGCTCAAAGCTACAGCGCGTATTCGCATTCCAATTCACACTCCATGCTCTTTTTTCTCCACCCTCGAATCTATGCAGGGCGTCTGCGCTCATGACTGCCCTGCAAGCAGCAGCCCAAGGCAGGCCCCTCCCCACACACAGCAGTGAGACACTCACAGTACCACCTGCATTCAGCACTCGCCCCCACACTAGGCCTCTGTCGGTGCACCTGTCCAGCCCGCCTCTTCTTCTGCTAGATGCCAGCAGTGGGGGTGCAAAGTCATCAGTCCGTGGTGACCGTATAGGCAGCAGTGGTAAAGGTGGTGGAGGTGAGAAATGTGGTGGGAGTGGAAAGGCAGCGGAGCATCCCCTGCTGCGCTGCCTGGCTGATGTGCGTGTGTGCGTGGATGAAATGGAATGCATTGCAGGCTGGTTGGAAGCACAGCCATATCATGGGCTCCTGCAACCAAGCAGGCAGCAGCAGCAAGGAGGAGCAGAGCATGCTGCACAACAGAAGCAGCAGCAGCAGCGGCAGCAATTTCCTTGCCCTGGAAACGCTTCAACCGAAACTCATATCTCTTCCAGGCTATCTCCCACCCACCTCCTTGCTTTACGCATCCCAAAGCTGCAGCAACGCCTGCTGCAGTATGCAGAGCAGTTGCACGCACACACGCCTGCACCCAAAGACAGAGAGCTCCGCATGGAAGCGGCAACTGAAAAAGCTGCAGCTGCTGCCGCAGCTGCTGCTGAAGTAGCTGGGACAGCTAGTGGGGGGGAGGGAGCCGGGGGTGGAGGGGGGGGTGCTGGAGGAAAGGCAAGTGGGGGTGGTGCAGCAGCAGCAGCAGCAGCAGCAGTAGCAGCAGCAACACATGCAGCAAACGTAGCAGATGCGGATGCAAAGGTGTTAGAGGTAGAGAGGACGTTGTTAGCTGGGACAGAGGAAGTATGCATGAGCATGGTACGGCTGCAGGTTGTGCAGTCACGTGTGTGCGCGGTAGCTCTTGCTGCTGCCGCTGTAGCTGCCGCCCCCCTCGCTGACCCCTCTGCTGCCCCTACTGCTGCTGTCGAGCAGCCGCCTGATGTTGGGGTGGGCACAGAGAAGGGGTACGCACCAGTAGCAGAGTCTCAGGAGCAACCCATGGTGCTTGATGCACAGCAGCAGCAGCAGCAGCCTGATCAACAGACCCAGCAGGAGCAGCCGCAGGATTTATTGCAGCTGCCTTGTTTATCCCCTGCTCATGATCCAACTGCTGGGCCGCAGCCCGTCTGGCAGGAAGCCCCTGCTGTTCCTCCTGTGTCCAACCATGTCATAGCACAAAGGCTGCAGCTGATGTCCCTGGTGCTGGAGCTCGTGGGCAGCAAGGCTGTGCAAGGAGCAGAGGTGCGTGTCGGAGTGTATACGTGTACATAGTGATAGGCAGGGGAGCCTTTGCTGCGAAGGCAAAGTGCAAAGTAACAGCTTTTTAGAGTCCCATACAGAGGATTTTTGCTGGTGCATATGCAAGGCGATATGTATGATTTGGTTGATTAACAGCAAATAATTTACTGTTACAATTCAAGGGTATACCTTCAGCTCCCTTCCTACTGCCTACACATGCGCACACACGCACACATGCACATTCACACACGCACACATGCACGCACACACGCTCGCATGCATGCACGCACACACGCTCACATGCACGCACGTACGCACGTACGCACGCGCTCCCTTCTTAGCTTCCTGCTACTACCTATACAACTCTGTTTACAGCTGGGAGCAACTTCAATGCCACAGTCTTGGACTATACAGGCTATACACTGACTGAAGTACCTGCGACATGTCGTACACGCCACTCTGCCATTCTGTCACTCTGCCATACACTCACAAGAACTTACAAACATCGTACCACACACTGACACCAGAGCACGGTTGTTTCTTGACAACAGATGGCTTCCCTCCTGAAGTTCTGCTATGCCCAGATGTGGGCGTTGGCCCCGATTCTCTCTGCACGCATTGGGGGGGAGGAATTGGTCTTGGACACCATTATCTGTGACAGCTCATCAGAAGAGGAGAGCTCTGAAGAGGAGAGTGACCATGAGGTGGGTCATGACCATGAGTTGGGTTGTGATGAGGGGAGTGAACAAGAGGTGGGTTGAGGTGTGACAGCTCATCAGAAGAAGAGAGCTCTGAAGAGGACAGTGAACATGAGGAGGGAGAGTGGGAATGTGTGGGATTGTGAACGTGAGGTGGGGGAGTGAACAAGAGGAGGGAGTGAACATGAGCTCTGATGAGGAGAGTGTGGACATGAGGAGAGCTCTGATGAGGAGAGTGTGGACATGAGGTGGGCACGTGCTGAGTCCCCTAACCAAAGCAAATAGCAGTCGTTGAATGATTAGCTCTTGTACGCCGCTCTCCGTTGTTCACCTGCTCCTGAAGGTTCCCAAAACACTAGCTTTTCAGGGGCAAAAATGTGAAGTAAATGATACGGGAAATCATTCGGCAATGGATTGCTGCGGTTCCATTTGGAGACTCTCTGTGCTGTTATTTGGTTTTTAGTGTTTGTTTTGGCACTGCTTGTGGCGACACGCACACATACATACACACACGCATGCACACACACGCACATAGTCCACTTGCTCCCAATTAGAGCAGCCCAAAACACTGGAAGCGTGCTCGAAATCGGCACCACGAATGGCAACAATCTTGCTCTTGTTCTTAAACGCTCTCTTGGCTGGATTCTTTTGAAATTGCGTCCCCAAACAGTCTTTTATGTTTGTTTTAATGCATAGCATGTGAAGGAAAAGTGCAGGTCGGCTGATCTCTTTCTGTACTGGCAGGGACCGACAAATTTGACTGTGCTCACAAATTCACACATATTAACGCTGACACACTAATACACTCATGCGCACACATGTTTACACACACATAAACACATACATGCATGGGTATAGAGCCGTAAGCCAAAATGTATTGAGGAAGCCAGGACAGGATGAATGATGCACACACCAAGTCGTGCCAAACTAAAATTCATAATTTAGGGCAGAAGAATGTGCTAAAACGACCTGACGGAGGGTTTGTGTTACTGGATGTCAACGACATGCGTACTTGGCACCCTCTGCAATGGCAATCACTCTGGCTCTTCCTGGGCTGCTGTGTGTCTATGCATGTGTGTGTGCACATGTGTGTTCGTATGCGTGTAGGTGGGCGCCTACAAGTGTGTGTGCCTACATGCGTGCAGGTATGCTTGTGCGTTCATGCACGCAGGAGTGCACGTGTGTGTGCTTGCGTGCAAGGGCAAGCGGGCTATGGTTTGAATCTCATTTGTGATCTCATCCGGATTGGCCTTTTGTGTAGGCCTGTCATTCCTTATGCAGGGCGATTTGACTGAATCTGAGCACATGCTATGGTAGCTTATAATATCAGCAACAGTGTGAAGCTAGATTGGGTTCGATTTGGTGATATGACGTGAGAGAAGTTGCCCCTTTAATGCAAAAAGGAGCATGTTTGGACATTTGCTCAGATAACCCTCTCTGGTAACGTCAACTGCCTGCGTAGGGCACAGATCCATGCGCTGAAAATCAACAGAACTCTGTGCAACGTGGTGACGGCGGCAGAGAAGCCTTGAAGCTTTGTGGAGATTGCTTGAGCAAACAGCGGCAGCAGGATAGCAGGAGGGGGCGTGCAGAAGTTGACACTGGCCCCCCCTCCTCCGTGCTGACACGACAACTGCATCGTGGCTTGGCTCAGGTAAAAGCTTATGTTAGAAAGCGTTTTCGCTGATTTCATAGGGGATTGGCCCAGGTTGTGTGGAGCTGCAAGCACTGCCCTGTACACTGGAGTGGGTAAGCCTCTTCTTAACAATTGGTCAGACATCCTTATCATGTTCCATTTCAGTCAATTCATATAAATCATGTTTTGAAATGGGCGCACTATGGCTCTACACCTATGGCAGACCGCGGATAAACTAAGTATTGCGTCCTACGAGCTTGATCCATTGTGGTTTGTGAGGCACCACAAAGTGGATATTGCTACGTTTAGGATGTAGTGCTTGCCATTTTGTATTTTTCATGGCCATGCAAATTTGTTATCTGCTTGAAACCTGCTCCGTGTACGTCAAGGTGTGCATCCATCAGTAGTGATCACCCTGCACATCAACGACTGCATTTTAGGCAAGCACGTACAGACCAAAAATCTGGAAATTGAATGAACAGGTGCTGTTTCTCCTCACGGGTGTGAGGCTGGACTGGCAAGATGACTGCTTTGGTAACGCGCACGGCACATGCTGCGTAAAGCCTTCCAAAGAAAGCTTGTCAAGCACTCAACAGGTGCGCCCGCTGTTTTGATCAATGATCAGCCAATAGCAATACTTCTAGTTGTGGATGCAGCAAGGGAATTGAATTTTTGATGGGTTAAGCTGAACTTTCTTGCGCTGCTTTGTTACACTCCAAAGTCAAAGATGTGCGCACAATGTTCAACTTATTTCACACCTTTTGCCCTACAAATTACAACTTACAGGTCTTGGATGTGTGGGAGCTCATTGAGCCTCTCATTCCGCTGCTGACGTCTGAGTGCAAATCTGAGGAGTTCCTAAAGAAAGACTCTTCCTCTCAGCTCTCCAAGCTGCGTACGTTCTTGGAGCGCCTGCTCCGCCACGCACCCTCGTTACCGGACACTGTGCTGCAAGGTGCGGGTGGCAAGGCATGGCGTGCGTGTTGCCTTGCTTCATGCTGCCTTCTGCATTGCCTGCAGCAGTGTATGATATGCGGTGTGTCTTGCAACCCTGTTGGGCAAGTTTTGGACGACGAGTTTGAGCTGAGCATCTGAGCATTTATGGGTAAGGATGATGAGATTCCTGGCTGATGGGTTGATTTTCACGCTGCACTGCTTGTCGCCCTTTTTTCTGTCTTGAGGACCCTTCTCTCTTGAACTCTGACGCGTAGTTGCTTTTTCACTGACGCGTAGTTGCTTTTTCACGTAGTTGCCAGGAGGAGGACCCCTCTCTCTCAGACACGCGTAGTTGCTTTTTCATTGACTGGTGTTGCCACCCATGATGTGATTCTGGTTGCTTACTAGTGCTTGCTGCTCACTAGTGGACCAAACTGACGCGTTATTGCTTTTTCACCGACTGGTGTTGCCACCCATGATGTGCTTGCTCACTAGTGCTGCTCACCAGTGCCGCTCACTAGTGTTATTGCCCATGCTGTGGTTAACACTGGCATGGATTTTCAAAGTACTCACTCGTTCCTTTCACCAGAGCAGATCCATGCGCAAAGCAGTACTATCGTACCCACAATCGTGTGCGTGCACATTCTTGCCTGTGCAACACAGGGTGCCCTGCAGCAACGTACATCGACGACCTCGCCATTCCTGACTGCGAGCTTGCTCTAGGCACGCACCTGCCCCCTTCTCCTTTGCTGCCCCCCAGATGCTCCCCGCTTCAGGAAGGTGCGGGCGGTAACAGGGCCCACAGCAGCAAAAGTGGAGAAGCAATCAATCACCAGATGGAGTTTCAGATGGCCCAGTTGGGCTCGTACAGCGTCATGAGGGAGGAAGCAAGGGTGATTCATGCTGTGGGAGGTGCTGGTAGTAGTGGCGCTTCCCCTGCTCCCGCTCCTTCTGCTGTTGGTGCAGCTGGTGTTGACGTCGTGATGGGTGAGGGGGCTGTCAGGGAAGATCAAGGGGCGGGTGAGGTAGGAAATGGGGCTGAGCCGATGCACATAGAGGAGAATGGTCCAGCAGGTGGAGGCGTTGCTGGCGGAACAGGCACTTCCAGTTCCGCCAGACATGCAGCAGCAACAGAGGTAGCAGCTGCTGCTGCTGGTTCTGCCAAACAAGCAGCACCAACAGCTGGCGGTGGCAAACTTGCAGCAGCAGCAGCAACAGAGGTCGAAGCTGCTGCTGGTGGTTCCGGTCCCTCAGTTGGAGCAAGACTTGTGGGTGTGAGCAATGGAGAGGGAGAAGGAGTTGCTGGCGCGGCTCTTCCCCCTCCAGCTCCCCTCCTTAGTGCCAACGACGCTGCTCGCCTGGCCTCGCTCCATCGTGGCCTATTCTTCCTTGTGTCAGGTTTGTGTGTACTATGTGTGCTGTGTGTGCTGTGTGCGAATGTGAGTTGCTTTTCAGAAGAAAGCGTGCATCATACCTGTCAGGCCATCAGCCTTTTGATACTTGCAGACGGACACAACTTAGACTGAAACGACCTGTCATGCTGCTTGTTACCTACCAAAATATTATCCTGCACGTTTTGTCCACACAAGTGTTGCAAAGGGCCTGACAAACCACGGCCAATCTTGCACATCTTGCACATTTTACAAAAACACCACGTGTATTGCGATGAGCATACAGGTGCCATGCCTGCCCGACCAATCTTGCATACCTTGCACAAAAGCATCACATGCACGATGAACACACAGGTGCCATGCCTGAGCCCTACAAGCCAAATGGCCTGAAGCGGCCCCCCAATACAGAAGAGGACAGGGCGCGAGAGGTAAGAATTCCAGGGTGGGCGTGCAGCAACAGAGCTCCCTTGACCTTACATACGTCTGTTCGATGCCGCAAGCAGCCAGTCCAACCTATAGGCTGCCATACGTGTCTCTGTTGCCCTACTTTCTGTATGTTTGGAGTAAACATTCTTCCTCCATGCTACAATCTGCAAGACTTATCCTGGCAGGTCTTCTTTGACGCCTTGGTTCAATAGGCAGGTCAACAGGGCGCACCTTACCTTTCTATCTGCTCGGCTCTTGCCTAACTCTAATCCCTGAGGTTTCTTTACAATTCTTTCAAGGTGTGCTTGATGGGGTGTGATCAAATCCCTCTAGAGCCCTACCTCCTGCGTATGGCCTACTGTTGCATGACCACGCAGGTGCAGAGTCGCCTACTGTTGCATGACCGCCTACTGTTGCATGACCGCCTACTGCTGCATGACTGCCTACTTTTTGCATGACCACGCAGGTGGAGAGTCGCTACTGTTGCAGTGACCACGCAGGTGGAGAGTCGCCTACTGTTGCATGACTGCCTACTGTTGCATGACCGCCTACTGTTGCATGACCACGCAGGTGGAGAGTCGCTACTGTTGCAGTGACCACGCAGGTGGAGAGTCGCCTACTGTTGCATGACCGCCTACTGTTGCATGACTGCCTACTGTTGCATGACCACGCAGGTGGAGAGTCGCCTACTGTTGCATGACCGCCTACTGTTGCATGACTGCCTACTGTTGCACGACCACGCAGGTAGAGAGTCGCTACTGTTGCAGTGACCACGCAGGTGGAGAGTTGCCTACTGTTGCATGACCGCCTACTGTTGCATGACTGCCTACTGTTGCATGACCACGCAGGTGGAGAGTCGAGCCACCGTCTTGCTATCCGATCTGGTGAGCAACCCACAGCGGCTGAGCACGTGGGAGAAACTGGGCTTCCTGTACATCACAGCCATCAGGTATAAGGGCGTAAGGGTGCGGGAGCAAACAAACCGGTGCCATTTTTACTTTGTCTCAGCTTTACATGTCTGAGCGTTGCTCATTCACGCAAGTGCTGTCCACAACACCTTTGTCTAAGTATCTCAGGCGTATCTGATACTCTTCAGACCGTCAAATTGTCGATGTTGTATGGCAGTGCATCCTTAAAATGGTTCAGAACAGTAGACAATATCCTTTTCCAACCTGTAACCAAAGCACCCATTCCATCTACGTTTTCCCAAACGCTGCAATATCCCTGCTTCTACCTGCAGAATGCTGCTGACAGATGGGGCATGGTCTGAGAGTCCAGAGGCATTTCGCCATCCTGACAAAGCACACCTCCACCGCCGCCTCACTCTGTACTTCCGACGTGCATTACGCAGCATGGTGAGATGCATAGATCAATTCTCAGGCTCTTTTAAGAAACTACCTACACAGTTCACTGTCACTTCAATGCATAAGTGACTGGGCCATTTCTTTCGGCCTGCTTCACCAGGAGATGCAGCACGTCACCTGATTTATCCATAAAACAAGTGAATAATCTTTGCGTTGTACTCAGTCTTGCTCTGCCCATCACCGTTGTTGTGCCACCCAGGTTGTGTGCAGAGGTCATTGGAACTTATTCAATCTTGCTCTGCCCATCATTAATGTTCCACCCAGGTTGTGTGCAGCATTACGGAGCCTGAGGCAGACGGGCGCTGCCTGCACATGGACAGCCTGGCAGAGCTCCTCCTGGAAACCACCAAGGGCATGACCCCTCTATATGATTCGCTGGTGGGTTTGTCTACAGCAGCCTTAATCTAATCTATAATCTACCATTCGCCAAATCAGATAAACGCTGGCGCCCCGTGTGGCCCAGCCCTTTAAAAGATTCTCCATGCCAACCTTCTCCTAATTCACCGTACCTACCTACATGCATACATCGTGCAGCCTCACCTGTTGCTCATTTATTCTGCTTTTGCCATCCATCAGCCTTGACGTTTACCCCTTCCTTGCTATACAAATGCAATATCCCCCCCCTCATCTGCCTGTATGCTCTATTACTTTTCCAGCCTCCCTGCACAAAGCCCCCTCGTGACGCGCCCTGGGTTGCGCGTGCTGCCGTGGCCTATGCCCTGTACGTGCGAGTTGCCTCTGTTTTTAGAGAGGAGTGGACCAGCTTATACGGACAGGTACCTATATCACGACTGCTTTCAGCATTTGCGCAAGCATGGCTTGCAGCATTTACGTTGTACAAATACTCGTCATTATCCGTGTCATTTAGCCTACATGATGCTGGAAGACACAGTTACAACAGCGCCCTTTGGAGGCGAGGCTTGATGATTCAAAGAACAGTGCTAGCAACATGTACGCGTGTACGCACCCGCCCACAGCGCATGCACCTATACTCTATCCTACGCGTGTATGCACCCACCCACAGCGCATACACCTATACCCTTATCCTACGCGTGTATGCACCCACCCACAGCGCATGCACCTATACTCTTATCCTATGCGTGTATGATCCCACCCACAGCGCATACACCTACACTTTTGTCCTACACCCAAACCTGATCTCCACAGGGCAAGGCCGTAGCCAAGCTTGGCCGTGGCTGGCGTGCAGCAGTGCAAAAAATCTGTGGTAGTGTTTCTGGTACACAGCTCCAGGCTCCAGCCAAGCACTCCAGCCAGACCTCCAGGTTGCTTCTACCTGGAGAGCAGGGGCCGGATGTAGAGATGCTGGAGGCTGGAGCCACGCTGGACTATGAAGCAGCGCAGGTAACCGCAGCGGGCAGAGAGGGAGAGGGAGAGGCAGGAGCAGCAACAGCAGCAGCAGCAGCAGCAGGAGGAGATGAAGAGGGAGCAGCAAGAGCAGAGGGAGGAGCAGCACGTGTGGGGTGTGGAGCTAAGGAAAGGCGGACACTGTCAACCTTCAGACCCACGTTCGTGCTGTACCCTCCGTCCGCGTTTGTGGATGGTTGGGTGGCAGGCATGGGCGCGCAGCAGGACAACCACAGGTAAGCAGGGAAAGGCTTGAGGAGCGCTGATCAGCAAACGCTTGGTGATTTGAGTGCAAGGCAACCTCCTTGTCAAGTGAAGTCAAGAGGTGGTAGAGCGATGAGTGATACTGCCACCAAACAAAAGCTCTTTGAGTGGCTGACGAGAAGGTAGTTGCTTTCTCATGTGAAATACTTCACTTTTTTTTGTGATACCACCATATCAACGATTGCTCTTTGCATGGTACATTGCGCTTACTGCATTTCTGTGCACTCCTTAGCCTCCTACTGTGTTGAAAAAGGGCCTCAAATTTGAACGGGCATGAGGGGCATTTGCATTGTTTGCCTCATACTGCAGTGTAGGTATGTATGTAAGTATTGGGCAACCATTCCTCAAACAATAAGACTACCTGATCAAACACTCTGTGTGTGCTGCCTCAGGAGGCCAAACATGTGGAGCCTCAGCTTCTATGTGACACTGGCTGATGTCAGGAATTCCACAAATTGAGTCCATCCTTCCTTCTCCCCCCTTGCTCCTCCTTGTTTGCAGCAGCCCTGCAGGCCCCGGAGCTGATGCACGCAACCAGCAGCACCTACCGTCGCAGCAGCAACGCCAGCAAGGCCAGGCAGACCAGATGCAAGAACAGATCTTCAGGGGGGAAACTACCCACCCTCCTGCTGCCCTTGGTCCTGGTAGCACACAGCCGCAGCTACATGGCAATGGCCCAGATGTAGAGGGAGCAGGGGTCCAAGAGCCTAGAGCTAGGGCCGACATGGCTGTGGGCATCAAGTACAGGAACAGTAGCTATGACGGGGGGCTAGAGGACCTGGACTGGCAGGTGAGGAGCCATTGCACGTACATGAGCTTATTCATAGTGCTATTCAGGGTTGTTCAGTTCGAGGTTTGGCTAAAAGTTTGGGTTCGCAACTTCACGCATTTTTACGAATTTGAAAAGTGCAGTTCGGAGTTCGGTCAAAGTTCGACGAACTTTTAAGAGTTCGACAAACTTTACAGCATGCGTTTGTCAAAATTGCAAGGGACAGCAGCTCCCCCCAATTCAGTCCCATTCTTTCCTTGCAGTTAAAGTAACATGTTCAATGATTTATTTATGATCTGTAATCTGTATCAGGCCAGGAAGTTTCCTTGGTCCATCGGCCAAACATGTCACACATTTCTAAACTGCTAAGGATTTGTACAACGCGGCACTTGCACAGCACCATAAGGTTCTCCTTTTTCTGCTCTACAATAATGACATGGTTCTATTCCGGCCCCTTTTTTCCCCCTATAATTATTTATAAACATAGATTTGAGGGTGGGGGGAGGAGCCCAAGGGCCCGTTTCCCAAAGTTGCACATCGGACCCTTCGGACAGTTCCAGGGTTCTAAAACTTTCACGAACTTCATTGAACCCTTGCTCACAATAAAACAAACTGAACAACCCTGGTGCTATTGTGAATCGTCAAGTTACCATTGGGCAGGAATGTGGATTTGATTCATTGCAGGAAGGGAAGGGAGGGAGGGTGAGAGGAAGGGAAAAAACAATTTGTGTGCTTAAAGGGCTGGGAAGAGGAACCAGCAAGGGCTCACAGTCGTAAATCTACCCAACCCCTGTGTGGAACCGTGTGTTTGGTGTGAGGTAGCGCCTTTGCATCTTCTGCAAACACGTCCACACACCTCAACGCGCTCACAGGGGGAATGCTTGAGCTTGTACGCGGGGGCATGCGCACGAGGGCGCGACAACAGTGGTGGAGCTCTCATAGACCCCCTGTACCATCTGCACGCCACACGCCTCAAACTCCTGGTTCCTGTTGCTGTGAGGCTGCTGCATGGGAGGGAGCGTGCAGCAGATCATCATCAGCATCATCAGCAGCAGCAGCAGCAGCAAGACCAAGGGCAGCAGCACAGTGATGAGGCGCAACAGCAACAGCACGGTCAAAGATTGTGTCAGGGTGAACATCAGAGACAGGGTGAACAGCAGCAAATGCAGCATGGTCCCTCTCACACCCGCCCACACGAGCCGCTCCTTCTCAAGCTGCTGTCGCGCCACTGCTTCCTGCCGCACACCTCCAAGCACCTAAGGGAGGTACATCAAGACGCCGACCTCGCCTCAGACCCTGGGCAGCAGCACGCAACCTTCTCAGATCACAGCAACCCACACATCTGTCAGCAACCGCCGCAACCACCATACCTCAGTGAAGCAGGAGGGCAAAGCTCGCGGGCAACGCGTGACAGCCATGCAGCAGTGGTGGACCTGCTGTTTGAGGACTGCATGCAAGCGATGTCTTGGTGTGCAGAGGAGTACAAGAAGGGCACAGGAGGTGAGGGGAGGTGTTAGTAGGATCCCACGCCGCGGTTGTGCCTGTCGAGGAAGTGGCGCTCTACGTGAGCGCAAGCTTACCTACAGGCCCCCTAGGGGGCTACTCTCAAGCCTGGGTTGGAGAGATGGTGTGCTCGTAAACAGCATAGGATTTTGAAATATCTTTGGAATTATTAAATAATTTACCTCTTGAAGGTTACACTGTGCAAGAGGCTCGTAAATTGATGCAACTCAGGCCGTATGCTGAGTTACAAAAATGTTGTGCACGGCTGGTGTGCTTTTGTTGTCCGCCGTGTGCCTGTTGAAGAAGTGGTGTTCTACAAGAGCGTGTGTAGACGGAACTTTCTGTGTATGTAGAAGCAGTGTGGAGAGACAAGAAAAAGCTTTCAGTCTGTTCTATCACGCAGCCACAGCTCGCTTGCAACACACTACACACATTATCTCACTTTAATCGTTGCAGATCAGTACCATCGAGCACGATACCAGATGGCAAACGCGCACGCTCATATGAGGCAGTGGATGGTAAGCATTGTTTCCAGTCGAGTAGTGTAGTGCTTAAACCTTGCTCTTTTTCCACATCCTGCCCTATCCCCAACAAGCATCCTCTTCCTACCTTAAAAACCTGACTCGGCATACCATCAAACAGCTTGCAAGTAGAACATGTCCTCATTTGTTTGTGTGTTAACATTCACGACGCTTAACACACAGGAAGCGTGGGAGCAGCTTGAATTGGTGGTTGGTCCTGTGGGCAGCGGCTGCAGTCACAAGGCCTTCTGCAGATCCCTTGTGATGACCAAGGAGTTCAAGCGCACGCACAAAGTGACCAGCCGGCGCAAGAGCAGACAGAAAGGTGAGTACGGGCATAGGGCTTGGGTGCAGGAGGCAAAGCGATTGAGAAGCAGGTGTGTTTTGGAGTTCAAACACGCCAATCGACTTTCAAAATAGGCAGAATGGAAGCCGCCTGCGGTGATGTTTGACCCCCAGATGTGAGAGAGAGCTAGTCCTGCCCCTTGCCTTCCTAATGCTTTCCCCCCATAAAACCCCACTCGCAGATGAGTCAGACTGTGACATCTCTTCATTCCACAACCCCACTCGCGGTTGAGTCAGACCCTGACACCTTGTCGTTTCTTGAGCCCCACTTGCAGTTGAGTCAGACCCTGACATGCGGCTTGCCAGCCTGGCAGCTCTCAGTGCCTCTGGAAACAGGGCAGATGCAGAGGAGGAGGACCTGTATTGGGGGCTGCGCCCTAAGTATGCTTCCGGTACAGGCACCCAAGTTGCGCCAGGTAGGAGGGATAATGCGTGCGTACGCACTTTCTCACACTTGATTTTTTCATTTGGCGTAATCAAGATTGATAGTTTGCTCGGGAGTTTGAGCAAGGTTGTGCAATAGCTCTGAGGCGTCGTACTCCAGTGAGCGACCCAAAAAAGCTCACTGATATGACTGGTGAGCGTCACCAAGGTCTTAGCCACACATCTTGAAACAACTGAAGCGCCACTGACCAACAAAGCCCTTGCACACCCTTGCACACAACACCAATGTACAGATGAGGAGAATGACGGGGGCGAGGGTGAGCGAGATCACACGGCTGCTGTGCGGAGGTGCTTGAAGCTGTACATCTCCATGGCTGTTACCACTATGGATGTTCAGAGGCTGGAAAATGTCACTGGGTAAGGAGTAAGGAATATGCGATGTCTTAAACCTGAAACAAGGCAAGCACGACCCTCTTTCAGTCCAGTTGTCTCTGATTGTTGTCTCAGTTTCAGTGGAGCAAGGCATAATGGATGCGTGACACCCTGGTGTCTTGCTTTGTAGCCATCACGTCAGTAATGAAGGCAGCAGTCAGGTTCACCCTCTTCTAGGCTAAAAGGGCGCTTGAATCCGGTGCGCAGCAAGCTAATTCCCTCTTCTAGTCTAAAAGGGCGCTTGAATCCGGTGCGCAGCGAGTTCATTCCCTGTTCTAGGCTAAAAGGGCGCTTGAATCCGGTGCGCAGCAAGTTCATTCCCTCTTCTAGGCTAAAAGGGCGCTTGAATCCGGTGCGCAGCAAGTTCATTCCCTGTTCTAGGCCAAAAGGGCGCTTGAATCCGGTGCGCAGCAAGTTCATTCCCTCTTCTAGGCTAAAAGGGCGCTTGAATCCGGTGCGCAGCAAGTTCATTCCCTGTTCTAGGCTAAAAGGGCGCTTGAATCCGGTGCGCAGCAAGTTCATTGCCGTGTTGCCATGCTGCCCTAGTCATTCCTAAGCACTCAACAAAAGACACAAGGTGTAACTGGGAAGACTCTGACAATTCATTTGCTTAAACAGGCATCTGGCACGCTCTGATTGGAAGGACGCGGTGACTGACTTATTGCGCCTAGCACTGGGGTTGAATCTGCTTGTGGTGCTAGGCAAGCTTGGGGGAGCAGCAAGTGATTCAGAAGCTGAGCAACAGCAGCAGCAGCAGCAGCCGCAGCGTGAAAAACAACAACGTACTAAACGGCGGGCGCTGCTGCAGCGTGTCAGTGCTTTGTGCAATGAAGTGGAGGCAGGCGGTCCTCAGCTTGCCAATCTGCAGGTGTGTGTTGTGTGAATGTGTGTGTGCATGCCAGTTTGTGTGTATGTGTGTTGTGTGTGTCATTGCAGCTGCATCAGCTTAAGTGTGGTGCTCGGTAGGTCCCCACACTGTGTGTGTCTATGCAAGCAAATCACACAGTAGTGCCATATGCTGTCCATGGCTTGCCTGCAAAAACGGCATAACACCACACGTGCACAGGATGCTGTGCGTCATGCGTTGCCGCTGTGCCCCCCCTCTCTGCTGAAACACGTCCCCCTTCCCCTGGAAGAGGCCACTCTAGAGGAGTGCATCAGACAGTACTTTCAGGTGATTCTTTTTTACTGTTGTTGGCTTCTTTTGGTATGCACAGCTGCTTCAGTCACCTCAGAATTGGAAACGCCGTGTACACAGAAAGAAGCAAGCAAAGGGTTGGCACTGTCCTGGTCGCGCGAGTCGTCTATGTGCTGCTGTGTACAGCAGATGAATGTCTCCCCACGCTACGCCCTATAAAATGCATGTACACACACTTGCTCATAGATCTTGGACGAAGTTTCTGACTTTGATGTGCTGAACGCAATGGCCAAGAGCCTCAAAAAACGCTTCAAGAAGGCCGACCGCATTAGCACAGCCTCAATCAAAGCCTTGGTGAGTGGATTGTTGGTGACCCTTGACTTGATTCCTTTCTATTACTGCCATAAGGTTGAACTCATTTTCCCTTGCAACCCACCAAGCTTCCCTATTCAGGCACACACCTATGTGTTTAAACATAACTTTGTTTGATACTCCCCCTCTATGTTTGGCGCGTGTCTATTCTGGATCTTTAGTTCATTTTTGTTGGTTCTCAATATTAGTAGCGATCCTTGCGAGAGCTCTGAGTAGTTGAGCGTCATTCACTGCTTTCGCAGGTCAGTCAAGCCACTGGCTGCACCCTCCACGCAGCGCAAGCGAAGCTTGCATTTCATCTGCAAGCTGCTCAGACCAGTCTGCGCAGTGCTCAGACAGAGGGTCAGCAGCGGCAGGTGGCGCAGGAGGCTGCAAAGGTCTGACAGGGGGAAGGGAATTGGAGAGACGGACAGCTCCGTCTTTGACACTTTGACAGTTGCATTTGGCACAATCCTTTGCAATTGCTATTTATTCCTATTATTAGTGCATACAAAGCATCACACGAATGATGAAATGTTGGCTCGTTTATGGTTGCTGTTGCCCTCGAGTCTTATCATCATCATCATCATCATCATCATCACTAACATCAATGTCAGGTACACCCGCAGCATGCATCGTGCCTGCCCAGCATTGTATCAGCATGCATCGTGCCTGCCCAGCATTCTATCAGCGTCATTTTTGTGCACATACGGCGTCAATCAAAAATGGCACCGTAAATAACGATCGTAAATAACGCGTTATCGTCACTAAACTCTGACGATTGACGGCGTAATTTACTATTTTCACCGTCAAATTGACATGAATTACGCCGTCGGCGTCATTTACCATTGACGCCGTCAAGCGTCAGGTGCACAACACTGATCAGCGTGCATCGTGCCTGCCCAGCATTGTATCAGCGTGCATCGTGCCTGCCCAGCATTCTATCAGCGTGCATCGTGCCTGCCTACTTCTGTGCCATTGCCACAGGTGCATCAAAGACAGCAGGCTGAAGCGGCCAGGGGCCTAGCTGAGCAGCGTGCTGGAGAAGTGCCAGGGGAAGAAGGCACGGCAGGAGGAGAGCAGGCTGTGGGTGCAAGTGCCTTTGCAGCGACTGCAGCAGAAGCGGCAGTGGAAGGGGCAATCGTAGGGGAGGAGGATAAAGACGATGTGCTCACAAGCGAGGGTGTAGGAGACAAAGTGTGCATGGAGGAGGCTAAGATTGGCGCCCAGAGGAGGGAAGCAGGAGGTAGGCTGTGTGCTTGAACGCACAGGTTGACCTTCTTCTCTGCGCGCCTGCTTTCCTTTCGTCGTGTGACTTATGCGTGTGCATGCCCTCTCGTCGTGTAACTTCGTGTCCTCTCGTTGCGTGACTTATACGTGTGTATGCACTATCGTTGTGTGACCTCGTGTCCTCTAGTCGTGTGACTTATACGCGTGCATGCCCTGCATCAAATGCACGCTTGCCATACAGCCACAGTATTGCTGATGACCCTCTGGCAGTGGCTAGTGCCCTGCGCTGTGTTTTGAAGTGTGTCAGATCGTGAAATGAACAATGCACGCCGTTTAGCATTTTTATTGATGGTGTACGCATTGTCTTGAGCAATACAGGCAAGCCCCACCTTGACATCACATCGCAAGCTACCAGCTCCCTCTGCTTCAACTGCCGTTGTTGTGTGCTTCTGGATTGACGTGTACCTGAAAAAAGGTCTTCAGTTTACCAGTTGTCACAGCATGTAGGGCCTTGGGCCTTCTGACCCATCAGCTATTACAGCATGAGCCAGTGATAATTATGCGCATGCCTGATTGCGTAGGTCCTCCACCAGCAGTGGCCACTGTCAGCACACGAGGGCTCGGACGTGCTGCCGCGGCAGGGCAACAGGTATGTGGGTGTGGGTGTGTGGAATTTGTGCTTTGGCTACTTTGGGTGGAGCAGGCCTTCTGTAGCTGATGTTTGTCGCAAGCTGTTGATAGAGTCAGGGACGAGCAAGCAGACGTGTTTTGGCTACCCTGCTCATATGTCGCGATGACACACCGCGCTGCTGACTGCCTGTGGGCACTGCTTCCGTGTCACCCACTGTTGAACCCGCTCTTTGGGTGTGTCATGTGTGAGACATGTTAGACAGACTGTGTTACGCAGATTTCAAGCAATTGCAAATAATGGCACAAACCAAATTTACTTCCTGTTAATAATTTCCTTCTTTGGTGTACAGGCTTCCCACCTTGGCCCGCAGCCATCCTCCTCTGGTGCTTCTTTCCCAGGACAGGATGAGCTCAAGCAGGCGTGTGCGCACCTTGCCGCCCTCTCCCAGTACATGCCCCTGCTTCTCACGGGGGGAGCAGAGGATCACCAGGTGCAGTGAAGTTGCTCATTGTATGGCTGTAGCACCTCTACCCACTAAACCTACGTACACATATATACGCTCACTTACGCACTTACACATCCATATATACACCTATGGTCCTGACATCGAGGTGGACAGGTGGTAGTTGAGACTCTTGTCTATAAAGCCAATTGCCCACTGCTTATTCGTTGCTGTTATGGAGATGCTGATCTCTCATTTAAATGAGTATCCCTGGATCACGTTACCTGCTAGCATGGTCTCTACTTGTTGTGTTGCCAAAAGGATTATAATCGCTTCCTTGACACACACACACACACACACACACACACACCTGAATTGTGCTGCAGGTCCAAGGAGGCCTCCTTCTTTCTAGCATGTGGACCGATGCACTTCTTCCCCACACCCTACAGCACCTTACAGAGGCACACCGCACCCTTCCCCTGCCCCCAAGTACTGCTGCCCTGGCAGCCACCACCCACCCTGCCCCCCCCCCTGAAGTCCCCCCTCCTTTAAGTGCCACAGCTGCTGACGCTTCGCAATTAGAGGTCGCCAAGAAGCAGTGGGCAGTGGGCAGCTGGTCAGAGGTGGCCAAACAGTGTGAGCTGCTCAGCAAAGCACTGGATGTCACAGCAAGGGTGCAAGGTACGCCCACGGGGTTTGTGTGTGTGGGGGGGGGGGGGCGTTTTGGTCGTCTGCAATTCTAGAAAAGGTTGCACCATAATCCTCAGCCAGGAGTTTCTCAGCTGACGACTTGCAAACTTGATTTCTGGCTAACATTTGCAATTTCCGACCTTATTTTGGAATGCAGCCTTTGAGAATTGCGAAGGCGAGGGCATGGAAGGTCTTGAAGGGGAGGCACTACCCCCGGTTTCTTTACAGCAACCGCAGGATCAGCAGGAAGAATGCCGCCAATTTAGTCCGTCACCAGCGCCCCCAGCCGCACAGCCTGCACCACCTAATCTACAAAATTCCTTGTCACCCTTACCTTTGCCTGAAATTCGGCCGATGGGCTCCCAGATTGAGGAGCAGTGAGTGTCAGCATCAGCGTAGTTTGCCTCTTAATTAGCTCTTGTTGCATCAACGTCATCGTTTTTATATAAGGTTGCTTTTTATTTCCCATTTTTGATTGGTGGAGCTCTGCTAGTGTATCAATTATTCATGATATGTGAAAAGGGTAGGAGGGACCAGTTTTATATCATCTTCTGGTGAAGTTTTGGCAAGTGTGGGTTCTTGGAGTCATGTTCCGCTGTGCTGCTTAAAACTTCCATACAAATGCCAGTTCTCAGTGTATTAAGCAGCCCTTGATGCAAAATAGAGCTTTCTTTATTCACCTTTTTTTACACACTCACCCTGGCGTCCGCGCTGCTCTGCTGCCCCCTGCTCAATCTTCGGTTGGACCTGTATATACACGGGGATGAGTTGGATGTCTCGTGTGTTTCGTGTAGTCTGCCCACAATGAAATAAAATTGATTTTCAAGAGGTTTCCCATAAGCAAGGACTACAAGACAGGAAAATAATCAGCAGCAATAAGCGATGTCAGCTTTTGTCTACGGTCCTTAGCATGAAGCACGTACGTGGAATTTTTATGGCACAACGGGTGTGGCAAAGTTATCGGAATTGTGCAAAAGAGGACAACCCCTGTTGCATACTTAATACTTACACATTTAAACCTTCCGGCAAGCAGGTCGCAATACAAAGGGTAAATCGTGATAAATCGTAATAAATCGGGACATGAATCAAGCAAAGAGATGAAGCATTTATTCTGTGCACGCTAAGTTCAATGCATATGTATTTTTTATTCCAATTCTGGTAAAGACAAGACAGAGTTATTTATGGTGAGTGCGCCCATATGAAAGTACAACCTTCCACTTACTCCGCACCACCTTGGTTTGGGCATGCCACCAGTCAGTCCATCAAACTTGCACATCTTAACCCTTAAATAGACAAGCTCTTACTACTAGCATTCAAAACACTTGCAAAAGGCCCCCTGCACATGCACGTGGAGCGGATGCATACAGCAGAGACTTGTTGCACGCTCTCTCTCTCTCTCTCTCTCTCTCTCTCACACACACACACACACACACACACACACACACACACACACAAACACACACACCCGCGCGCACACACACACACACACACACACACACACACACACACAAACATACACACACACACGCACACACACACACACACGCGCACACACACACACACACATACACACACACACACAAACACACACACACACACACTCACACACACACACACAAAAACACACACACACACACACACACACACACACACACACAAACACGCACGCACACACACACACACACACACACACACGCACACACACACACTCAGAAACACACACACTCAGAATCACACACACACGCACACACACGCACACACACATATACACACACAACACGGTTACAGCTTCACTAGTAGGGTATCCATGCCTCTCAGCACCTTGACTGGATGCACCTAGTGCTGTCTTACACACACCCTGCCACGCACAGGTGCGTCTCCTGTGGCATGTTGAAGAGGGGCTTGGAGCTTGGTTGCCCCCTAATGGAATGCTCATTAACCCCACAAACGGAGTGACACATGCCACTGCGGAAATAGAGGTATGTGACGCCTTAAGTTGGGTTGCACAAAGATGCTACCTCCTTACACTTCATGAACCCCTGTCTTTGACCCACCTGTGTGAATTGCAGCTTGCTGGCCAGTCCATTACCTTGGAGGCGTGCTTCTCACTGCCTCCAAACTACCTGCGAGATAGCTCGGTGAGTTGTGTCTGGTATCTCATAATTTTGGGCAGGATCCCTCATGCACTGTGCTTGTGACAAAGGGAGGGGGAAAAGGGACACAAATAAATTGCTAGGATGTGAGCCTCAACCATAAAAGAGGCAGCTAAAGAATTTTTGATACAGGGGACTTGCTTTCCTTCCCCCAAGCTGATGTCCACCTCCAACTTTTCTTTTAAGATTTGGGGCATTTAATCAGCTGCTACCTGCTGTCTTGACAGTAATGTCTGCTCTAATAGCAAGCTGCAAGCCAGTACAAGTATGTAGGTAGGTACTATAATGCTTTATCATCTGGTCTTTTAATAAGAAGATTGAACACGTCGGCTTTTCCTTTGTACTTAAGTATATCAACGACAGAGGGAGGTTACTTTAGTTACTACCTTAGAACCAAGGAATACATCATCTGATTGCGTGCGCATTGCTGTACTGGTCTACTCAATACATGCCACATTACAGACGCGAGATGTGGGAGTGGTATTGGCACATGGCTCTCAAGCAGCAACGTGGAAGGGCAAAACCATGACCCAAATAGCGAATACCCTGGCTGCTGCAGGTGAGGCAGTTGTGGGTGGGGACACCTGGTACATCATGCTGTTCGCTTTATCTAACTCCTGCGTTCCATTTCACAATAAATTCACTTACGGAAAATGGAAATGATTTCTGGATGCTTACCACTTGAATTCAAGTTATTTCCCCCTCTCTGCTCCATAACAAAACGTCCAATTTTTTGCAGGCTACCTGACGGTACGTTACTACTGCCCAGGCAAAGAGCAGAGAAGGCTGCGGATTTTTGAGAAGACGCTGGAGGCTGCTGCAACCTCACCCTTTGCGCGAGGCGTCTCAAGATGGGTTGTGGGTGGCATAGGTCAGTGAAGTGACATGCTGTTGTGTTCTTTCCTTCGTCCTAATGCTTTCTGTACACGTCCTGCACCTTCTGTTTTTGTTTGTCTGTATGCAATTCAAAACATAAGCATCTGAGTGCCCATGCTATTCGTTTTCTACCATAGGCAGCGGAGGCCGTGTGGCAGCCAATGTGGGATCAAAGAGCCGCCTCCAGAATATTGCTGCGTACGCATTCTTAGGGTATCCATTACTGGTAGGTACCTATAGGTTAGAGCTGCTTTTGAGGGCACGTCTGGAGTGTCACTGTCCCACACTAGTGTTGGCTATTTATACTGTTTTAGGTGAAAGAAATGATTATGATTATAATTATAATGTCTGTATGTGTGGGTAACCTGGGTAAACCCCTTCTAGAACTTCAAGGCTGAGCTTGTGCGGTGAGTACTCCGCTTATTACTGTACGCTTATTACTGTTTTACAGGAGCCACACAATGTTTTCAAAGGGCCTACAGCACCAGACTCCATCAACCATCTCACCAAGTTGCACACGCCCATCTTAATTGTACAAGTAAGTGCAATTTATGTCAAGAATTCTTCAGACTCTGCACTTCTGCCTTTGGTAATGGTTCCCAGTTCTGTTTAGGCGTGATGTTAGCTGGAGCAGGCAGTAGTTGTTTGCTGGAACCCTGATATTTCTCCTGTTTTATTACTAACCCTTGATGCTAAACTGGCACACTTTCCACATATCAATCTAATGCAAAATGTACACAGCCGGACCGAGATCACTTGGGCAGCGCAGAAGGTGTCATGGGCGTGCTTGATCGCATGCCCTCCTGGGATGTGCGGATGGTGGAGATGCAGGTGCAAATATGAGTGTGTGTAATGTGCATAAGTGAAGTATGAATTACTTATCGCGATCGCGCCTTTTTGGCCACCACGTTGCAGTTTGTTTTTATGCGTGTATATGTGATATGTGTGTAGTTTTGTGTGCATGTGTGTGTGTGTGTGTGTGTGAAGGTACTTACTTGGGTGATTGCATATGTAGTTTTGTATGTTTAATGCGCAGCTCATGCCCTATTGACAAATAGCAATCTGCTGCCTGTGATGTTTGTGAACCAAAGAAGATCTAGCAAGTAGAGCTGCTGTGTGAGCTTGACAGTTAGCCATTAGATACTGCTCACGCTTTCAAAATGCCACTTTGATCCTGCTCAGGGCACAGATGGGGCTTTTAGGTCTCCTGACGCACCTCACCCACTGCCAGAGACACGCACAAAGCTGGCCAGCACGATGTTAGAGTTTGTCTCATGCTTGCAAGAATTCAGGTAGGCCATGTTTGTAGATGGCCAACAAAGATGTGGGCGCACTTGCATGTCTCATTTCTCATCCATAAGTAATCATAGGAAGAAACAAGTATGAGTATGAGGGACGCTGCAATCATGCTGTCTAGCTCTTGCAATGGTCCCGTGTTTGGTAAGCACGTCACAATGGCTCAATTGAGGAACTACTGAAAATCTATAAAAAAAGTCCAACAGTGCAATTATGCAGAGCCTGGCTGCTCTGCTTCAGCTATTTCCTCATTCGCTTGGCTTCCTATTTGTGGGCCTCTGTGTGTTTAGAAAGTGCTCTATAGTGCAGTCACTGAAACCTCTCTTAAGCGCATTGGCCCACACCTTCTCTGTGTGTTCCTTGACCAGGCTTCCCACCTGCACCTCCCTCCCACGCATCAAGTCTGTGCGCACCCCCTCACAGCACGTGGAGATTGAGAAGCAGTGGCAGGCGCAGCAGGAGCAGCGGATGCGCAACCTTAAAAAAGTGCTGCATCATGAGGTAGGCAGGCAGGCAGGCTGTGAGGCAGGTAGTAAGGGTCAGGCAGTGAGGCAAGTAGGCAAGGAGACAAAGTCCAGAAACACATTGCATGTGTGTTTGTGTCGTGTGTCTAAGAGACTGTGTCTGTGTGTAATTAGCCGCCGGAGCACGTGAGTCTGGTGGAACTTTCCGGAAGAGGCACAATTGTCGCTTGATTGATCTAAGCTGCATCTCAATGTTTTTGGCAAGCATCTAATCAAGACCCCAATCTTCCGGTGCATGGCAGGTGTACGTGCACTTGTTCCTTCCAGGGCTTTTTGTGCTAGAGTTTATGAATTTATCGTACTGCTCCTAGGAGTGTTGCGAGTGATAAAATGGATATTTGGTCCTCTTGCATTGTGAATTACGAAAATAATTCAAAATTCACACAGGGAAGTTCTCGCAAAGCCTTATTACTCGCAAATAAATATGCTAATTATGTGGCACCTCACAAGAAATTGAATTCGCAATACCTAAAGGAGCAGTATGATATGTATGTACTAGCATACCTACATGGAAATATTACAGGAGATGCAAATTTTGATGCATTTGAATATGTGGGTAATGGCGTGCATTGAAGAAAGCTAGTGCGAAGTGGGTGCAAAAGGTTGTATCCTCAGATGGGCACGTTGAACGCGCTCACCACAAAAGAATTATGTCTTGCCTAGACCAGAATCGGAATCAAAAAGACATATTTACATTGAACTTAGCGTGCACAGGATAAATGCCTCATCTCTTTGCTTGATTCATATCCCGATTTATTATGATTCATGTCCCGATTTATTATGATTTATGTTTTGTATTGCGACCTGCTTGCCGGAAGGTTTGAATGTGTATAAGTATGCGGATTATGAGGTCTCCCTCTACCAGGTATTGAACAATTCCTATAAGTTTGCCATACCCGTTGTTCCACAACATTCAACGTACGCGCTTCAGGAAGACGCTATGGGCTGCAGAATATGACAAAAAGCTGACTTCGCTTTTTATTGCTGCTGATTAATCTTAGTCGTTTTGTATTTGCTGTCTTGTAGTCCTTATTTATGGGAAATCTCGAAATACTCAAATTTATTTCATTGTGGGCAAACCACACGAACCACACTAGACATCCAACGCATCCCCGTATAATACAGGTCCAACTGAAGATTGAGCAGGAGGCAGCAGAACAGCGCTCTGCAGCGCGGACGCCAGGGTGAGCGTGTATAAAAAAGGGGAAAAAAGAAAGCTCTGTTTTTTATCAAGGGCTGCTTACTACACACTACTATACACTGAGAACTGGCATTTGTATGGAAGTTTTAAGCAGCACAGGACTATGACTCCAAGTCAGGTCAGCCAAGCCAAAAAAAGGGAAATTTTTGCCCCTCTCCTGAAATGCCCCTCTCAGGTCAACCAAACGGCAACAGTGTAACACTTCTGCTTAAAATCTAATAATTTTGGAGCCAATGGTGTGAATGGGGGGCTGGATTTCTTTTGTTTCCAGATACCGTACGTACAAGTACCCACCACTACCCCAGCCACCCCCTCTAGAAGGGGATTTTGCAGCCCTGGGCTTGCGTGTGGCCACCTTCACCTCCCACAAACGCGAGGAATTGGAAGCCACTGTCATTCTTGTTCTTGCTGAAACTGCTGCTGCTGCTGCTGCTGCTGCTGCTGCTGCATGCATGTGCTAGCTTTGCGTGCTGCTTAGGTGCTGTAGCTAGAGCGTGTGTGTATGTGTGTGTGTGTGTGTGTGTGTGCACGCATGTGTGCATGTCATTTCTGCGACAAGGTCGGTTGACTGCTGCTGCTCCTTTGCAGGCAAGCTGCAGGTGTTGGCTGAGCGGGGGGGGTTCCCTGACCGCTCATCACTGCTCTAAATCAATATTTTACACTACCATCCCTGAACCGCCACCCCTACAAAATAAATATATAATGAATCACCGCTTTCACAGTAACACATCACTGCTACCTCCAAAAACCTTGATAAGTTTGCATTGGGCAACAAAACGGGTTGTTTAGAGGTCTTACGTTTAAATTTGGGTCGAAACACCTCAAAAACATGCTCAAAAATGCAAAATTTCCCATTTTCTGCCTTCAATGCGTCTTTCTTTTACTTGTTCATGTGCATGAAAGCCTTGCTTGCTTAATCAGGTTAGGGGCAAAAAAGCTTGCAATTGTGTTTAATAATAAGGTGTTGCCCCCCTCGCATTGCTTGCATTGGGATTCTAATAAATGGAGTTTTCAAACCTTGCATTATACGCGCCTGTACGGTAGTAGTGCGTGGGCCTGTTTGCAGGGCAAATATGCTGCATTCTACAAATCCTGGGAACAAGCTTCCCGGCCACCACCTCAGTGTCAGGGGCTCTTCAGTATGCTCCCAAGGCATGCTGTCATGTATTGTGGTCTGGAATGCTGGGCCGTGGTGGGCAGCAACAGCTGAGACTTTCAAATGCCATCAACTTTTGCTTGCACTAGACCCCCACACAAAAAATGCATAGGCTCCCTCAGTATCATGGACCTATGCATTGCTGGAAAGACTGAGAGGCTATAGCTAAGAAAATATGGCATTTTGGGGGTCTCCAAACCCAGTAAAAACTAGACAGCCGGACTTAGGGCTTCATGCAGATTAGAATGGTGAGTGACGATAGTTTGAGAAGAGGAGAACACTTCTCTTTGAGGTCCTTCACATAAGAACCATATTAAAGAAAAAATATAAATTTTAGACAAACTGGACCTGGGCCAGGGCATATGGTGACACCAAAAATGCAAGTCCATTTCCTGAGCAGAGCCTCTTGCAGAAGATGGCTGACCTGACTCCAAGCTCCCACACTCGCCAGAACTCCACCAGAACGTGATAATAAAAACTGTGACCTGCTACCCTTCTTACACATCATGAACAACTGATCCACCGGAGCATAATACTAAAAACTGGTCCCTCCTACCCTGTTCACACATTATGAACAACTGACACACTTGCAGAGCTCTACGCACCGAGGCCGAGAAGGAGCAACCCTCTCTGCAGCAAACGCCCGGAGGTGATGCAGTTGCGCAGCAGAGTGAGCAAGAAGACGGCGAGGGCAATAAGCGGCAGCGTGTGCAGTAGTTGTCTTGTACAGTTCCAGCCATGTTCTATTAACATAATTTAGGTTGTAAGTCGATGGATCTTTGCTCGTTGTGAGCACGCTCAAACGTGTGGTCGTTTTTGGATTGTAAAGCATAATGTACACAGCCATTTAGCATCCAGATACCACTTGGATGTTAACAGGAATGTTGGTGGGCAGGGTCTGGTCTTCTAGTGGCAGGATGCAGGCTGCAAAACTCAAAAATAGGTGTAGCTTAAAGAGCACGAGCAAATCACTCACTTCCTGCATTCGCAAACATGGAGGGAGATGCGGGCGTCTAAAGCCTTGTTAAGAAACCAATGTTGCGCGACTGCTAACATCTGCCTGTGCTAGCAGGCAGGCACCCTGACCGTGTCCTTGTCGACCTTGTTGAGTTGCTTTGTCGTGTTCAATTCAAGCGCTAGTCAGATTAATGCGCACACAAAGCAGGGAGGAAATAAAGGTGCTTATGTAATGGATATGGGGTGAGATTTGCTCCTTATACAACACTGCTCTCCTGACGCTCTGCTGCTTTGTGCTGCAGAGCTTGTCAAGTGGGATTGTTTGTGTGCTTGAGGCTTGAGGCTGGCAGGAGCCTGATGTGGATTGCTTGCTTCTTATCGTCTCTCTTGCTTTACTAGTTGCTTACCCTTTCTCTCTTGCTTACCGCCACTGACCTGTGTGTCTGAATCGACGGGCTCTGATGTATCTTTATCTTGGCAAAGATTACAGAAGGAAGATTCACACGGAAATCAGACGGTTGTAGGCTAAACTAACGCAACAACACACCCTAAAAAGTTCCTTACACGACACTTTTTAAATAGAACATGGGATAATTTTGTGCAAACAAAGCTCTGGGAACAGCAGGCTGGAACACGCACTGTCGATCCAGTCATAGATCTCACACGAATTCACACACAGTCTTCCAACACTGGGCTTCGTAAAACAAATTCATCCTAATCCTGTAAAAATTTAATCATAGACCTGCTGCACTCAAAAGCTGCGGCATTAAACAGTGCGCTGCAGCTAAAGTGTGACAGCTTTCGTAATCATTTGTCCAGCAGGTAGGTGTACTCGTGCCAACATAGAGCGCTAAATCTTCAACAGGCAAATAGCTAATAGCGAAACCTATCATGTATGCGTCTCAGAGTGTGGCACCATTTGGTCACCAGTTATCTCAATATGTTGGCAGAAAGTCTGTGCAATATCCCACTCATAGCCGGCAGTTATTAGGGTCAAGCTGTACTACTGCTTATCTCATAGTGCGTCATGACAGCAAGACTCGGCAAATCAACTGCGTCAGCAGTTCTGTTTGTACCTTTTGTCGCAATGTAAAGCCAGTAGCAAAGTAGGCGCCATCTAGCTTTTAGCAGGTGGGAGGTTGGTGGGTCTGCTCGTGTCCTATACGGTTGCTGTGAGTGTGTGGTTGGTTGTATACTAAGTCAGCGCATAGACACAGAGTCTGAATTGTCAAACACGTTATGACTCAGAATTAAGATTAGGAACATCTAGCAACTAGATGTATTATGTTGGCAGCTACTTTGGTACCAAATATTGTAAAGAACCCTACGTGACAAAAAAGATAGAGAAAACATGGGACCGGTTTAAGAGGGTTCGTTGCACAAATTTTGAGGAACATTTAGTCACAATTGCGTAGTCACTTAAAAACAGTCAGACCAAGGAATCACCGTTGCTTAGTCTCCACACCATCCTCCTTTTGGGAGTGGGTGGCACCATCTATAACAATCACACGCTGGAGCCTTTTAAAGGAGCTGGGTTTTGATTATCAAAGCCTTTTAAGAAACCTCGTACGATTTTGGAACAGCCTACTCTCTTCAAACAATCTTCTCCTTGAGAAAGTTGTGCGGGCAGACCTTTTACTTGCAAATAGAAGTGATACATGGACTTATCAGGTTCTGCACGCGCTCCAAGAT
>Ga0307947_1000188_pt1 | contig 38583 bp, 50 predicted proteins | sample OrgLakmetagen232_FD_201840 | JGI IMG/M metagenome (GOLD analysis project Ga0307947, IMG submission 201840) | Saline water microbial communities from Organic Lake, Antarctica - #232 | ecosystem: Environmental > Aquatic > Non-marine Saline and Alkaline > Saline | place: Antarctica: Organic Lake...
GAGGGGGTGGAGTGGGTAGCAGGGAGGGGGGGCAAGGAACTGTTGGGAAGTGGGTGGATGTTACTGCGGGAGTTGGTAGGAGTGGGAAGGCGGGAAGTGGGGGAGAGGGGAGGGGGAATGATGCGGATGCGGAGGAGAGAGAGGGGGGACATGGGCAAGAGGGGCGTGGAGCAGTGAAAGGGTGAGTCACGTGAATTATGCCATGTATGATGATTTACTTTCGTGTTGCAGTCACGCGCACACAATCATTCACACATAGACGCCTATTGTAATGCTACAAGGGTGGGGGAAACTGGGCTTAGGTGGTGGCTAGACAGGTGCCTGGTGGTGGTGGTGGTGGTGGCTAGGGTTAGGTGTTGGCTAGACAGGTGCCTGGTTCACTTTTCAGGTCCAACGTGCTCTGGTTCTGTGGTGTGTGTGATAATACATACCGGACCGACGCTATATCACCGCGTACGCAAACGCTTTTGACCCCCTTGCAATGTGTCGCGACCAATGAAAACAATGAATTAGAAACGCCTCCCAAAGTTTGCATTGGTGCAAAATAACAGGTTTTCTAGAGGTCCTAGGTTCAAGTTCTAGTCAAAACACCCCGAAGAGTGCTTCCAAAAACGCAATTTCCCCGTTTTTTCGCCTTACGACGCTTAGTTTTTTTTGCTTTGCCTTTGTTCATGTGCATGAAGGCCTTGCTAGCTTAATCAGGAAAGCGGCAAAAAAAACTCGCATTGGCCCGCATTGTGTTTACTTATCAGGTGTTGCCCCCTCGCATTGGTTTAATATAGAGAAAATTTTCACCTTACATTGGTTACGGGGTACAATACACATGAGCCTGCGCACCTTTCACGTGCTGTAATATCTGCTTTCGAATTTTGCAAGTACAGCCAAGGCAAACAAGCAAATCACACACATACACTCACTGTAGAACATATACACTATATAACCCATCTTGCTCGTTTGGCTGCAGAGGTAGCAGGTACCTGTCCTTAGGTGCAAACACACATCGACCGGCAATGCAGAACAACACACTATAATCCATTCTCCTTTGCCCCTTGCCCCCTTCCTGATTTTGGCATTCACTTGTTTGGTTACAGGAGTAATAAGTACCAGTCGTCAGGCACACACGTGCAGCGGCGGCCTACCACGGGCGGCAGGGGTACAGGAGGTCAAGAGGGAGGGGGGGCAGACCATGGAGGCGAGGGAGGATGGGTGAGTTGTGCCCTGTGTGTGCTTTTGTGACTGTGGCCTCAACTGTCAAGCATCTCTCTACATGCAAGCATGGTGCACGCCATAGTCATGCGTACTCTGATTTCCTTTTCAATGACTCACGGTGTGACTGGACACCTCCTTAGCATATCTAGGTTAGGCTGTGTGAGTGTTAAAATTTAACTGGTCTGTGGAGTAGTGGTCAGTTCACCAAGCACAATTTGTAGTGCTCAATGAAATCTCAGGCTACGTGTGTGTGTGTGTGGGGGGGGGGGGGGATCTTCTTGTTTGCTACAGTCCCGTTACCAAAGGCTAGGATTACAGCCGAATGACAGCCCATCAGCAGCGTCCCGAAGGCCGTTCTTGCCTCCTATATGCACGCAGCAACCCCCCCGTGACAAGAAGATCATCGTGCCCTGCCCCCCTGACATGGTCAAGCACATCATTGGCAGGGGGGGCGAGACAATTCGTAGCTTGCAGGCCAGCAGCGGCGCGCGCATGTTTGTAAACCAGGTGCGGCGGCTCTTCAGCAAGGGTGGAAGCTTTTGTCGGCTTTTGTGGGGGACTATAAATGTTTGTATGTGTAATTGTTAGTGATGAAAAGTGTCTTTAAGTGGCTTGGATCAATGCAGTTGTGCGTCGTATTGCGCTGTACCTAAACTGCTCTAAACTATACGTCCCTTATTCTCTGTAGCCCTGAATGCCTTCATGCACGCACATATACAGAACATGATGCTTGTCGCATGTCATTTGCAAGACAAGCCGTGCTGACATCAACGTATTACTATCATGTTCATGCATGCACGCAACTTTAAAGACTTACGCACCAATTGCAAATAACTTCAAACCACGCACATACGCACTCATGCACAAATACACGCTTGCATGCTCCCACGTACCCCAAACATTCATAGACACACACACACACATGCACCACAGGATTTCCCTGCGGACAAGGACCGAGAGGTTAGGATTTCCGGGCCCCCTGATTGCGCTGAGCAAGCTGAGCGCATGGTCAGCGAAATCATTGCCAGCGGGGACAGCAAAGGGACCCAGCAAGTCATTTACTCAGTGTTGAATGCAGTAAGTCAATTGTTACAAATACATGCAAGGGTGGGGGAGGGAGTGGGTGTGGTGCTTGTGCTTGTGCTGGAATCAGGGTGCACATGCTGTGAAAGCAGTGCGTGCAAGAAAGACGATTAGGGTGTACCTGGTGTAATGAGCGATGCGATGTGCTTTGACATTATGGCAGGAAGCAGCAGCAGCCTCTGCTATCTGCATTCGTCTGCTACATCTGCCTGCTCTTATTCAGCATCCTTTCCCGAGCAGCACGAGCTTATCACCAGTGCATCACACATTGCTTAAACAACAGCTTTGGAAGTCTTGATGTACAATGGCACAATCGTTATACCCTCCTCTTCCTGCGATGTGCAATTTGAATTGGGCGTGTTCTGTGCGCAGGCGAACAGGCAAGCAAGGAACCGGGAAACGGAAGCACCACGAGCGAGGGACTTTCCGGAGCACTACCAGGGCAGTGAAACCTCAGAGCCACGGTCACCTGAGCCTGACAGGTGTGGTTAAAGCAAAGTGACGCCTGGATGTTTGTAAGCGACGTGTGCTTTCTGTCCCCCCTGTGATGAGTCTAATGAGCTAGGTCTGCCGAGGTCTACGTCGATATTGGCCTTTGTTTGAGGTGCTTGTTCTGATCCTGAACTGTACGTAGTTTGCCAGGAACCACAGCACACATTGCCGATAGGGGCATAGGTAGTTGCACAACAATAAGGGACTGCATATTTGGCAAACACTGGCATAGTTTGTTTTAATGCTGCTGCACCTGGGCGAGTATGCAAGCTAGGTTGCAAAGAAGCTCCTGCTACTACACTTGCTTTATTGCTCATACCCAAACTAGTGTTTGCCAGAAACAACTCTTTTGATATTCGCTAATGGCCAACAGAAGGGTACATCATAGTGCGTCAAAATAGAAATCAGGTGAATCATCTGCTGGCGAAATCCTGCATAAAGGAAAGACTCCAAAGCAGCGCTCATACTAACCTAAGCCACCATCAAAAATGAAACAGCGTTCTCATCCCTTCAAACATACACACTTACTCACACACACACACACACATACCCCCCCCCCCTAACCCCCTTCCTGACCCCCAACACTTACTAAAAGGGTGTCAATCTGCTCAAATTATAAGCAGCTATCTGCCTGCACAGTTCTCTTGCCAGATAAATTGAAACCTGAAGAGTTACAGGACACAAACTGAAATGTAAAAAAGCGCCCCAAAAGATTGGGCAATGAAAAAAAGTGCCCAAAACAATTCCTCTTGCACTGACCACCAGTTTCGTGCACAAATTCAGCCAAAACCTGCGCCAAAGCAATTGTTTACTTCATTCATGCAACTTTTGTCTAATGCAATACGTGAACTGCAAGTTCAGAATCAATTGCTGGTATTTTGCCTGAACGCACCCCTGCGCCCTACTTGGGGGCATTCCATGCATTTCTATGACCTTAAATTAAATCACCCAACAAGGGTGCCAATCGACTGGGCTTGAGCTGAGTATTCCAAAACTATATGTAATGTTTCGTGAAAGTAACCCAGAAAAATTCTGGAGACTCCCCCAGAATTTCTGAGCACCCCCAATGACCACCCACCAACCGACCCGGATCAACGTCAGGATTTCGAATATTTAGTTTATATCTGAATTGACACGTGACGCCATAAAAATAAGATACTTACAGGCTCCTGTATCAGTGCACACATTATATGATTCATGCGCACCTGTTGCTTTGCACGTTTATGTCGAAACATCCTATTAAGGTGGCTGATTTTGATTTTGGCTGCGTGGGCAAAAGTTTCCCTTAATGCATGCTGATCTATTAAAAGGCTTTGTCGTTAAACGTTTCTGGCGTTTGTTCAAACAGGTGCTGATCTATTATGGCACCAGCGCCAGGCACATGAACTATGGCTTGCGTACCGTTATTACCTCATCAAAGTCTGGTGTCAGGTCCAATAAGCCTGACACAAATCTGATGCCAATCATTTTCTCTTTTTCGTTTCTGGGGTGGAAGAGTTTAACAATTCTTTATACACAAGTAACTCCTTAATAAATGTGGGGAGTGATCTTTTTACTGCAAGCGTGTTTTCCTTTTTTTGTATTTTTACACTTTTTTGCAAGATTGCAGTGTCACACAATTCCAGGTTGCCCTTCTTTGCCTGCGCATAACACCTTTTAGCTATTCACTCTTTTTGCGAGCAGGTTGTGATAACCGTCACCCTCACATAAACACTCACTGCTTGTCAATGACCAGGCGTCCTGCTCCTGTCTTTGCAAAAGGTAACCCTGAGATGAAACTGGTAGGGCCAACACCCTAAGAAAGTATGAGAATGGGAGTTAAAACGATTCTTATCTGGATTTCACAGGTTAGACAGCAGCCCCAAAATTTAGCTAGAATAGTCTATCATGTGTTGCAGGGCACTGCAAGTTTGATGGAGTAGGTGTGCTGCAACGCCTAGAAAGGGAAGTTTGATGGAGTAGGTGTGCTGCAACGCCTAGAAAGGTAGTGCTACTAAAGCCTGAGTATAAAATACTAAGACTTTGCACATTACTTACCTTAGTAGACTACACACACATACACACACAGACCAAAACCTAGTCAGGTACAGTGTAATGATATTTTGAGCTTTACTTACCGCAGACCACAATCACACACACGCACACGCACACACGCGCACACACACACACGTACACACACACACACACACACACACACACACACAGACACACACACACAGAGACCAAAACCTAGTCAGGTACAGTATGACCAGTTTTTGCTTTACTTACTGTGGACCACACGCACAGACCAAAATGGAAGACCTCACCATCCTGTAGTGAATAGGTGGAGGTATCCATGGGGTTGTGTATAGAAATTAAATAAGTGGAGGTATCCACGGGATTGAGTTGAGTGAGTCGAGTGGATGAGTTGAGTGAATGGGAATGAGTTGAAGGTGTCCATGGGATTGTGTATCGAAATTGACAACCCAATGCTAAATAATGAGTGGTGTCATGGGTAGCATGTTTATTCTATGCGTTAGTGAGACGTTCAAAAGAAGCGTTCAAGGATCATTACCATTCACAGTAGTAGAGAGCAACGCTGTACATTTTACCAGCAGTACAACCAGTCTGCACATTGCGATCTGTTTGGTCTGTATTAGCCGTCCAACTTAATTATGCATCACACGCCTCATTACATGATCTCTGACGGGTTTTCTTTGAAAGCACGCACAAGGAGCTGTCACACACAACTAAGCAACCCTCGTACATAGTGTCACACCTGCAGCGTAAGCTTGCCATCTTCAACGTTGCGAACTATCCCTCTATGCAGCCGTACACCCCTTTTGCTCATCTTTTGCGCTGCATACTCTCTGCGGGCAGACGTCTAGAAAGGACAGTCAATGACAGCTGGAGAGATGTGCCAGATCAGTGAACATCGTTCTTACAACTGCAGTCCAAGCTGCACAAACTTGCAGCGCACTACTTGTATTATATTAACGAGTATCTTGTCTCCTACTATGCCTTGCTTGAAGGACAAAGGCCTTAAACAAGCATGCTTACCGCAATGATGTGTCAAAAGTCCCTAAAATCTCTTTGGCCTCAATAATAGTTATCCTGTGAAGACGACAACAAATTGAACTAAATGCTTCATAGCTGCAAAGCAGCTCAGAATGAAAGCAACATGGGGCTCAATAGGCAGATGGAAAGTCCCCTGTCTTGAACTAGTAGCTCCAAAGAGATACACCTCATAGCTTTTGCGCGGTCCGGGTATATCCGCTTCAGGTCTTGCTACAAACAAGATAGGGGCATCAAGAGAAAGAAAAAAGACGCTGATAGTGTAAGCACTGGTAGTGTAAGAAAGGGTTGTCAATTGCATCACAGCCACTCTGAGTGATGAATGAGGTTTTGGTTGTAGCAAGTGCTATCATTTCCAGCAAGTGTAGCAAGTGTAGCAAGTGCTGTCAATTCCAGCAAATATAGCAAGTGTAGCAAGTGCTATCATTTCCAGCTGCCCTGACTAGACCTCTCAAAAATAGGTTTTGCTTGTAGCAAGTGCTATCATTTCCAGCTGCCCTGACTAGACCTCTCAAAAACCTCTACTCTTATGCAAGCCTAAAGTTTCCAGCAGCAACTACAACGGGTCAGCAAGCTGCCTCGTTGCAATTCAGCTTTTGAAACAGACACGCCGTACCTCGATGAAGTCTGTGAGCTCTCCAACAAATTCCACCCTGCAAGCCAGCATCATTTACTAAAAATTGACGCACACGCCTATCTTGAAACAACTTTCCAGACGCACGTAACCAAGTGCATTGGCTGTAGTTCTATGGTCATTTCACCTTATGTTTCAGGCTTGTTCCTCCATCTCTTTCTATAAAAAAATGGTCGCTTACACAAATAGTCTCCTATAAAAATAGTTTCCTTCAAAATAAAACTGCATGGAATAGATGTTCCTCTATTGTTTTTCATTCATGCACTGAGCAAGGTTTCACAAGCAACAACCATCCACAAGTGCAGACATTCTTATGTTTCTTTCGGTATTCCATCTTTACACACACGTTTCCAAATTGCATGCAAGTGGATCTTCACTTCCTTTGGTTCAAAGCTTTTGAACATGCATGTTCTCTACCTGTGCGTAAAACAAATCACTTACCCCGTTGGACCTCCTCCCACGACCACAACGTCAAGAAGCTTTTGCTTCTCTTCTTTCGGTCGCCCAGGGATCCCTGCTCGGGAAATGTTGTCCACAAGCTTACTTCGAATTGCTTCAGCCTGATGAAGTAACGAAATGCAGAAAGTTTATGCACCTCATCCCACTGTCAGGTACGGATCTGTCAAACGAGCAGGGCGTGATGTACAAAAAGGGTTCATGATGAACTCATTGTGAATGAAACAGTTGGAGGTTCTACTCTCCTACAATTTTATGGTCAAGTTTGTTCCCAAGAAATCTTTCACTTTCGTCTATCACACACCTGGTGCAGGTCTCTCAGAAAGTGTGTGTGCTCCATTACCCCTGGAATGCCAAACGTGCTGCCTTGCGATCCGGTAGAAATTACGAGCTTGTCGTACGAAACCTGGAGCACTGAGGCAAGCATCCGTTTGTACTAGCCAACATGCAATACACCTAGATCTAGGTTCTCCCAAGCCTACAATATGCATCAAGTTGCTTCCTAGTCTGCAAAAACACCTCTGAATATATTTGTAGAGCAACCTTACAGAGAAGTGCACGCCATCGCTGACTGCCTCGACTGTCTTGGCCTTGGGATCCACTGAAAGTGCCTCGCTAATGAAAACGTGGTTCTGAGGCTGCAAGGGGCAAGGGATAAAACTTGCCTTACGTTGTGATGCCTCAGCACTGCTATAGGCACGTTCTGTTTAGGCACGTACTCTTTATGAAGTGGTGAGGTTGAAGCACTGCTATAGGCACGTACAGTTTAGGCACATACTCTTTATTATAATGTGGCGAGGCTGAAGTGTACCCAGATATCCCTGTTTGGGTTTGATGACTCAACCAAATAAGATCCAAACCAAAAACCATTTAAGATCCAAGCCAAAAACCATAGTAACTGGGATGTAATAGCATATATATAATGTGGACGACAAAGGCATCAAGGTGCAAGGGCAATGTGGTGTACCTTGAACAGGTAAGGCTGGATGTCCGTGATGTGCACTGCAGCAGCTTGAGGCTCCAGCGTGCCAACACACGTGGAAGTGAGCAGTGGGGTGAACACCATGTGCTGCAAGTGAGCAGTGGGGTGAACACCATGTGCAGCAAGTGAGCAGTGGTGTGAACACCATGTGCCGCAAATGAGCAGTGGGGTGAACACCATGTGCTGCAAGTGAGCAGTGGGGTGAACACCATGTGCCGCAAGTGAGCAGTGGGGTGAACACCATGTGCCGCAAGTGAGCAGCGGTGTGAACACCATGTGCTGCATGTTTCAGGGTGTGGATGTTTTTTGCGGTGAGTTGCGTTGACAGCTGATGACCAGCGCTAGTGCTTTACTGCTTTGTCTGCACCCCAATAATAGCTTGTGGGCATCCCAGGACATACAATTCATCTGTACGCGTGAACTTACATTCCGCATCGAAATCACAGAAACGTCATACAGCTTTGGGTCGATGTCCTGTCAGCCAGCAGCAGAGAAGTGTGGGGGTACAAAATTGGTGGAGGGGAGTGGCCATCACAGCATGATTATAATACTGGATCACTGACATAGTATCCAGTACGTGTTAAGTTATTACTGACATAGTGATCCAGTTATATAATCATGCTTATTTGAACGCGAAAACTGACATGAATACATACTTACATGTAGCAGACGTGCACCTCCCCATCCTGCATGTCATTAAAATGGCATGACAGAGGAATTGATGAAATGCTGAGCTGCAATGCCTCATCGGCCTGCTGTCCGCCGTGAGGCAACCCACTTTATTTCAGATTGCTATCTTACCAGTACCGAGTACTATGCATCGTGGTCTCTGCGTAGTTAACGGCAGCTTTGATTCGTAGTGGAAGCACTGTGTGTTGACCCATCTGATGAGCGGCGTATGATGGTGAGTGGCGCTAGGCGGTATTACGCATGATGCCGCCTTTGCAAAGCATGCTGCTGTACTCAAACGATTTATCAGGGATGTGGCTACACGCATTTTTTGAATACTGCAAAAATGACTGATCACTTTCTAGCGAGAAGCGAGAAAAGAGTGCAATTGCATCTTTGAACCATTTAAATCTTTGTATCCGCAAATGCAGCAAATGCTAAATGCTACAAAAATGTTGAAACAATTCCGTTGAATTTCCTGTTACGGAAGTTCAAATGGAATTAAATGACAATATTCGATTACAAACAATGAAACAAATGCGTGTCGCGCGAGGATTGGTTTATGCCTGAGGAAATGGAGACGAGTTTTTGCGCCGGGTATTCCGCTTCCGGCGTGGAATACACCGCGGAGGATGAGATTGCCTTTATCTCCGGGAATGCACTCGTGGTGCAAGGCAGCCAACGTCAGGTGAGATTACACAACACATGTTCCCATGGGCAAAAATGCAGCTTAGAATCACTTCACAAACACCTTGCATTGGCAATTGCCTGTCTTGACACCTGCTGTTGCAGCGCCTTATAAGGGGGAGGACCCCCTTTGGGCTTCAGGGCTTCAGTGTCAACAGGAAGCAAGGCTTGATTGCTGTGGCAGAGAAGGTAACAATACAACTGCCTGCGTCTTTCGCACAGAATTTACACACCTTCTTTCTTTCCTCTCTAAGCCTAAAGCATAAAGCGGGTGTCACATAACTGAATAACATTGACCAGCGCATGTCCTTTCTTTTACAATCTCACAGGGGCTCAGCCCTGCAATTCACGTGTACGCCGAGCACGACCTTCAGCTGCTGGGTAGCTTACAACCTGACTTTGCCTTGGGCTTCAGTAGCCTAAGCTTCTCAGCAGATGGAGAACGGCTGGCTGTGGGAGGCGATGCCCGAGTGTCCGTGTATGCCTGGCGCAAGGTAGCTGTGTGCCCTCCACTCTTGCACACGTATGCGCGTGATAAATGCATGCAACACCTTTGTGCTTACATTCAAATACGTGCACAGCACGCCCGTGATAGGCACATGCGACACGTATGCAGGAGTACATCCGTTCACCTCCAAGCACTCATGAAGGACAGGGCCTGCCCTTCTCCTCTGTTCCATCACACACGAACACCCTGAATGCATACCGTACACACACACACACACACGCACCCTACGGTGACACTTGCTTTGAACAGCATGCCGATCCTTCATGTTGCACCTGCTCACCGCTTGCGTTTGTTTTGTTGGATCAGGCCGAGCACCTGGTCACAGCAGTCCTGCCTAAAGGCTCCGGATCTGTCACCCAAGTCAGTTTTCATCCGTACGATGAGGACAGGCTAGCCACCTCCCTCACCCACGAAGGCACTAACCAAGGCACCACCCTGGTCTGGCACATCAAGCGGCTGTGGGACAACTGTGAATTTACCTCAAAGAAGGTGAACCATGATTGTGTGTGTGTGTGTGTGTGTGTGTGTGTGTGTGTGTGTGTGTGTGTGTGTGTGTGTGTGTGTGTGTGTGTGTGTGTGTGTGTGTGTGTGTGTGTGTGTGTGTGTGTGTGGCAAGCAGTAGCGGGTGTGAGTGCTTACACCGCATAGATGCTGACGTAGATCTTAAAACCAGGTTATAGTTTCTCCTGAAACCATAATTACAGTCCATTTCCTTATAGCATTCCAGGTTTCCCTGACGTCAAATCGCAAAGCCTCAGTTCAAACCCCACAGCCTAGAGGCGCACCAAACCCCCTAAGCTGCCTGCACTAAAGCCTCCACAGCTGCAATTGCATGCATTTCGACGTGCTCGGATGCACATCACGCACTTGATACACAGCACACATACACATACACTAAAAGCACACATACACATACACCCTCTCTTTACGCAGTCTACATATGCTGCACCTACGCATCACCTCGCACACAGATGAGAAGGCCGTGCCCTGGTTGTAACTTTCTGGACATCACACACACATACACACATATATACACACACACGTTTTCGTATTTCTCCATATGATGCAGGTGCTCCTTGATGCTGCGCATCCCAGCACCACACACTGCTGGTACCCTGGAGGCCTGTACGTGGGCACCGCTACCGGCCACTTGTTTGCTGCCATTACCCTCCCACCTCGTAAGTTGAGGGATGGTCAGAACCACATGCACACACACACACTCACACACACACACGCACACACACAATTCTACATGTATATATACATACACAATGTGTATGCACTGCTCTTGGCAGGAACACCTTGCATTCTAAGGTCATACGCGCTGTCCATGTACGTTTCTGGCCAAAGCTGTATTCGCTTACGAACTCAGATCATGAATTAATTGCTGCAAGGGGTCAAGTCCTTTCAAAATTCTGACGCTAACCTATGATTTGCACTCACAACACACACACTCTCGCACCTACACGCACACACACACACGCACACACACACGCACACACACACATTCTCGCACCTACACACTCGAGACTAGCACCCCCCCTCCACCCACAGCTGCAGCAAGCACGCACCCCTCCCATGCAGTGTCTGGTTATATGGAGGGAGCACACACAACCAGGGATCCAGAGGCAGGCACAATAGGGAAGGAGGGGGAAGATAAGCAAGTGAGTATATGGTGCTGGTTGTTGAGTCTTTGGTGTTGGTGTGGGTCTGGATATGATGTGGGTTTGGGTGCTCTGTGCTTGTGGTGGGGGGGATGGGGATTGGCTGGTGATGTGAGCGTATAGGTGCCATCTACATGGCCGGGCATTGTGACTAAGTGTCATGATGGTTGATGTTTAAATGTCATGATGGCTGATGACTCAATGTCATGATCGCGGGTGACTCAATGTCATAATGACTGATGACTAAATGTCATGATGACTGATGACTAAATGTCATGATCGCCGATGACTAAGTGATGGCTGATGACTAAATGTCATAATGACTGATGACTGAATGTCATGATCGCCGATGACTAAATGATGGCTGATGACTAAATGTCATGATGACTGATGACTAAATGTCATGATGGCTGATGACTAAATGTCATGATGGCCGATGACTGAATGATGGCTGATGACTAAATGTCATGATCACCGATGACTAAATGATGGCTGATGACTAGGTGGCCGGGCATGATGACAATGTTTTGGTTCGCAAGTCGTATAGAATGTATCAATGAAAAATACCGTATGAACGCTTACATGATTACATGATGCACGCAGTGTGGGTGTGGGTGTAAGTGAAGGTGCCCATGTGCTTGCCTCTCTGCCCACCGACGTGCAGTGACCTGCTACCCACTTTAGCTCATGAGTTGTGTAATCATCGTACGTCACCGTGTGTTGCAACGCTCATGCATAGGGTTGGTCAGAACCGTATGTTTATGCACCGTACATGACCGTATACTTGGGTGATTTCCCTGCCAAAAATACCGTTTATACACCGTACGTATAAATGGTTTTGGACAACCCTACGGACTAATGCTGCCGCTTGTCACACCCTACGCACAAATGCTGCTGCTTGCCACACCACGTGTCCCCAATTGCAGGCGGATGGCGAGGGTGCAGGTGCTGCTGCTGCTTCAGCAGACTGGGAGGCAGAGTGGGTTGCAGATGTGTGGGGCACAGGCCACAGCCCCGTCACCACACTGTGCGTAAGCCGTGATTGCTTGGCTGTGGGGGGGCCGGAGGCTGTGGTGTGGCTCACACATGCGCGTGTGACGGAGGATGATGTAGATGACATGGAGGAGAGACAGGAAGAAGAAAATGCAGAGGAGGGAGGGGAGAAAGGAGGCGGCAGGGGCAACACGCGGTTTTTGCTTGGCAAAGAAAGGAAGCAGGAAGGGAAGATGCTGAAGGGGGGCCAATTATGCGGGCGGTATGAGGTGGGCTTGGGGGCTAGTGGGGTGGTAGCGCTTGCCTATGGGAAGCACGACGCGAAGCAGAGTCAGATGGTGGTGGGCGCGGCTGACGGGCGGGTGCTGCAGCTTGAGCTGGGGGACATGGTGGGGGCGCTCGAGGCAGTGGAGCAGCAGCAGGTGCAGGTGCACAGCAATGCATGTGTGTTTGTGTGTGTGTGTAAATGTGTGTGTGTGTGCGTGTGTGTGCGTGCGTGTGTGTGTGTGCGTGTGTGCGTGTGTGTGTGCGTGTGTGTGTGTGCGTGTGTTGTGTGTGTGTGTGTGTGTGTGTGTGTGTGTGTGTGTGTGTGTGTGTGTGTGCGTGCGTGCGTGCGTGCGTGCGTGCGTGCGTGAGTGTGTGTGTATATGTGTGTGTGCGTGTGTGTGTATGTGTGTGTGCGTGTGTATCTGTGTATGTGCACGTGTCTAAGCTTAGCTACTTCCTGTGTGTCGTATAGCATGCTTGATCACAATGTAAAGCGTCGTGCTCGGGTCTCACTGTGGCCAGGGGCCATGTTCATCCTCTGCTGCTCCTCATTTCCAATGCTTTAAACAGCGACAGAAATACAGGTTATGTGTAGGGTTGGCCAGAACCGTATATATACACCGTATATGACCGTATATTTGATGATTTCCCTGCCAACAATACCGTATATACACCGTATATATATGGTTCTGGCCAACCCTAGTTATGTGGTCTTGGGTCCAAAAGGGGGGCTTATACCACGGCCGCTGAAAGCTACCCGTCACGCCTCTGCTTTCGCCCCTCCACAGGAGGTGCTGTGCAGCAGCCCTGGCTCGCAGTGTGTTAAGAGACGCCATTGCTTAATATCTTACGTTCCTTAAGTAAGTAGTTCCATTAGGAGTTCCATAAGGACAGGACGTCACAATGAAATCTACCTCAGACCGGAACTTGTACCTGCAAAAGGAGCCTGTACCTCTGTCTCCACCTCTGTTTCCATTTCCATGTGCGGCACCCTATCCTGCAGCGTACGGTCCAGGTCACAAAGTCCAGAGGCCTCCGCTCTGACCCTTCCATAGGAGGGCTCCTGCAGCTGCAGCAGATCCAGCAGAAGCAGGAGGAAGAGGAGCAGCAGCAGCAGCAGCAGCAGCAGCAGCAGCAGGCGCAGGCGCAGGGTGTTCCTTACGATGGCATGGTGGGTCTTTTGGCAAGGAAAGGCTGAGGGGATGCAGATGTCTGATAGCTGTGTCGCTTGTGCTGACACTTTGTTGCTGCCTGAGTTGTGAAGACAAATGCGTTTGAACACGGTTTCCAAATGGCAATGCTGGCGTGGAGGGCTCACATTTGTGGACGTACCGTTAATTGCAGTTTCCATACAGCAATACTGGCACGGTAAACTGTCATTTGTGTGTGTACCCTTGATCGCAGTTTCCATACAGCAATACTGGCACCGGTACGCTGTCATTTGTGTGTGTACCCTTGATCGCAGTTTCCATACAGCAATACTGGCACGGTAAACTGTCATTTGTGTGTGTACCCTTAATCGCAGCTTCCATACAGCAATACTGGCACGGTAAACTGTCATTTGTGTGTGTACCCTTAATCGCTGTTTCCATACAACAATACTGGCACAGTAAACTGTTATTTGTGTGTGTACCCTTAATCGCAGTTTCCATACAGCAATACTGGCACCAGTACACTGTCATTTGTGTGTGTACCCATAATCGCAGTTTCCATACAACAATACTGGCACGGTAAACTGTCATTTGTGTGTGTGTGTACCCTTAACACGCTGGCTGACCCTGTGTCTTTTAGGGGGGTGGATGACTGGCAGGGGTGTCATGTAATGAAGGCTGATGCGTGCATCCAGGTGGTGTTTGCAGGCAAATAGTGATTTATGGCTGAGATGAATGCACGTGGCTGTTTAGGAATTGGGAAAAACTAGGGCCAGGGAAGGCCCAGGCAAACTTTCCAGCTTCATTTAAGCACACTGAGCAGCAAAGATAATTTAGGGTTGAGTGTTCACTCGTCTTGCTGCATGTCAACCTTGACCGTCGTTTACCGTGATAGCATGCACACAACTAAACCTCACACCCCCTGCCCCGCCCTTTACACATTCCTTCAAAGTTGACACCCCTACCCGAACAGGAGCCCTACACACACACACACACGCACACACGCACACACACACACACACATACACATACACACACATACAAATGCACTCATGTACGCACACAAATGCGCACACCAGTGCTCGTTGCATTCCTACCTATGCAGGAGCCGCTGCACGTGCGTGTGCTTGTGGACGTGCACATGGGGAGTGTGGGGGGCATTGCTGCTCATGCAGACGGGGGGGGCATGGTCACGTGTGGAGCAGACGGCACCCTTCGTCTGTGGGGCCTAAAACAGGACTTGAAGAGTGGCCAAGGAGGGGCAGGAGGAGGGGGGGGAGTGACGAGCGTGCTCCTGGCGCGTCGTGCGTTTTCGAGTGCGCAGACGTGCCTAGCAGTGGCTCCGGTGACTGTAAACAAGGAGATGGCGCTGGCAGGGGTGAGTTGGAGGGTGGGGGTGGGGGAGGCAATTGCGGCGGGTTTGGTTTTCTGTTTGGGCTGGTGATGGCATATATTAGTTGCAGGCTAGCTGTGTAAAAGTGGTGCCTGGCGTGTGTTGCAGGCAAGTTTGTCTTGTTGGTTTTTATAGCGGTCGCATTGGCGCTGGCAGAGGTGAGTGCTGGGTTGTAAGGGGTGTGGTTTTGCTTTTGCCTAAGCGCTGCATGGAGATTTGCCTGTTCGTTTTGAAATGAGCATGCATGGGTATGGGAAGAGGCAAGTGGATGATATGAAGCAGAATGCTGTAGTAGGAGTCGAAGATCCTCAGGAGCCTAGATTTGTACGAAATACAGAACATGCGTTATGTTTACGGTTTTAAGAAAGTCCTGAGCGCCTGACTTTAAACAGAACAGATTGTACGTACCAATTGTTTGTGCTTTTCTTCGTTGGCAACCTTTTAATGCTATACAACCCTTGCACTGACATGAACATACTCAAAAATCACCCACTCGTCGAATAAACACATCACCACCCATACGTATACAAGCACCCAGCCATGTGCAACTAGACCCTTACTCATACCCCCCCCCCCCTTTTCACACACACACTTGGCCTTACCTTTGGCTCACAAAACCATAGTAGACCCCCTCGCATAGACACACACATACTCACATGTTCACACACAGGTGGGCAGTGCAACTAGAGTGCTGCGCCTTGTGGCCTTGCCCTCCGCTCACAAAGCCATGGCAGACCCCCCCGCATACATACACATAAACACACACATATACACACACTCACACACAGGTGGGCAGTGCAACTGGAGTGCTGCGCCTTGTGGCCTTGCCTTCCGCTCACAAAGCCATGGCAGCAGCATCTGCAGGGGAAGGGGGGGAAGGCGCTGCCAAGAAGACACCGAGCGTGCGACCATTGACGGTACGCATGTTTTATGCAGTGTGATCACGGAAAGGAAGTGTAGTACGCATGTTTGACATAGTGTTTGCAGGAATCAAGTACGCATGTTTGACACAGTGTGTTTGCAGGAAATGAGTAGGCATGTTTAATGCAGTGTGATCACAGAAAGGAAGTGAAGTACGCGTGTTTGACATAGTGTTTGCAGGAATCAAGTACGCATGTTTGACACAGTGTGTTTGCAGGAAATGAGTAGGCATGTTTGATGCAGTGTGATCGCAGAAAGGAAGTGTAGTACGCATAATTGACACAGTTTGTTTGAAGAAATGAGTAGGCATGTGTGACGCAGTATGCCTGCATAAATGAAGTGAGCATGTTTGACACGGTGTGTTTGCAAAAATGAAGTGGGCGTGAGGTACACTGACACACTGCATTCATGGTCAGCTTTGGATTACCTGTGATGTGTAATGCTGGTTGTGTACAAATTGTTAGTTATTCACCTCTGTGATGCTTTTTAAAACATGTAGGTGCGGCACAGTGTGTCTGTAGGAATCTGTAGAGTAGGGTGGGATGTGTGGGGCTTAAGATCTGAACAAGATCCAAACATGACCCTTCAGGACTCTAACCCTATCTTTCTGTTTTTCATGTGAAGTATTGGATGTAAAATATCGAATTGTTTTTTCACGTTAATAGAAAGACACATCCCACCAATTCAATCCTCCATTTCATTGAATGGGAAGTCTTCATGCTCGCTCCCAAAACCCCACACCCCGCACTCAAATACAAATTCCAGAACACACACACACAACACACACACACTTCCTCTTGCTTGCCGCTTGCATGCATGCCAAAGCAACTGCATGTACACCAGCTTTAGAAAACACAAGTGTATGCACATGCACATATACACAAGGGGGTTACCAGGGGGTTACAAGGATGGCCTACAGCCCGAGACTCTGGCTGATGGCATATACACAAGCACACATACACACACGCACACACGCACACACACATACACACAAATGCAGGTACTGTGGCGCCGTCGCCTGCACCGTGGCCCCATGCACTGTGTGGCCTTCAGCCCTGACGGGTCCATGCTGGCCACAGCAGGCAAAGACAACGCTGTTTGGTTTCTGTCTTTAAACAGGGACGGTACTGCCCTCCTTTTGGGACAGGTGCGTGCGCACGCACGTGTGTGTGTGTGTGTGTGTGGTGTGTGTGTGTGTGTGTGTGTGTGTGTGTGTGTGCTTGTTAGAGGCGGCTGTGTCTCTGTGCGGAGGTAACTGTGGGTATGTGCGGCTGATGTACCCTTGTGAGCTCCAACTTGTTGCCAGGATTCTATGCCAGAATTGATGAAGCATGATGAGACCACAGCAATGCATGGCAGCTGAAGCAATTTGAGGGGGGCATTCTTTGATACTCTTATGCCTTTTTTGCTGCAACCCTGATGCTTTGCTAAGGTTCCAGCTCCTGCTGAATCAAGAGCCCTGTGGCATTCCATGCAAACGCTCCCAAAAAAAGTCACAGCCAGGCAACTGGTTTCCATGGATAATCACTGAGCGCTTCGCACGAGAGGTGTGCCTCATTCACACCCATACTAAGCACACAAAGCAAGTGGGGGCATTTTGCACGCAGTGTGCTGATAGATAACACCATGAGGATGGTATCAGAGCCCCACCTTGCAACCTGGTTGCTCGAATATGGAATGCTTTGGAAGCCCACCTCTCAGCCAACTTGCATACACTTTGTAATCGTTACCTGGTGGTGTGTGATCGATAGCAGGTGGTGAGTAATAGTTGACAGGTGGTGAGTTATCGTTAGCAGGTGGTGTGTCTGGGGGAATCCTGTGCATCATATGGTTACGGGCGCAACTCATAAATAGGGTTTGCCAGAACCATATATATACGGTGTATATACGGTATTTTTGGCAGGGAAATCACCAAATATACGGTCATATACGGTGTATTTATACGGTTCTGGCCAACCCTACTCATAAATCTGTCCGCACATGCAATTGCACTGAAATAATTAAATGCGATTGCTGGTGTGTCTGGGAAGTAGCCTGTGCATTGTATTGTTGTGGTCACATCTTTCGCACCTGTCTGAACATGCACTCACATTTGTGATCTGCACATTCTTTTCAACTACATAATAGTGTATTCGGGGAATAGCCTGTGCATTGCTTGCGATGGCTATGGCTGCACTTTGAGCACCGGCTGCACATGCACTCACATTTGACGTGTACGCCTGCTCACACACACACACACACACACACACACACACACACACGCGTACACACACACACGTACACACACACTTACACACACACACAAGCGTACACACACACTTACACACACACACACACACACACATACACACACATACACACACAGGTGGTGTGTCCGGGGGAGATCCTGTGCATCGCATGGCCTGAGGTGCATGGTGTGGATGAGGGGGTGCTGGTGTCGCTGGCAGCAGGTGCCATTGCGTGTGTGAGGGCACCCATCGAGCTGCATGCTGCGAGCCGTGCAACGACCAATTCTGGCTTCATGCTGGGAAACACGGATGTTAGCATTCAGGTGTGTGTGTTGTGAATACCAGGATTGTTGTCTTGGTTTGTGTCTCCTTTTGCACGTAGGTCTGAAGTCCATGTATGTGTATGATCACAAATATCACTCTAATGCACCCACGACTTTTTTCTGTATGTGTGCGTGGGGGGGGTGGGGGGGGGGGTTGGAGAGGTTTGTCAGGTCTCAGGTTTTGTTGCTGCATCCGTGCCATATACACTTGTACTTGAACCAAAACTTGTTGTTCCTTTACCGATGCTCAACCAGGTGTGTTAGCATGCCATTCCACAAAGAGTACCATGGTAAAAAGTCTTATTTGCTACACAACCTCTCACACTGTATTTGTCCCTCGGCCTCTTACTCTTCAGCATGCCCTTAAACAAGATTCGACTGGTATTAGGTTTTCCAAGGACGAGGCTACTTACTTTTAATTAGACACGGACCATGTCAACGCTCACGCTTGTATCAGCAATTGCATTCTCTGACACCTCTATTGACTACCACATCTCCTCATTACCTCCTCTCTCTCCACAACATCACACAACCCTCCTATGCCCCCTCCAACCACGCCCACTCCAACTATCTCCACCACACTACTCCCTTATCCCCCCCTTCCTCCCCTATTCCCCTCTGCAACACATTCCCTGAGCCACTCACCACCCTTTCGCAACCCTTTCCACGAACCATGCTACTATCTTCTGCTTCACATTGCTTTTACCACCCTACACCCTCTCGCACTTCTGTCCACAGCACAGTAATACTAGGGTTGGCCAGAACCATATATATACGGTGTGTATACGGTTTTTTTGGCAGGAAATCACCAAATATACGGTCATATACGGTGTATAAATACGGTTATGGCCAACCCTAAATATTACTAACCCCCACGTCACACTCTCTGAATCACCCAACACCCTGTCACACTTCTGTCCACAACACAAGATCACTAGCCCCCGCATCACACTCCCTGAACCACCCATCCACTGACGCTTCCCCCTTCTCCTGCCCTTTGCCCTTTCACAGCTAGTGCGTGTGGAGTCCCCATTGCTGTTCATGCTGCCCGTTGGAGGGCCTCAGTACGGGGAGGTGTACGGCCTGGGTGTTGACCAGATGGTGCACAGGGTGAGTGTGAGGCCACTTCACAGCTCGTGCTTGATTTGTGTTTTATTGTCACAGAGTGTGAGGCCACTTCACAGCTTGTGCTAGATTTGTGTTTTATTGTCACAGAGTGTGAGGCCACTTCACAGCTGGTGCTTGATTTGTGTTTTATTGTCACAGAGTGTGAGGCTATTTCACAGCTCTTGCTAGATTTGTGTTACATTGTCACAGAGTGTGAGGCCACTTCACAGCTTGTGCTTGATTTGTGTTTTATTGTCACAGAGTGTGAGGCTATTTCACAGCTCTTGCTTGATTTGTGTTTTATTGTCACAGAGTTTGAGGCTATTTCACAGCTCGTGCTTGATTTGTGTTTTATTGTCACAGAGTGTGAGGCCACTTCACAGCTCGTGCCTGATTTGTGTTCCATTGTCACAGAGTGTGAGGCCACTTCACAGCTCGTGCTTGATTTGTGTTTTATTGTCACAGAGTGTGAGGCCACTTCACAGCTTGTGCTAGATTTGTGTAATTAGTCGCAGAGTGTGAGGCCACTTCACAGCTGGTGCTTGATTTGTGTTCCATTGTCACAGAGTGTGAGGCTATTTCACAGCTCGTGCTAGATTTGTGTTACATTGTCACAGAGTGTGAGGCCACTTCACAGCTCGTGCTTGATTTATGTTTTATTGTCACAGAGTGTGAGGCTATTTCACAGCTCTTGCTTGATTTGTGTTTTATTGTCATGGAGTGTGAGGCTATTTCACAGCTCGTGCTAGATTTGTGTTCCATTGTCACAGAGTGTGAGGCCACTTCACAGCTCGTGCTAGATTTGTGTTCCATTGTCACAGGGTGTGAGGCTAATTTACAGCTCGTGCTTGATTTGTGTTCCATTGTCACAGAGTGTGAGGCCACTTCACAGCTCGTGCTTGATTTGTGTTTCATTGTCACAGAGTGTGAGGCTATTTCACAGCTTGTGCTTGATTTGTGTTTTATTGTCACAGAGTGTGAGGCTATTTCACAGCTCGTGCTAGATTTGTGTTCCATTGTCACAGAGTGTGAGGCCACTTCACAGCTCGTGCTAGATTTGTGTTCCATTGTCACAGAGTGTGAGGCCACTTCACAGCTCGTGCTTGATTTGTGTTCCATTGTCACAGGGTGTGAGGCTAATTTACAGCTCGTGCTTGATTTGTGTTCCATTGTCACAGAGTGTGAGGCCACTTCACAGCTCGTGCTTGATTTGTGTTTCATTGTCACAGAGTGTGAGGCTATTTCACAGCTCGTGCTTGATTTCTGTCTTATTGTCACAGAGTGTGAGGCTATTTCACAGCTCGTGCTAGATTTGTGTTCCATTGTCACAGAGTGTGAGGCCACTTCACAGCTCGTGCTAGATATGTGTTCCATTGTCACAGGGTGTGAGGCTAATTTACAGCTCGTGCTTGATTTGTGTTCCATTGTCACAGAGTGTGAGGCCACTTCACAGCTCGTGCTTGATTTGTGTTCCATTGTCACAGAGTGTGAGGCCACTTCACAGCTCGTGCTAGATTTGTGTTCCATTGTCACAGGGTGTGAGGCTAATTTACAGCTCGTGCTTGATTTGTGTTCCATTGTCACAGAGTGTGAGGCCACTTCACAGCTCGTGCTAGATATGTGTTCCATTGTCACAGAGTGTGAGGCTATTTCACAGCTCGTGCTTGATTTGTGTTTTATTGTCACAGAGTTTGAGGCTATTTCACAGCTCGTGCTAGATTTGTGTTTTATTGTCACAGAGTGTGAGGCCACTTCACAGCTCGTGCTAGATATGTGTTTCATTGTCACAGAGTGTGAGGCTATTTCACAGCTCGTGCTTGATTTGTGTTTTATTGTCACAGAGTTTGAGGCTATTTCACAGCTCGTGCTAGATTTGTGTTTTATTGTCACAGAGTGTGAGGCCACTTCACAGCTCGTGCTAGATTTGTGTTTCATTGTCACAGAGTGTGAGGCCACTTCACAGCTCGTGTTAGATTTGTGTTCCATTGTCACAGTGTGAGGCTACTTCATAGCTCGTGCTTAATTGTGTTCCATTGTCACAGAGTGTGAGGCCACTTCACAGCTCGTGCTTGATTTGTGTTTCATTGTCACAGAGTGTGAGGCTATTTCACAGCTCGTGCTTGATTTGTGTTTTATTGTCACAGAGTTTGAGGCTATTTCACAGCTCGTGCTTGATTTGTGTTTTATTGTCACAGAGTGTGAGGCCACTTCACAGCTCGTGCTAGATTTGTGTTTCATTGTCACAGAGTGTGAGGCCACTTCACAGCTCGTGCTTGATTTGTGTTTTATTGTCACAGAGTTTGAGGCTATTTCACAGCTCGTGCTTGATTTGTGTTTCATTGTCACAGAGTGTGAGGCCACTTCACAGCTCGTGCTAGATATGTGTTTCATTGTCACAGAGTGTGAGGCCACTTCACAGCTCGTGCTAGATTTGTGTTCCATTGTCACAGTGTGAGGCTACTTCATAGCTCGTGCTTAATTGTGTTCCATTGTCACAGAGTGTGAGGCCACTTCACAGCTTGTGCTTGATTTGTGTTTCATTGTCACAGAGTGTGAGGCTATTTCACAGCTCGTGCTTGATTTCTGTCTTATTGTCAGAGTGTGAGGCTACTTCATAGCTCGTGCTTAATTTGTGTTACATTGTCACAGAGTGTGAGGCTACTTCACGGCTTGGGCTCGATCTGTGTTTAAATTGTCACACTTGCTGTGAAACAGTGAACAAGTGTTTGGGGGGGGTATGGAGAAAGGTGGTGATGGAATTGTGCTCAGCCTGAGTGGGAGTGAGGGTACTAGCGGCTTTGGTGTGGTTGCATTGAATTCGTGAGGAGGCCCAGAAGGGTTTCCTCGTGAGTTTGGGTTTTATGTTGTCAGTTGCTGGAATGTGCGGGGCTGGGCAGTGTCACGGGGGTTGGCATCAAGGGGACAGCTCAATTTAAAAGTCAAAAAGTATACAACGATGCAGTAGCATGCGGCTTCAGTTTAGCAATGCGTGTGGAGCTGCGTGTTAAGAGTGCGCGTGTTAACGTGTATGGGATTTGATTCTTGATGGCAGGGTTGTTCAGTTCAAGGTTTGGCCAATAGTTCAGGTTCGTGGACTTTCACGCATTTTAACAAATTCTAAGAGTGCCGTTCGGAGTTCGGTCAAAGTTTGACAAACTTTTAAGAGTTTGTCGGACTTTACAGCATGCGTCTGTCAAAATGGAAAGGAACAGCAGCCCCTCCCAGTTCAGTCCCACTATTTCCCTGCAGCAAAAGCAACATATTCAATGATTTATACATGAAATGCGATCTGTAATCTGTATCAGGCCAGGAAGTTTCCTAGGTCCTAAGGCCAAGCTTGTCACACATTTCTGAACTGCTAAGGATTTGTACAATGCGGCACCTGCACGGCACCTTGAGGTTTTCCTTTTTCTGCTTTGCAATGATGACATGGTCCCATTCCGGCCCCCTTTATCCCCCTATAAATATTTATAAACATGCACAACTAATTGGGAAGATTTGAAGGTTGGGGGAGGAGCGCAAGGGCCCGTTTCCCAAATTGCACATTGAACCCTTCAACAGCTCGAGGATTTTAACCTTTCACAAACTTTAGCAAATCCTTGCTCCCAAAAAAACGACCTGAACAACCCTGTTTGATGGCAATCAGGAATTGCTTTATATTTAATGGTTTGGTTGGCTAAAGGTTATGGGTATCTTCATTTCTGGTAGAATCAGTGGTAGAGACTATTTCCAGCAGCGTAATTGATGGAGATGGCGTGACAAGCACAGTGTGGCTTGCAGGAAATGAGATGCATGTACTATGTTGAGTTACGACTTGCATTGATGTGAGTGAGCAAAATACTGTGCAGACTGTGGCATTTTCCTACGTACGCAAACGTCCCGCTCGCGCATGCACCCGCATGTGACCATGTGTGTTGTTTACGGACAAGATTACGTGAAGCAGCCTAATACCCGCCCTGCAATGCAGTAGGGTACATTCTCCTGCTGAACGACTTCTTGCTTGTCTCAATGGTTACAATGGTTACAATGGTTACAATGGGTTACAATTGCTTGTCTCCCATGCATCGCACTCGTCTGTCGTGCTGCTTGAATATGTGCCTGTTGTTTCATACAGCGTGCTCTAAGAATATACCCTTACACGCCTTTTACACGCAATTCATGCAGACTGACACATCACTGTAATCCTCTGTGCTACAGATCATGCTTCCGTTGGATACCCTGGACTGGGCCGGCCTGCATGCAAGGCCTCTGCGCAGCATGAGGCACGTGTGTGTACACCAACGCCACCAGGTATGCACGTGTGTATTGGTGGGGGCGTGCAAGGTGTGTGTACTTATTTGTGTGTGTTCTGATGCCCATCAGGTATTGCACCGCAAACTGTGGTACCAAGTCAAAATGGCTGTCAGACCTGGGTTACATGGTGTGTGTGTGTATGTGTGTGTGTGTGTAGTTGAGGTGTTCTGGTTCAAGGGAGCTACTTACGGCTTATGTTCTCATTGTTCTTCAGGTTATAAGCTGTGCAAGGTTATGAGCTCTTCAGGCTATACATTGCTGTTCAGGTTATAAGCTGTGCAATGATTGCTTTTCAGGTTATAAGTTCTCAGCTTATTCATTGCTCTCCAGGTTATAAGCTGTGCAATGATTGCTTTTCAGGTTATAAGTTCTCAGCTTATTCATTGCTCTTCAGGTTATAAGCTGTGCAATGAGCTCTAGCAGCATTTAGATCCAAGTGCTCAGGTCCTCCGCTGAAACTGCTTGTCGCTCATTACATTCTAAGAACCTATGCAAGCTAGATACTCTGAGAGCTTTTGAGATGTAAGTGACCGGAGGGGTCCCCCTCACACATATATTAGGCAGAGTGAAGCCATTTGACGGGGACCGCATTAGGAAGCGCAAAGAGGAAAGTGGGAGGACATTGATGTAGTTGTGATTGATGTAATGTGTGTGCGTACATCCCAACCTGTGTAATTATACGAAGTCTGAGACTGCCTTGGTTGTCTTCACTTTTGTCTGCCACGTTCACTGCAGGCGCTCTCTTTCTATTGCCTGACTTTGCAATCTACGTAAGCAGGGCTTGTTTTGGTTAGACACAACACATAAGCACACACACATACACACACATACACACATACACACATACACACAAAGTTGACCACACACGCATAAACATCCTTCTATGCAGTCTGCCATCTGCGCTCCTCCCAGCTGCACGCTCATAGCTACAGGAGCCACAGATGGCACCATTGTGCTGCTGGACACGTCTCTCAACGTGCTCGGTGCTGGCGCAGGTGCGCGCGTGTGTGTGTGTTTGTGTATGTGTGTGTGTGTGTGCGTGTGTGTGTTTGAATTGGGGTGTGCATGTAAGCACACACTCATTACCTCCGATATATCATCCTTTAATCAAGCTTTAGGTTTGGCTCTACCTCCTAGGCTCTCAGGACACACACAGCTCTCCCACTGTAAACACCCAATGCATCCAGGCCCTGCGTCTCCCAGCCGAGGATCTCTGCTCTCTAGAGGCTCGAGGGGCTCTGCAGTTTCCAGGGGTACCCCCCTTTCCGGCACTCGCAGTCACCACCCTAGTGAAGGTAAGCCACACAAAACACGCAAACATACACACACATACTCACACACATGCATGCCCACCCCCTTTCCGGCACTCGCAGTCACCACCCTAGTGAAGGTAAGCCACACAAAACACGCACACATACACACACATACTCACACATATGCATGCCCGCTCCCTCTCCGGCACTTGCAGTCATCACCCCAGTGAAGGTAAACCACAAAACACTCACAGACACACACACAATTCACACACACATACACACACATGCTTACCCCAGACGTGGACGGACTTGCAATTGACAAGAAGGGCACAGCATGTTTGCAGTACTTGTGTCTCTTGCATGTGTGTATGCACGTGCCACTTACCTAAGTCATCTCTATTTTGCTGTGTATAGGACTGGTTGAGCCTGGGTCATTATATTACAGAGGATAGAGGGAGGACATTACGTTTCTGCTGTAAGGTTTTTACCGTGCTGCGTACGATTCACGTGCCCCTCACTTCCCTCTGTATGTGTACAGGGAAGGATGAGCTTGGATCAGAAAAAGAGGGCCATGGCGTGCGTGCCGTGCATTGGAATTTGTGGCCATGACCCACGTGCCCCTGGTTTCCTCTGTCTGTGTACAGGGAAGGATGAGCTTGGATCAGAAAAAGAGGGCCATGGTGTGCGTGCCGTGCATTGGGATTTCTGGCCATGACTCACGTGCCCCTCGTTTCCTCTGTCTGTATACAGGGAAGGACGAGGCTGGGTCAGAAGAAGAGAGCCATGGTGTGCGTGCCGTGCATTGGAATTTCTGGCCATGACCCACGTGCCCCTCGTTTCCTCTGTCTGTGTACAGGGAAGGACGAGGCTGGGTCAGAAGAAGGCCAGCCATCGTACAAGGGGGAGCTCACTGTGGGCTTGCACGATGTGCTGGCGCAAGGAGTGGCAGCAATGGCGTTTGACAGCAGGTGTGTGTGTGTGTGCGTGTGTGTGTGCGTGTGTGTGTGTAAGTGTGTGAGTGTGTGAGTGTGTGAGTGTGTGAGTGTGTGTGTGTGAGAGTGTGTGTGTGTGTGTGTTTGTGTGTGTGTGTGAGAGAGAAAGAGAGAGAGAGAGAGAATTTACTAGGGTATCTTGTCAGCCATGTCTGTTCTTACAAAGCACTTGCATGTGCTTGCCCAAATTGTCTATGCAAAACATTTCGACTACTGCAAGTCAATATTATTTTTAACTAGGCAAAACAAGAAGCCGATTGGCACAGCTAGAGCAACATGACCAGACCTTGATGTAATTGAGTGCCTTCTCCTGCAGCAAGACTGGTCTGTAAACTCATATAAATAGGGTTGGCCAGAACCATACATTTATAGGTATATACGGTGTACATACGGTATTTTTGGCAGGGATTTCACCACATACGGTCATATACGGTATACGGTGCAGAAACACGGTTCTGGCCAACCCTACATATAAAGCAGGTCACGCACACAAACAACTTACACTGTGGGTCTCCATTCACTGCCACACACACGCAGTGGACGCTACTTGGTTTCTTGTGGCCACGACGGCTCCATGGTTGTGCATGAGCCTGTGGGCAAAAGCCACATCGCTGCGCAGGTGAGGCTTCTGACCAAGTGTGACATTCATGGGTCGTAATATGACTTTTATGGGTCATAGTGTGACATTCATGGGTCGTCGTGTGACATTTATGGGTCGTAATATGACATTCATGGTCGTCGTGTGACATTTATGGGTCGTAATATGACATTTATGGGTCGTAATGTGACATTTATGGGTCGTAATATGACATTTATGGGTCATAATGTGACATTTATGGGTCGTAAAGTGGCATTCATCGGTCGTAGTGTGACATTTATGGGTCGTAATGTGACATTTATGGGTCGTAAAATGGCATTCATGGGTCGTAGTGTGACATTTATGGGTCGGCTGCTTACGTTATGAGCCGGTCGTGCAATGAGCAGGTTGTGTTATGAGCAGGTTCCATTATGAGCAGGTTTTGCAAATTGCGATTCTAGAAGGGCATGCAAAGTTCACATTACTGTATAGGTGAGGCGCCAGTCTATATAAGCAAATCAAGTTGCGATTTAGGGTGCTTCAAAGGACATAGTAACGGTTATGGACATGCTAGATGGGCGAAAGACATGTCGCTGCAAAGGCGAGGCTTGTGCTGGGAAGCACTGCTATCGCACTCGCGTGAAGATAAAGCTGGCACACTCTGACAGAATGGCTCAGGTGGCACAGTTCTTATTGGGTGACTGAAGAAAGCCGACTGCAAGTATTTGTAAAGGTACAGGTGGTTGGAGGGTTGTTGGAGGGTTGTTGTACGGTACAGGTGGTGGGAGGTTTGTTGGAGGGTTGTTGTACGGTACAGGTGGTTGGAGGGTTGTTGTACGGAACAGGTGGTTGGAGGGTTGTTGGAGGATTGTTGAAATGTACAGGTTGTTGGAGGGTTGTTGAATTGTACTAGTGGTTGGAGGGTTGTTGGAGGATTGTTGAAATGTACAGGTTGTTGGAGGGTTGCTGAATTGTACAAGTGGTTGGAGGGTTGTTGGACGATTGTTGAAACGTACAGGTTGTTGGAGGGTTGTTGAAATGTACAGGTTGTTGGAGGGTTGTTGTAAGGTACAAGTGGTTGGAGGGTTGATGGGCAGAGCCCGCACTGCCAAAGTTGGTAAGAGGGGTTGGGCACCTCATGCTGTTGTTTTCATTTGTAGCTGAGAGGATGGCATTTGTTTTCATTTGTGGCTGAGAGGATGGCATTTGTTTTCATTTGTGAGTGAGAGGATGGCATCTCCAAGGAGTAGCTCCCCTGGAACCCATGTGAATCGTGGTTTGGCCGGACTCATTTGCATGCACTTGTATTTACAGAAGTGTACATGCATCGGGTATACACCGTCTATACATGAACCTACTGTCCATGTATTGGGAGTTTCAAGGTACTCGTTACCAAAGTGGCTTTATTTTCCTCAAGCAGTCTGGGGAGCTAGTTTAAACTGCCTGCGTAATGCATCTTTTCTACATGTATTGGGTAGCTCCCCTAGTAGCCTAGTGGTCCGTGGTCAGACCAGGCTCTTAGGGGTTGAGGCTTCAGATCTTCCTGGTCATGTGACTTTGTAGCTGTTTGGCAGCGTTGGTCTTTATGTGCTTGACCGACACATGAGACTGTTTCGCCACTTTAGCATTGATTGTCTTGAGAAGCACATCGCAATCCTCTTATCCCAGGCTGCAAACACTATTCAGGCACACACACTCACGCGCGCACACACACATACACACACGCACACACATGTACGCACGCCACACACCCTCACGCACACACACACACACACACACACACATGTACGCACGCAACACACCCTCACGCACACACATGCATACACACACACATACACACACAGGTCACCAGCAGCGTGGGCTCCCTCGTGGTGCTGGGCACACATGACGCTGATACATTTGATGAAGAAGACGAAGCTGCAGAGGCAGATCTCACTGCTGTCACCAGGACAGCTACCACACCCGTCAAGACCTCTCACCAGGTGTGAGATTTTGCTTGCACGTGCGCATGTTGGAACATGACGCACGGCTTCTTATTTTCTTTCCCTTATTGTTGTGTTCCAATGAAATGTTTCCTCTGATTCGTTTCATTCCTATCATTTGTGGAGAGCAGCTCACTACCTGCACATATTTAGGCACCCTTCTTTTTTCCTAGGCATCAACACGTACTACTTGAAAGTCACACCTGTATGGTCGCGTATATGTAGGGTTGGCCAGAACCATATGTGTACGGTGTATGTACATTCTTTTTGGCAGTGAAATCACCATATGTGTACGGTGTATGGACGGTCATTTCCGGTGTATATATACGTTTATGGTCAACCCGATGTACATGATTTGACGCACACTGGCGAGTTGTGAGAGTGTAGAGCTGTTTTCATGACTGCATGCACTAGCTAAACGCATGACTGTAAAAACATGACTGTATGCTGTATGCGCATGACTGTGTGCGCATGACTGTATGCACATGACTGTATGCACATGACTGTATGCACATGACTGTGTGCACATGACTGTATGCACATGACTGTGTGCACATGACATACTTCTGTGTGGTAACATACGACAGATTGCATGAATGCATGTACCACAGTAAGCGTATGACAGTACTTTTGCATACAAGCAGCTATGACTGAATGCACATTCTTTTGCGGTGGAAGCATGAACCTGGGCATAGACAGCGATGTGTTTGTGTGTGTATGTGTGTGTGTTTGTATGTGTGTGTGTGTGTGTGCGTATGTGTGTGCATGTGTGTGTGCGCGTGAGTGTGCGCGTGTCTGTGCCTGCAGGCCGCTTTAAACACAATTTGCAGCTTTTCTTCATTTTATACTAAGTACTAAGTTGCCAAACTGTTTGTATCACAGACCCAAGCCATTTCAGAGGACACAAGCATGGAGAAGCAGCTGCAGGCGCTGCGCAGTGCTCTGGCAGAGTGTGTGGCCCAAAACGAAGCCGCTCCGGAGCTAGAAAGGGTGTGTTGTGTGTTGCAAGTTACTTTTACGGTTGAGTTATGAAGAGAGGGTGCAGGCCCCTGCGCAGTGCTCAGGCAGAGAGTGTGGCCAAAAATGAAGTCGCTCCAGAGGAAGAGGTTTGTTGTGTGCTGTGCTGGTGGCTGACGTCCTGGTTAAAAAGGTGGTTGGCTTGAGACTATACCAGCAACATATCAGGTCTGCATGTGCATGTGCACATGTGTGTGCTGATTTGCTGGTTTGGCGTAGCTCTAAGTGCTGCTCAGATGTTCACGGTGTGTGTCCTACCACACCAGGCAAGGCTTTCCCATGACACTCACCTAACTTGGAAATCATTAAACCACCACAGGAACTTCCTGTGTATATGCTTCTAATACTGCGTACATACGTTGACCTAACACAGGGACTTCCTGAGTGTACATGTTACTGACAGTATTGTGAACACTTTATACCAACAAACACTTCCTGTAGTACATGCTACTGACACTATTGTCACATTTAATACCATCATGAAAATATGTTGAGCTAACAAAGGCACTTCCTGTAAAACATGCTGCTGACACCCTCCATGCAACTCAGATTGTGGTTTGTAAGCTAGTAGCATTATAGGCTGCTCAAGTTGTAAGCGTGCCAAAACTGACTCCTTGGAATTATGCATTGGGCGCAGCAGGCATAGAAGTGTTAAGAGCAATGCCCATCTGGACACTACAAATTCTTCTTAACAAATGTGAGCAGATCTGCAGCCAATTCAACAATGAGGGCTGTGGCGCTTTTATGGCCGCGTGCTGGCACACGTGCATACATACACACGCATACACACACGTGCACACACACACACACGCACACACACACACACACACACACACACACTTGCACACATACACACAGGTGGATCGCAGTGACTTTTTGATTGATCATGGCCTTGTGGTGGAGCTGAAGGCAAAGGCAGACAAGGCAGTGAAGGACAGCCGTGTGGTAGCTGAGCAGGAGGCGCTCGTCATGGAGGTAAGGTCCCTAACGTGCATGGTTCTTGGAGTGGCTCTGAGGCAATGTGTTTGAGCTATACGTCATGGAAAAAGAGTGTACGTCATGGACAGAGGCAGATTTACGTCATGGAGGTGAGGTCCCTACCGTGCATGGTTGTGGAGTGGCTCTGAGGCAATGTGTTAGAGCTATACGTCATGGACAAAGAGTATACGTCATGGACAGAGGCAGATATACGTCATGGAGGTGAGGTCCCTACCGTGCATGGTTGTGGAGTGGCTCTGAGGCAATGTGTGACAGCTATACGCCATAGACAAATACATGCAAGTATATGTCATGGACAAATGAAGTAATGAGGAATAAAGTTATACGTCATGGACAAATAATGAGGAATTAAGTATACGTCATGGACAAATGAAGTAATGAGGAATGAAGTTATACATCATGGACGAATAATGAGGAATGAAGTATACGTCATGGACAAATATATAGAAGTATACGTCATGGACAAATGAAGTAATGAGGAATGAAGTATACCTCATGGACAATTATATGGAAGTATACGTCACGGACAAATGTGTGAGAGGTATACGTTATGGACCAATGCTTGGTATTACGTGCGATAATGGTATACGTCATGGACAAAGGTATGCCTCATGGACAATGGTATGTGCGATAATGGTTTACGTCATGGACAAAGCTTTACGTCATGGACAATGGTATGTGCGATAATGGTATACGTCATAACCAAAGCTTTACGTCATGGACAAATGCTTGGTATTACGTGCGATGATGGAGGTGGAGGTACACCCATGATTTGAGGAGCGGCTTAGTGTCTATGCGTGAAAAGTATCGCAGCCAAAGACAAATGTGTGATTCAGTAGGAGGCATTCGTCATGGAGGTGTTAGGGAGTTTTCTGCAGTTTCGAGAGTGTACTCTGCACCCACTTGACTGTAATCCAAACGGTTGTGCAGACATGTCCCACTTGCCGAGGTGTGCTTAAGAGCAGCAGGCAACCCGCCACTCCCATGAGGTAACAAGTATAAGGTTGGCCAGAACCATATATATACGGTGTATATACGGTATTTCTGGCAGGGAAATCATCAAATATACGGTCGTATACGGTGTATATACACGGTTCTGGCCAACCCTCCACATGTATCCTGTCAGCCCTTGTTGAGCTTGAATTCGTTCATTCGTTTTACAGGCAACCTCCGCATGAACGACATTACACTCAGTCGTGTTACTATACTCCTGCCTGTTCATTTGCCTCAAAGGCGACCGCAGCGCATATAGCAATCCACTCAAGTTAACTTACTACACGTTCGCTGTTCATTCGCTGCAAAGGCGATCGCAGCATGTTTGGCAACCTACTCAGTCATCTTACTGTACTGTACACTCTCTTGTTCATCCGTTTCAAAGGTGACCGCAGCGCGTGTGCGTGCCACCTGCTGGGACGCAATGGAAGAGAGAGGGCAATTCCTCACGCCCATCACCGCGCACCCTGCTGGGGAGGGGGCGAATGTGGGGGCAGGGCACCCAGGCAACCTGCCCCAGGCTGTCCACAACTTCCCGCTGCTAGAGGTGTGTGCACTTCTGTGTGTCGTGTGGGCGCGTTTTATGTGTGTGTACACAAGTTTGTGCGTGTGTCTGTTTGACCAATGCACGTGTGTGTTTGCTCTATGCATGTGTATCTTTGTGTGTGTATGTGTGTGCGTGTGTGTGTGTGTGTATGTGTGTGTGTGTGTGTGTGCTGGGCATACAGGTTTCCGCTGACTTTGCGCCAGTGCCACTATAACTAGGACACACACAAGCAGACTATAGATCTGTACCCTCCAAATATACCTCACCTGTTTGACGATCATCGAGTACCATCCTCCCATCGTGTGCGCAGCTCTCGTCTAGAAAACCTCACACAGTATACCTCACACAGTATACCAACCCTGTTATTTGTTCGAAAGTGTGCAATCCTCCCTGAGGCACACGCATTAAGCACCAACTCTCATCTTACAAACTCATATGTATATGCCACCAAGCATGCCAGCCCAAAGTCGTGTACACACTCCGTGCTCTCGCACAGATATCCAAACGGAAGAGGCAGCTAGCGCATGTGTCCTTTCTGCGCCAAGTGGAGATTGTGGAGTGGAATGACACAGGAGCTGCTTATGAACAGTTCAGTCCAAGGTGCGTGTCAAATGTGTGAACTTATGCGTGTGCGCGTTCAGGTGCGTATGTGTGTGTACGTGTACGTGTACATGTGTCCTTCCTGCGCCAAGTGGAGATAGTGGAGTGGAATGACACAGGAGCTGCTTATGAAAAGTGCAGTCCAAGGTGCGTGTCAAATGTGATTGTGTGTCAAGTGATTGTGTGTCAAGTGTGATTGTGGAGTGGAGCGACACAGGAGCTTCTTATGAGGAGTTCAGTCTAAGGTGCGTGTCAAATGTGTGTACGTATGCGTGTGCACGTGTAGGTGTGTGTGTACGTGTATATATATGTGTGTGTGCGTGTGTGTGTACGTTGAGGTGTGTGTGTATGTGTAGGTTTGTGTGTGTGTGTGTAGGTGTGCGTATGCGAATACGTTGAAGTGTGTGTGTGGATGTTTATATGTGTAGGTGTGTGTGACTTTTTGCACATGTGTGCGTGTTGATGTGGGTGCGGGCGGGAGAGTGAGTGGATGGGCAGCTGGGATGGCTATGGATACATGTGGGTGAAGGCTATGGATACATGTGGGTGAAGGTGTGGGTTGAGGGGAGGTGGGGCTGTTATCACAACTGCAACTATTTATTTTTTTCACACATAAACACACGCACGCACACACACACACACACACACACACACACACACACACACACACACACACAGATACTGACTCAAACGCTTGCAGTTTTGGGTGATCAGTAATAGCTATGCACTCATACCTACATTCACACACACGTACACACACATACACACACACGTACACAAACACACACACACACACACGCACACACACACACACATGCAAGTTTTTGCTGTGTAGGTTGAACATAGAAGACTCCTCCCGCTCGTTGCACTCAGTGACATCTGGCTTACCCTACCCTGGGACCAAACCCCCCGTTTCAGATGCTGGCGGACCAGGTGAGCAACGTGTGTTTGTTGTGCAAAGGGAGTGGGTGTGATGTGGAGATATACGTGTGTCTGATGCTCAAAGAGAGTGGGTGTGATGTGGAGATATACGTGTGTCTGATGCTCAAAGAGAGTGGGAGTGACGTGGAGGTATACGCCATTTGAGTGGCAAAAGCACAGGAACATGCAGAATTGGTGAGCAACGTGCGTGTGATGTGCAAAGGGAGTGGGATTGCCGTGGAGGTACACACGCCATTTGTGTGGCCAAAGCATGCCAACTGAGATTGGATGCAAAGAGATGTGAAGCCCTGCACCAAAAGCATAAACCATTTGTGTGGCCAAAGCATGCCAACTAAGATTGGATGCAAGGAGATGTGAAGCCCTGCACCGAAAGCATAAACCATTTGTGTGGCCAAAGCATGCCAACTAAGATTGGATGCAAAGAGATGTGAAGCCCTGCACCGAAAGCATAAACCATTTGTGTGGCCAAAGCATGCCAACTAAACTAAGAGTGGATGCATGGAGATGTGCAGCCCTGCACCGGAAGAATAAACCCCAACTCTAATCCCAAGGGCCTGAATTATAAATCCAAACCAGAGTTTAAATAGGTAAGGTAGTGTTCACCCACCAAACTGACTTTCACCAAGTTGGATGAGAATTTGGGAATGTGTGCACGTTTGTCTAAGATAAGGGTCTGCAAACTTGGAATCTTGAAATTTGACCTAATGGGTGGACAGGGAGCCCCTGAAATTTCAGATCACACATTTCTCGCACTTCCAGGCCACAACCTTTCACTAGGAACAGTAAAGGACCCACAACACGCCGTCTCAGCCCAAAAACCAGTGTATGTACTCATTTTATAATAACGAATAAGCTGATGAAATTTGAGGTGGAGAAATGGCTGCTTGCTGCAATGGGGGCAGTTGGGGGGGCACTCTCTCCCTGTGGCGGCACTGCTCAGGTGGCAGTCTAGCTGGACCGCCCCCTTCACCCATTTCCCCCTGCTGCTGCTCATCCACTTCCCCTTGCTGCAGCTCTAAGACGCCTTCTCCCTCCCTATCCACGTGGAGAACAAATCCCCTGCCTCCCCCCCTTCATCCTTTGCATCTGCTGCATCTGTCTCTGCTGGTGGTGCTAAAGAAAGGGCTCGACGGGCTGTATTGGTGATAAAGCACGCGCGTTGAAATTCCTGTCTGCTGCTTGGTGGTGGTGGTGCTCATGATGGTGGTGCTGCTGCTGCTATTGCTGTTGCTGCTTCTGTCGGCGATGGTGCTAACCCTTACAGAGGCCCCTTGCACCCACCCAGGCAGCAGCGAGCCAGCTGCTCCCGCTGATCCTTGGGATGTGTGCATGCTCAGAATAGAGCAGGGGGTGCTTATGGTTCTTCATCTGCAGGTCTTGGGCAGGCAGAGCAAATGAATAAGGTGAGTGCTCATCCACACACAACTCTTTGCAGGATGACATGCCCCATACCTTCATGCAGGTCTGGGACAGGGTGGGGCCGCCCTCGTTGCTGTTGCAGCCTTTCCTGGGTGGTGCGGGTGTGCCTCTCCAGCTGTCGTGCTATTTGCTGCTGCTGCTGCTCCTTGAAATTGCGGGCTAAAACTCATCAGAAACATAAAACAAATATCAGAGAACATGCTCACCAAAACACCGGCGAGTTTTTACACCGCCGATGAGGGTTACACCGCCCGACGTCAAATTTCGCAAACTCGACAGTTGGTGCGCGGGGGCTTATTAATGTGATGCAAAGTGACTCCATAATTTTTGTTTATCCTTCTGCCCACTCGGATTTGCTTGCCTGCGTGTTGTGGGAGGGGGTCCCACCTCCTGCCAAAATATTTTCCCCTGTATCTCCCCAACCACTGCACCATCCGGGATTCTGAATTAAGTTTTGCCTATCCATTTTGCATTGAGAACACACATATCTGGTCAAAGATGAGTTCTGAGCAACTTGGTTTAGGGGTGAACTCAAGGACTTTTGCCCTTTAAAAGCGTTATTTGTGCGTGTGTTCCTCACACATGGCCTTTTCATCACACTTGCATCTTCTTTCCCTCACGCTTACCTTCTTTTCAGGGGGCGCCTCTCCTGAACCCCGTAAAGGAGTTCCTGACCGGCATCTCATGCACAACGCTACTGAACTGGGCACCGTGAAGCATAGGGCTGAACAGAGCTGGGCTATCGAGGTGTGTGTGGCTGTGGCTGTGGCTGTGCCTATGGTTGTGCCTGTGGCTGTGACTGTGGCTGTGTGGGTGTGTGTATATGTGTGCGTGTAAATGTTTGTTGTTTCACTGCCATTTACCCCCCCCAACCCTAACCCCTACATTTTTTTTGAAGCACTGCCCTTGCACAATTGAAAGTCTTCTCTTTGTTGCAGTGGAATGTTCCCCGGTTGTATGTAATAAAATGTATGTAATTGTATGTAATGAAATGTATGTGATGAGAGCACCTGGCTCCTGGTACAAATGATTCCGCTCTAGTATTGTCACACGCATAAGTAGGGTTGGCCAGAATCATATATGTGTATACGGTCTTCTTAGCAGGAAAATCACCAAATATACGGTCGTATACGGTGAATAAATACAGTTATGGCCAACCCTACATGTAAGCTGTCTTCATCCATCCACTGCAAATGTGGCTCAGAAGTGGTGTGAGGAGCCAAGGATTTGCAGCATCTCCTTGCCCACACATTGCAAACGTTTACCCTCTCTCATGTCACGCACACAGGACCTGGATAACCTCATGTATACTAGCTTCAACCTTCACACCCCCACGCGCAAGATCACTCAATCACACTTCCTCTTACAAAAGGTATGTTGCTCAACTCCATTTAGGCAGTGATTTATCTAGTTAGGTTAGTTATGATGATGATGAACTTGGTTACCTTACTTTTCATAAGTACTTACTACTTACGGTAGGTCTGTTTACCCCAGTGGCTGTGTTGTTTTCACAGTCAAACGAGGTGAATCATAATGATTGATTTACAAACCAGGTAATCGGTAATCAGGCTTGGGAAGGCTCGCTACAACAGAGCATGAGCCATGAGCCATTGCAAAGGAAAGATTTCCAAACCAGGTAATCGGTAAGCAGGCTTGGGAAGGCTCGCTACGACAGAGTATGAGTAGGGTTGGCATGAACAATATATGTACGGTGTATATACGGTATTATTGGCAGGGAAATCATCAAATATACGGTCATATACAGTGCGGTCATATACGGTGAATTTATACAGTTTTGGCCAACCCTAAGTATGAGCCATGAGCAATTGCAAAGGAAGTGCAGCGCTTCGATTTGTCTCATCCTCATCGATGCTTCAAATTGATCCATCCTCGTCGACGCTTCAATTTGAACCATCCTCATCGACTCAGAGAGGAAGCAGTGCACTCTAGCAGGTGGTGACACCTGTGTGTTGTACATGTGACTTGTGTACATGTGACTGTGCACATGTGACTGTGTACATGTGACTTGTGTACATGTGACTGTGTGCATGTGACTGTGTACATGTGACTGTGCACATGTGACTGTGCACATGTGACTGTGTACATGCGACTGTGTGCGTGTGACTGTACGTGTGACTGTGTGCATGTGACTGGGTACATGCTGGAACACGTACTGCAGACCCTACATCAGATAAACCCTTCAGTTCTGAGATCAGAGATTTGCATGTCTGCTGTATTAGGTGCAGCATAACGTCCACCCCCTACTGCCTATGTGCTAACCTCACAAATTCTCGTCATCACTGATGTATTTGTGCATTTGTGTGCGCTGCATTTATACAGTGAAATGCACTCATATCCAACGCACACCATGCCCAATGCAGTCTCAAGACCTGAAGACCCAGTTTAATGAAGAGTGGGAGCGGGTGTCAAAGCAAAAGTTTGCTGATATGGATAAGGTGGGATGCAGAATATATGACAAGATGTGTGTTTGTGTGTGTGTGTTTGTGTGTGTGTGTGTGTGTGTGTGTGTGTGTGTGTGTGTGTGTGTGTGTACAATCCGTAGGTTTTCCATGATGGCCATCGAATGCATCAATTTTTCCACAAAGCAAATGCTCTATAGATATTAATGCACCAGCTGGCATGCCAGCTATGTTATTTGTAGAAAATAATGCACCAGTTGTCATGGCAGCATGTAGCTTGCTTTAGAGATTTGCAGGCTCAATTCCGATCTTAAGTCTGTCCCTTTTTTTCTGGACACCTCTCCCCTCTCCTGTCGCAGATCACTGCCCTCAGCGCTGAAACTCAATTCCATTATTGTTTCTGTCACTCTCTCCATTTTTTTACACCTCTCCCCTCTCCTGTCGCAGATTACTGACCTCAACGCTCGCCTAGAGGACACGCTGCGTGACCTAGAGGCTCTAGAAGCTCCATTCCCTCAGGCCTTGTCTCAATTGCAGTGAGTAATCTGATTGAGGCAATTGCTTTGACACAGAGAGGCAGAGTGCTTCCGTTTTCTCAAGCCTTCGATGGCTGCAGTGAGTGATTGGTCCAAAACCAGTTTCTGCATGTACACTGTCAGTGATGAGCAGATTGTTCTGTTAACGTCCCTCTCCCTCTCCCTCTCCCTCTCCCTCTCCCTCTCCCT
>Ga0307947_1000190_pt1 | contig 38379 bp, 42 predicted proteins | sample OrgLakmetagen232_FD_201840 | JGI IMG/M metagenome (GOLD analysis project Ga0307947, IMG submission 201840) | Saline water microbial communities from Organic Lake, Antarctica - #232 | ecosystem: Environmental > Aquatic > Non-marine Saline and Alkaline > Saline | place: Antarctica: Organic Lake...
GTGCGTGTCTTTGCTGTGCATATGCGCACGTGCGTGCGTGTGCATGCGCAATGTAAGGTTTAAATGCCGTTGCTTTGAACGTATAAGCTGTTCACAGCCTGGGCTGCTTCAGCAGCCCAGGCAAAAAGTTTAACCTCACCCGCACATTTTGTGAAGTAATGTGCGGCGCAGCCGCACATTTCTTCACTTTTAAGAAATCCAGCTGAGGGCGACCCGCACAAAAGAAAATTTTATCTGAGGGCGAACCGAAGGTTTTTCAAACCCCCTGAAGTTCCCTGACACACACACACACACACACACACACTCTCATACACACACTCATACACACATACACGCACCCACCCACCCACACGAACCCGCACCTGCACCCCTATCACCTTCACAATGTAGAAAAGGTACCTGTGCAAAACATGATGACCGAGCAGTGTGAAAAAAAATCGTTGTGGTCAGCACTAGGATATAGTGGCTTTGGCAACTGACAAGCCTGACTATCTACGTCACAATGCTTGACATCCGCACTCACAATGCATCCGCATCTCGATGCTTGACATCCGACCTAGCCGGCTTGCTTTTCTTGCAGCAGGTGCTGTAACCAAATAGCTACGTATCTAGGGTTGGCCAGAACCATATATATACGGTGTGTATACGGTAATTTTGGCTGGGAATTTACCATACATACGGTCATATACGGTGTATAAATACGGTTCTGGCCAACCCTATACGTAGCACTTTGCAGGAACTCCTGTACGAGGATGGAATGGACGACTCCACCGAGGCTGGCTGGGAAAGACGATGATCTGAACCATACTGTGAATAGGTGCTAATAACATTTCAATATTTACACACCCGACTATGCGACCATGCACTGCAGGTTCCAATATGAGGAAGAGGTCAGCCGCAACCCCCTGAACTACGACAACTGGTTTGATTACATAAAGCTAGAAGAGGAAGCGGGGGACGTCGACCGAGTGAGAGAGGTGGGTTGCATCTTGTTCCTGTGAACATGCCTACGAAAATTCTTTGGATTTTTTCCTGCAAAGCAATGGGGGAGGTGCAGGAGCATTTTAAGTCCTTAGGAAAGTCCCTCCGCACTCCGCACCCCCAACGCTCCTGCAATCTCGCCCTTGAGTCCACCGGGCCTTGCGGTGACGCAGTATCCCTAACTTGGGCTATGAAGGCTTTTTTTTCAGGCGAAGTGTTGTGCTTGAGAGCCATGGGTAACAGCTCCCAAAATCTTGCGCAAAAGACCACCTCGTACGAGTCAAGAGCGGGCTATTTGTTCTGGCGTCTACAATGCGCGTCCCTGGCAACAAGCTCTACGCAGCCCTGTCACATGCGCACACACACACACACGTACACACACGCACGCACGCACGCACATACACACACACACACGTGCATGCACCCACGCATGCATGCACGCACGCGCGCGCACACACACGTGAGTGCTCCTGCTTCACACATTCAGGTGTACGAGCGCGCAGTGGCTAACCTCCCCCCTGCAAACGAGAAGCGTTACTGGCAGCGGTGAGTTCCTCTACTGCGTAGGCTCAAACACACCTGCTCAAACACATTCTGCGTAGGCTGCGTAGGCTACACATCCTGCGTAGGCTCAAACACACATCCTGCGTAGGCTCAAACACACCTGCTCAAACACATCCAGCGTAGGCTGCGTAGGCTCAAACACACATCCTGCGTAGGCTCAAACACACCTGCTCAAACATATCCTGCGTAGGCTGCGTAGGCTACACATCCTGCGTAGGCTCAAAACACATCCTGCGTAGGCTCAAACACACATCCTGCGTAGGCGCAAACACACATGCTGCGCTATACAGCATAAACACGCCGCACCAAAAATAAACATGCTGCAGTACAACACAAACATTCTGCAGTACAAAACAAACATGCTGCAGGATAATATTCTTTTGTGAAGGTTAGCATATCACCATCTGCAAATCACCAACATCCATTTCCCCGGTCAGGACAGTATGGGAATCGTTACTCATGACTAGGTTTGGCCAAAATCGTACATACGAAAATACGTATAACCGTAACCATATATGGAAATTTCCGACCGTATCCGTATCCGTGTCCGTATGACCGTACATGGGTTTTAGCCGACCGTATGTACGGTCTAAACCGTATTTACACCGTACATGGACCGTATTTGCAGGTGGTGCAGGGTTTGATTCCCAGCAACAGCAGTTTCTTTTGCTCTTATTGGTCAAGTTCTTTTCTCACGCCTCTTCTTACTGAGCTCTTCCTTTGCTTCCCATTTCTATTAATGTATATGTTTTGCATTAATAATTAGTTTTATTAGTGGTTAAGGTAGTTGAACTCCCTTTTGCACTGAAAAAGGCCTTTTTTTGGTCTTTTTGGCTTGAAGCAGGCCTGGCTCCCTAACCATTCATTTTTTGGGTATAAAAGATTGGGTCATGCGTACTCAGCTCTTCAAGAGCTGCAAAAGGACCCCCCTATGAATTATTTTGAGTGAATTCATTTTTCCTCATATACGGTATATACGGAAATACGGCGTATATACGGTCATATACGGCGTATATACGGTCATATACGGCGTATATACGGTCATATACGGCGTATATACAGTATATGGAAATCCCATGTACGGTTTGGGCCAACCCTACTCATGACCCATCCATCCTCATTAATTCACTTGCAAAAATAATTCAATTTTCCAGCAGCGTCTGCCGCACAGCTGCGAATGCATCATTGTTATAAAGAAGACCCTTTTGTCATGCCACGAGCACGCAGAGCACCAGAGACCTCATGCATATGCATGCACACACACACACACACACACGTGTACATGCACGTATACATCCCCACCCACTCACACACCCACCCACACACACACACACGTGTACATGCACGTATACATCCCCACCCACCCACACACACACACACACGTGTACATGCACGTATACATCCCCACCCACCCACACACCCACACACGCACGCAGGTACATCTACTTGTGGATCAAGTATGCCATCTTTGAGGAGCTAGATGCTGCAGACGTGGGGCGTGCCAGGGAGGTGTACAGGGCTGCGTTGAAGCTGGTGCCTCATCATATTTTCACCTTCACCAAGGTGCGTACATGCATGCTTATGTATATGCGTTTGTTTGTGGGGGAAGGTCCGGCTGCGCTGAAGCTGGCGGGCGCCCTGTCATATTTCCACCTTCACCAATGTGCGTACATGCATGCTTGTCTATGTGTATCTGTTTGTGGGGGGGGGGAGGGGGGTCCAGGCTGAGCTGAAGCTGGCGCCCTGTCACATATTTACCTAAACCAAAGTGTGTGCATGTTTGTATGCAAGTGTGTGTGTGTGAAAGAGAGAGAGAGAGAGAGAGAGAGAGAGAGAGAGAGAGAGAGAGAGAGAGAGAGAGAGAGAAAGTAAGAGAGAGAGAGAAAGAGAGAGAGAGAGAGATAGAGAGAGAGAGAGAGAGAGAGAGAGAATGAAAGAGGAAAGACTGGAAGGGAAAGCCGCAAGGAGGGGTGCTTTACCAGTCATTATTTTCAGTGATTGTCAAGGTGACAACACAAGGTGGCAGTGCATCTGCACGTGTCGTCCTTACGGCACAAAGAGAAAGCTTGGTTGGTGAGCATACTAGAATATGATGGGATGGCAAGATACAAAAGGTGTTACCTCAAATTTGCTGCCACCGTGAAGTGTGTCACGCAGAAAGGATTCCTCAATGATGCAGGCCATAATGTCTTGGGCTACTCGGTTGCCTGCATGAGTATTGCAGGCAATGAGTGCTGGAATATCTCTGTCCTTGTCTTAAAGGAGCCTCCATCATTCTCCACGTGATGTTTTTGGGTGCGGGTGGCGCCTTCTACAACACCCACACTTAACATCCTTTCAAGTAACTGGGTCATGACTCTCTAAAACCAAAAAGCTAAAGGGCTGCAAGGGTGGGACCAATTTCCCGGCAAATACAGAACAGGTCGCAGGGGGTGGGGGTGGAGAAGCAGGGAGCAGGGACCATGACGCAGTCCTGGTACAGAGGGCATGCGTGAAAAAACACAGCCTGCTTTAGACATGCTGTCCTCTTATCCAGGACGTTTCAAACGAACACGTCTCACTCACTGTCTGTGTTCACTCCTTTGCTTGGCTTGCCTTGGGCCAGAAGTGCCAACCTGAGAGAGTGGAGATTGTACGAGTGAAGACGTGATCCATACAAAGCCTGAATCTCCTGCAATAATGCAATTCGTCGTCTCCTACCAGAGGGACAGCATCATGCCCTTTGACGCGTACACACACACATACCAAAACCATACTTTTGAAGTGAAAGTATCAGAGGCAGCACAACGTGCAAGGACAATTCACGTACCTCAGCGTAAGGGTTGGAGTCAGCAGGAACTGTCCTCTGAGTCGAGGCAGTGGGGCTGCCTGCACTCGGTGAATCTTGTGCATGGGCACGTGATACCACACAACGCGGCCCAGATTGTCCAGACCTCTATATATATTAATTGTTTACGTGTGTGTGTGTGTGTGTATGTGTGTGTGTGTGTGATTGTTTGTATGCACATTCAACCAATTTGGCTTTAAGGTACAGTACGTAACCTGGCTATGCACGCTAGGGCAATTACCTGCGACCTGCTCTTCCACTCATTTGCCTGAAGTTGAGCGCATCACAAAAAATGGAATCCCCTGCAACAAACGTGTGTGCATCAAAACAACTTGTATCGTATTTGATGCATCTGTATTATTGTATGAGTCATACAAATGCACAACACATTTTAGATCGGCAGTAAAGAGGGCTATAGTCACCTGCCATCACGACAGTCTTGGCGGGCATGTGGATGCCATATGCAAGAGTCCCAGTGGCAATAACGACCTGCTCAAGAGTCGAGGGATGGTTTGTTTGTAGGCAAGCGTGTGCGCTTGGCACACCTTGTTGTGTATGTTAGTTACAAGACGGAATGAAAGACAATAACACAATCAGCTCGCTGGTACATGAGTGTTTTATAATGCTTTGCCTATGACTTCCAAACCAGTACAGGCTAATGCAGATAATTTTTTGAGTGCGACAGGTCAGGAAGAAACTTTGTGTCCGTGTGTGTATGTGCATGTGTGTGCGTGTGAGTTTGTGCGTGGAGGTACGTGTACGTTGGCGCGCATGTATGCCTGTGGAACAACACAAATGCTGCTACAGAGAAAGACCAAAAGGGAGCTTGCGATTTCAACAATCACTGGTACCTCTTTCACCAACTTTTTTGCCAGGGTGTAATGTGTATGCCCCGTATGCCAGCATGACGCATTTTAGCATAAAAAAAACAATAAGCGGATGGACACACCTGCAAGACCTTTGCGCGGAAAAGGGTCTCCACAGCCTGCATGATAACAACAGACAGGTTTCTTTCTTGTATTCAGCCATACACTTGTAATTAGCTTCCTGTTGTTGGCGAGTCATCAGTGACTGTCATTGGAACAGCTTTTGTCCCGACCACTACTACCAGACACGCATTGATGAAAAGACCAAATCCAGGGCCAGCTAATCACCCTTCTGATCCCCATTGACTTATCATTTCTGGCAATTTCTTCCACAAGCATTCATCAAAAGCTCTCCACAGCCTCACTCACGGCACTTCGGGCAGTCATGGCACTTCGGACCAAGGTGTCTCCTTTTCCTTCATTGATGAAGGGAGTGTTTAGCTGCCTGCGTAGTTATCCTTTTCTTTTCTTTCCAGCCTCACCTGGCGGTACTGCTTTGGCAAACTGCTGGTTGGTTCTGTCACAACCTCACTGGTTGGTTCTTTCACAGCCTCACCTGGCGGTACTGCTTTGGCAACCTCACTGGTTGGTTCTGTCACAACCTCACTGGTTGGTTCTTTCACAGCCTCACCTGGCGGTACTGCTTTGGCAACCTCACTGGTTGGTTCTGTCACAACCTCACTGGTTGGTTCTTTCACAGCCTCACCTGGCGGTACTGCTTTGGCAACCTCACTGGTTGGTTCTCTGTCACAACCTCACTGGTTGGTTCTTTCACAGCCTCACCTGGCGGTACTGCTTTGGCAAACTGCTGGTTGGTTCTGTCACAACCTCACTGGTTGGTTCTTTCACAGCCTCACCTGGCGGTACTGCTTTGGCAACCTCACTGGTTGGTTCTGTCACAACCTCACTGGTTGGTTCTGTCACAGCCTCACCTGGCGGTACTGCTTTGGCAAACTGCTGTGGTGCACTCCAATGCCACGTTGCAAGGCACGGAGCAAGGGGCTGCTCATAACACTGCCCATGTCAGTTTCCAATTTCTGCATATTTTGTGAGCACCACAACTGTCAAGCCATTTGTTTGAAGTGGTGTGGGGTGAAGGACTCAAGCTTTTCCACAAACATGTAGCAGCCTTTCCATACACGCACAGAAACAATTCTAAAAGAGTATCTCTACCCAAAGGATGCGCGTACTTCTTAGCTTCTAACTGTTGAACACCTGCCAGCCCACCTTGACTGCCTCGTCCAGCTCGCTACTGCCCCCCTTGTCAAGTTGCGCAAAGGAGAAAGATGGGGAAGGTGAGTTTTCATCCACAGAGTACATGATGCCATCAATGACAACGTAAGGTGCGCTCTGCTGTGGCGCAGATGCATCCTCGTCCCCCTCCTCCTTCTTGTTAGCCCGCTGAGCTGCTTTGGCTTGGTCAGCCATTGTTTGTGCCTGGAAACACGTCCGATGTTTAGTTTGATTGCATCAGGCAGGCAGTGGATTGCTTACTATGACAAACAAGCAGGTGTTCTCTTCTAATTGCTGGCAGCAGTACCACACACAATCCTATGAAGAAATTCGGTTCAAGTACAAGAAAGGCTGCACTGCTTATCTGAACCTCAAGATTTTTACGCACCTGCTCCTGCCTGAGCCTAAAGTTGTCTGAGAGTGCATCTTGATGCCTTTTGCGGCTCCTTCTCTCAGCACGGCAAAGGTGCTCCATCAGCAGAACAGCATATTTCTCACAAGCCCTTCATTAAATCCACAAAAATTAGGTAGGGAGTGGAATGTGTTCTGTTTGGACCAGTTCAAAGAAATACAGGCATAGCGATCAGGGCTAGCAGCATCTCCCAACGTAAAAGGAAGGCTGCCTGTCTAGAAAAGCTGCACAAGTATAGACTGCACCGGCGTACTAATTAATTTAGAAAGAGGCAGCTGCCCACAAACATCATAACAATGAAATGTGCCCACCTCTTGGAAAAGTTGAACAAGATCACAGGCCATGCCCCCTGCCGTACAATAGCAAGCAGCAGCAGAACCAAATGCTGCAGGAGCAAATGAAGGGAGTGTAAATGTAGCATGCATAAGTAAAGTACAATTTGCTTATCGCTCTCTCATCCGGTTAACCATTTTGGCCGCTATGCTGCAGTAACTGTCCTTTGAATACGGTGCAAAGCTGGCGTGGTTTGGCTGTCCATCCCTGACAAAGCTCATGTGCCAAACCTTATTGTTGCGAGTGCACAGCAACCTTTGTTGCAGGCAGACTTGGCTAAGTTCAGCCGGTCCTTTTCCAGATGTGACAGTGCGGCAGCCAATGCAAGGCTAAATGTCTCAGTTGCAGCAAGGCTCAGTGAATCTCAATATTACGGTGAGAAAATGCACCTCACCGTGTCTTGTGCGACACGCCCGTGTGGCCCGCCTTCAGCAGACGAGCTCCGCTCATAGGCAGCAATCTGGCTTTCTACTTTGTAGCACAGCCGCTCCTTGACTGCAGCAGCAGCTGCAGCCCAGCTCCCACCTTTGGAGCACCAATCCCCTAGTAGCTCACACACCTGTAGCAGAGGTTCAGAGCACAAAAACTGTGTGCCCAAAGACTCTGTGTGCGTGTCTAAGGGGCCTTCATCTTGTCAACGAATAGAAAAGAGGCTATGCTGGCAATGTTGACATTCCTCCAGAGTGACTTGAGGAAATGAGCATTGAGGTGCCAGAACCTGAAGCCCCTCTCCACTGCAATCTAGTCTTTAGCTACTTAATGAGGATCAGGGGGTTGTGTGCAGAAGTATTTAAGCAACACCTTGGCTGTAGACATTATTGTTGTGGAAGCGTGCCTTTCTTGAATTTGTGAGGAGGCACCTTGATAGAGTGTTCACTAAGCTTGGTTTTCAAAGGTCCAGTCCTATGTCTAAAAGAGTTTGATTGGTGTATTTTGTAGATGGTGCCCAATACTCCGATACAAACCACTTGGAGTTTACCTGTTGTATCCTATGTCTGTTAGAAGTAGGTCTTGATGAGTTTGTGTTAAGTTCCTGCCTTGTCTTGTTGACGTTCTGGTCTCGTATCTTTGCAGTACGTTAGTAACTTAAATCAACGGAACGTCTCAGTGTTTCAGATCGAGTGCCTTATGTTTTGCTAGCAGTCGCATTTCTTGACTGAAGGCCTTTCTTTGTAAACCTTATGTTTTGCTAGCTTTTCCGAGTCTGTACAACCCGTGGTTAGCCTTGCGGGAGTAGTTTGATTAAGCAAGAAGATAATGATGTCTGGAGGAGAGGTGACTATATGCCGCATGCAGCGAGGTCCAGCAACAGCCATATGATGGCAGCGTTTTGTTACAGCATGCATTTCAATTTCAATGCTTGCTTGTTAGCACTGCATTTCAATGCTTGCTTGTTAGCACTGCCCACACCTGAGTAGGTGATGGTTGCACCACCACGCACCGCACCCTTCATTAGAGCTTTACGTACCCTTACACAAGCATTTTTCCGTATTGGCTTCATATTGCAGATGTTTGTGTATTCACAGTCCAAGAGCATGTCTGTTTGAAGGCACCTGTACTTAGCACGTCAACCTATTTGATTCATCTTGGTACGAGCTGATACCAGACTCAGTGGTCAGATCACGTTGAGACCACAGCTGTTTGTGCCTGTAGAGCGGGTATGAACACTCACTTGCTTGGTCCACAATTTTGCAGCAGGCCGCGTCAGCAGTGATGACTCGCCCAGGAGCTTTCCCTTGACCAAAGTTGATCCAGGCGCCAATGCTTCTAACTGCTGTGCCATCTGAGCAGAGACTGCCTGGAGCTGCTGCCCAAGCTCCGCTGTGTCTGCAGAGGTGTCCACGGTTGCTGCAGCCCCTGCATTCCTGGCCACTGCCTCCATGGATCTGTATAGAGCCAGGCCTTCAGCTGCAGCAGGAAAAAGTGCAGGCAGAAGCAAACAAATGAGACTGTAAGCAGGCTTGGTGAAGGTGTGGAAGTGTTTGCTTAAAAGGCATACTGATTTGATCTGCCTGGCTCCCCCTCCTCTTTCCCTCGTTGAACAAAGGTGGTTGGGAATTATGTTCAGGTATGTATACTTTGCCGAGTTCAACCATTTTTCCACCCGTGAAAACCAGACAGAACACATCCCCTCACCTGGAGTCATGCCGTTCACCCGGAGTCATGCCTTATCACGCCTCACCAGGAGTCATGCCTTTTTACCCGTGAAAACCAGACAGAACACATCCCCTCACCTGGATTCATGCCTTTCACCAGGTGCCATGCCCTATCAAGCCTCACCAGGAGTCATGCCTTTCTACCCATGATAACGACAGAACACAAATCCTCACCAGGAGTCATGCCTTTCTACCCGTGATAACCACACAGAACACATCCCCTCACCAGGAGTCATGCTGGAGCTCGTCCCTGCCAAGTTGTCCTTCACGCGCTCTCCTTGCAGGGTCTGAAGATCCACACTGCCAATGGGGTGCAGCCGCAGTAGCTGCCTGTGTTGGCAACCAGATGTGGTAATGGTCAAAACGCTGCTTGTGGGCAGTAAAGGTAAGTGCACTCAAGGAGAATTCATGCTCACCTTTTTTGCTTCTTTACCACACCATACTAGCAGATTGTTGCTCCCACAATGTTCAGTGATATTCCAGGGAGCCACGTGCGCTTGTAATAATTTTCTTTTTGTGATGATGAATGGTATTGTCAAAATGGCAATCGTTACACGATACCTACCCTAAATCATTCCCACAGTCCTCGCCCTGTCGTGATGTTGAGTTTGGGGCCCTGTGCACAGGCTCCAGTAAGGCACTGGAAGATGCCAGATCATCTCGCGTCTTGCCGAGCGGGGGTACATACACCGAGGTTTCCAAGTCGTTGTACCTGTCCGCATTTAAACACGATACACATAAGCACATATACAGTGTGCTACACTGTGCTGCATGCCCATGCAACGTGTGCAGGGTGCCGTTCACAGATGTAGAGGCACCAGCATGCTTTGACCTGCGAGTACCGTACAAATTCTGCAGGTGAGCATGTGATACAAACGCCTTGAGCATGTCATACAAACGCCTTGAGCATGTGATACAAACGCCTTGAGCAGTGAGGCAAATACTGTTTCTTAACTACATGTAGTGGTTAGCCACCTGATTCACGAGAAGCAAAAATGCTGCTGTTGCATAATGTGCCACCCTTGCATCCCTGCACCCTTGATACGTAGAATGTACTGCATTGTCTAGAGTGCTGCACCTTGATTGTGCTAAGTGTTCCCCCTGCTTGTTTGAATGTTCCCCTAGCCTACCGTTCAGAATGCACCACCAGATGGACCCTGTATGATGGGCCCTTAGCCGCTTTGTCCTGAGCCCGCTGCTGCTCCTTAACCCGCTCAAGCCACCTGGACACATCAAAGCATGCCGTCAACACTCGCAAAGAAATAATAATGACCTTGACTCTTTCATGCCATCCAGGACACAAACACAATCGTTGCGTTTTAGTCAAACATGCCTAGGACCTCAATTAAAGGAACAAGGATGAACGAGAGGATTTCAGAGGCTGTGCATTGCAACCCACCGTGTGAAAGGCTCTGGGTTACCAATGGTAGCTGACAAAGCCAGCAGAGGGCACCTGTGCGAAGGCAAGGGGGACCAGCTAACAGTTGATGCATGTAACAAGGTGTGATTGATGCATGTAACAAGAAAGTGCGATTGATGCATGTGACAAGAAAGTGCGAAGGCAGGGGACCGATTAACAGTTGATGCATGTAACAAGAAAGTGGAAAAAGCATCACGTAATTGGTTACTGCTTGTATAAACTAAATAAGAACGTGAAGTAACCTAGTACAGGTCACAAGCAGTTGTTCAAGCAGTTGTTTACACAAAATATCATTTTCCCCCCTAGTAGCAGCTTGGCTGGATATGATCGGGGTACCTGAGGGACAGCATGATACGCTCCCACACATCTCCACCTCCCCGCTCTGCAATCAGCATGCAGCAGTGAAGTAATCAAGCAGCATCGGCAAAGAGGGGGGGCACGGTCTTGAGTGTGCAGGAAGAGTGCGCCAGGCTTGTTATGGATTGAACACGTTCAATGCAGGCGAAGTAGAGTGACGTGTTGATACCACTTGCTTACCAGCATATTCTATTCATAATGCACAGCAGCACCACGCACCGTTCATACAGTGCACCTCGTCAAGCACCACGTAGCGTAAGCTCTGGACCTGAGCAGCAAAGAAAGAACACAGGTGCAGCAGTGGAGTGTGTGTTGTGTGTTTGTGCGTGTTGCAAGGCGCAAGCAAGGAGGAATAAGGAAAGAGGAAGGAGGAGGGCTTCATTGCAAGGGCATTCTTGAGCTGGTAGGTAGATAGGTATCTGTGAGGGAAAAGTCTATCGACAACCATAAGCAGGAAGATAGGCTTAAAAAGTGCTGCAGGTGTGGGGAATGGTGCAGCAGCAAATGTTTACGTGCATGTGTGTATGCATGAGTGTATTTGTGCAAACATGTGTGTAATGTACAAGTGTGCGTATGTGTGTATGCGTTTGCATTTACGTATTTGTGTGCATGCTTGTTTACGTGTATGTGTCTGTGCGTTCATGCGTGTGCATGTGTGTGTACGCTGAGATCCTCAAGGTACACAGATCACAGAGATCGGGTTGGACTCACCCACTCCCTGTTAGCCAAAGAAAGGGTCATTATTTCCAAGCACTGCGGGACCGTGACCAGGACTCTGCATGTACCCATTCGCTGCCTGAAGTCCCTAGTGAACACGCCAACGACCTCGGGTCCAAAATGATGGTACATCTGCGTGTGCAAAATAGAAAGAGTAGAATGACATAAGCAACGAGCAGCCCCACATGAACTGCAAATGAGGGGCTGGTCTTGGTAATGAGGGTAGAATATTAAAAGGGCTATAATGGCTAGACCAATGCAAGTTGTTTTTTAACCAGGTCGCATTTAAACCACCTTGCTCCAGTGCTGCGGAGCAATGACAATAATGTTGCACACTCTGCACGCAGCAAAACTGCTCAGTAGCTGAAGTGCTGCAGAACGATGACAATACTATTGCATATCTGCACGCAGCAAAAATGCTGAGTTAAGTTTGTGGCCATTGAACTCCAGTTCTTGGAGTTATCAGTCTTGCTTTTTCTCTGTGTTTCAATGAACTCCATTATTCTGTTTCTTTGGTCCTCACAACCGCTCCACCTTCTTAGCTTGACACTAATGTGCTGTGTTTCTATCTTCTAGTTAGCGCAGTTTTGAGGTCCCTTGTGTTTAAGCAGCAGTGATCGGTCCCTGAAAACAATCCGCCGCCATCTCACGATGCAAACACAATAGAACTGTTGCCCCATTTTTTTAATCTTTTTATCTGACATAAAAACATGTATCTGACATAAAAACATGCTATCGGGAGTAAGACCAGTTTACAAAAGAAAAAGTATTAACGGAGAGCGCAAAACGTTGCTTCCCTACATGGAATCTTAGTTCAGTAGCAAGTAGCAAGTAGCAAGTGTGCGTCCAGGGCGAGAACTTTGTCACAATTGCTGCTTGTGCCTCTATGCAAACATTGTTGCTGCTTGTGCCTCTATGCAAGCATTGTTGCTGCTTGTGCCTCTATGCAAGCATTGTTGCTGCTTGTGCCTCTATGCAAGCATTGTTGCTGCTTGTGCCTCTATGCAAGCATTGTTGCTGCTTGTGCTTCTATGCCAAGCATTGTTGCTGCTTGAGTCTCAATACCAGCTCTTGTTGCCTTTTGTAAACATAACTAGATCAGGGTATACTCCAGGCACGTTGTATTGCTCGACATTCACCTGGGCCACCACTTGGTTCACCAAAGCCTTGGTTGGAAGCACAATCGCGACACGCCCATCCTTGCTGGCCTTCAGTACGCAGGCGATGACATAGGACGCGATGAAGGTCTTGCCGGAGGAGGTGGGTGCGCTGATGACAGCAGATGACCCTGCAGATAGGTCAATGAGGTTGAGAGTGACAGAATGTGCATGGGACACAATGAAGAGATCTTGCAGGAGAGGTGGGTGCGATGATGATAGGAAATGACCCTGCAGATGGTCAATGAGGTTAAGAGTGACATTTTGTGCATGGGACACAATGAAGAGATCTTGCAGCAGAGGTGGGTGCGCAGATGACAGGAAACGGCCCTGCAGATGGTCAATGAGGTTAAGAGTGACAGATTGTGCATGGGACACAATGAAGAGATCATGCAGCAGAGGTGGTGCGCTGATGACAGGAAATGACCCTGCAGATGGTCAATGAGGTTGAGAGTGACAGAGTATGCATGGGACACAATGAAGAGATCTTGCAGCAGAGGTGAGAGCGCTGATGACAGGAAATGACCCTGCAGATGGTCAATGAGGTTGAGAGTGACAGAATGTGCATGGGACACAATGAAGAGATCTTGCAGCAGAGGTGAGAGCGCTGATGACAGGAAATGACCCTGCAGATGGTCAATGAGATTAAGAGTGCCAGAATGTGCATGGGACACAATGAAGAAATATTGGGTGCGCTGATGGCTGTGTGACTGTGTAGATAAGTAAAGATTGCAACCGGAAAAATGCGAGGGTTGTATCTGGAAGCCACAGAGGGTTTCAGCAGACAAAATGCTTGTGCTAAAAGGGAGGTCAAGAAGCGGAATTGAAAGGCAGTGGTGAGCCTCAGGCTGAAAACTTTAGAAAAGGTGTGATACAAACAAATTAAAAAGAATAAACAGATTACATAAAGGAGGCAATGCAAAAAAGCGAATTATTAACAAAAATTTGCCAAAGGTGTGCAATTTCTTGTACCGACACTGTAAAGTGCATGCTGTCTTTTTCAATGTTGCAAGCGTACCAGCATCTGCAATGCAATGCAAGAAAGAAAATAAATAACAAAGAATTGCCAAATGTATGCGCATTTGTACCGACATGCTGCCTTTCTTTATTGTTGCAAGCATACCAGCATCTACGATGTCCAAGAGCTTCTGCTGCCAAGGGTCAGGCTTGAAGCCGCGCACTCGAGCATCCTGCGTACAAGGTTCATGGATCCTCTGATGTGTGGGACTGCCATACATAACACATGCACAGCAAAGAATAAAATCCACCTGTCCTCATTGGTATGTGGGCAACAGGGATCACAAAAAAGATTGGAAAGTGAGTGACTTTTGGTGCTCATTTTCAAAACAAAGGACCAGAAACAGACATGATTTCTTAAAGCTCGTGGAACTGGCCAACGCCCTTGCCAAGCTACACCTTGAAATGGTTTGAAGTGGGACCCAAGAAGCAGCAAAGAAATTGACGACATGTAAGCTTTTTACACATGCAACGCACAAGATTCGCCTGCAAAAGACAATCACTCACACACCCACACCCTTGCGTGAAAAACAACCACCACACCCACACCTGAGCGCCACTGCTTGGGCGAAGCAGCAAGTGACTCATGTGTTCAAGCTGGAAACATGCAGGGCAGCCATAAAGAGAGAGAGGAGCAGCGTGGGTCACGTCTTGCTCTGCTGACGGCTGCGGGCCCTGCTGCTGTAGCGGCTTCAGCTTGATTGCTAGGCCAGCCAGGCGTAAAGCTTGCAATGCAGTGTGTAAAGGGTATGGGCCAGAGCCTTGCATGGGAGATGAGGATGGTGGTGCAGGCATTTTGCTTTTTTTGCCCCCCTTCTGCCCGCCTTTGCTGTCCTTGCTGCCACTCTTCTCAGCAGCTAAACTGTCTCCATTTTGAGTCGTGACCACGCTGCTTGCTTCGCAGATTTGGGCGGCCAGCTGATCAGCTAGGTCTTTCCAGCCCAGTTTAGATAACGCAGCATGGAGGGCAGGCAGCACAAACGTCTGGGTGCTTGTCTTACGAAGCAGCTTGATACTGCAGTAGCAAAGAAAAAGAAAAGGCAGCGAGTAAGTAGAATGTGTCGTGCTTAGTCATGATGTGCTCTGGTGCAGCTTGATATTAAGCACGACGCACAGCGCAGCGCGTACAAGATGGAACCAATGCAGGCAATGACGCGATCTCAAGCATCGATCGATGAAGGAAACGCATCATCCCGCCATTGCACACACATACACACAGACAAACACACACGCACCTGGTGGTAGCGTTGTCACTCTTCTTGCCTTCATCTTTGCCTGGCTGCGCCCCTTTGCCTGACTTCTCCTTGCCTGTGTGAACTTGAGATGATGAATCAGCTGGAGCGGCAAAGCGCTGCAACACAGGGCACAGCAGACTGTCTGCTGGCAGGGCTACGATGGTCTGAGCAGTGATGAGCAGCTCGCACTTCAGGCTGATGATGTCAGCATCAATGGGAGAAACGGCTGAGTTGCAGAAAGGATCTGAGGTTGCTGGGGGGATGGCTGCTGGGCCTGAGTTGGGCTTGGAGTTAAGCTGGGCCTCCAAACAGTGGTACAGCACAAGGACCTTTGTGCCTAAGGCGATCTGAAAAGGAAGGGGGAAAGCAAGCCCTGGCATTATCAGTAAAGCTTGGAGTTGAGCTGGGCCTCCAAACAGTGGTATATCACTATAACCTCACTTTTTTTATTTATCCACAACATGATCTGAATTGTAGGTCCTTTGTGCCTAAGGCAATCTGAAAAGGAAGGGGGAAAGCAAGCCTTGGCGCCATCGTAAAGGCAGGCCACAACACCAACAAGCACACCCTAGTGCGTAGCAGAGCTGCAATTTTGTAGGCCTTGGGGCTGCATGTTTCGATTTTGTTGGAGCTGCATGTTTCGATTTGTTAGAGCTGCATGTTTCGATTTTGTTGGAGCTGCATGTTTCGATTTTGATGGAGCTGCATGTTTTGATTTTGTAGGCTTTGGAGCTGCATGCTTTGACATACATTCCCTTTCCTGTTTTATATCTGCAATTCGCTAGTCCAACATTCCATGCCATCCTGCATTGTGCTGTATCCCGTGCTAAAGGACTATTGCATACACTTTACCCTGATTTCCTAACATCTCTGATTTCCTAACTATATCTTACTAAAGCAAGCACTGCTGCATCTAATTTGTATACACTAATTAAACCAATAAGGCGGGGCCTGGCATCGAATTATGGCCCATCATAAAAATGCTATGACCGGAGCAATTCCTAACAGTTTACTTCATCTCGCTGTCCTTTCAGCTACTAGATTGGGTGATGGAGCGCAACAATGGCCAACCTAAGTGTGTGTTTGTGGCATATTATGGGTGTGCATGTGCATGTGCACGCGTCTACATCTGTATGTTAGAAAGTCCCTTCACCTGGAGAGACTCAGGCTGCCTCTCTTTGCCTGTTGTGAAGTCATTTATGGGTGTTAACATTTGCTTCTTCACCAGAGCAACAGCCTCAAAAACACCAGAGCGACAGTCCTGAATGGCCTTTTCTATTGGCCGCCAGAGTTTTTGGTCCTCCTGCAAGAAAGGACATCACAAAACAAAGTCGTTTGTTGCAAAAGGGCTGTTGTTGCAGGCATATTGGCTGTACTGCATAATGCATGTTGCATGTTGTACGTTTGCCACACACACACAACGTGCAAATCGCACCTCAGTCCTGCTGCTGTGGGCCTCAGCTTCAATGAGCATTCTTATGCAATTTGACAAGTAAAACCTAGGCAGCATTGATGTTATTGGAGTACCCTGTTTGTGTATTTTTCTTCACCTCAAGGTGTTCAGCGCGCCTCTTCTTGTGCTGCTCTTCTATGATGCGCTGGGCACTTTGGCTTTGTGATGAGCCCTGCAAACAGGGCAACAACAACGGAAGCGCAGTCCCAGCACTCTGTGCCCCTCCAAGGATCTTGCCATTTAAGCAACCCATCATGCAAATGAGAGCATCCCTCTTACTCCATGTACAATAGATATGCGTGCTCTACCTTGACGCAATCCATCATGCATGTGTAGGGTTGGCCAGGATTGCACATGTACACAACGTACATGACCGTATGATGACCTCCTTATGATGACCTCTTTATGACCGTATGATGACCTTATGATGACCGTGCTAGAAACACCTTTTACACGTAGGCACATATGTTTCTGGCCATTCTCACTAACTTTTCTTGAAGCACAAAATGCAAATGATGTAGCAAAAAAGCGTTGTGTGTTGTATGTCAAGGTTTGTTCCGTTCTGAGCTCCTGATCCCCTCACCTCCATAGATGTGCGTACTCACCGACATGTTGCCTGAACCAGAAAAATGGATATCCTGACCACCCGACAAGGATTGCATGGCCTTTTGCAATGCCCTAGAGGCTAATTGCTCCTGCAAGCAAGCAGGATGAAGTTTCTGAACGGGTTCTTTTGATCAGGAAGTTATTAAGGAGTTCATAAGCCAAGTCACACCTTTTTAATCCTCCAATCCTCTGCAGTTTTCATGACGAAATTCTTGACCTCAGCGCCACTGGCATCTTTCATACGACCAGCCAGGACTTTGTGCATGTAGGGAGTAACATGCCTGCACAATGAAAACTCTCAGAAGAGATTTTAAGAAGGCCAAGGGTTCAATTTTGTCAGCCTAGGTTTTCCAGTTCTCCCAACAGTTAGCCATGTAAACACTCCTCCTTTATGCGTCTTAAGGTGCAGCAAAGCAACCACGTTTCCTCGCACCCACTTTGAAGCGAGGAGCTCTATGATGGGCATCTCCTTGATCTCTCGCACGGTCCGTTCAGCTTTCAACCTATCGTCTGCCGCCTACACCGGAACAAGCAAGGATCATTAGGCAAGGTGAGAGTTGTGCAATTCTATCCGTTTAAAAAAAGACGAGCAAAGTAAACCACGGCCACCCAGGGTACTGCTCTTCACCTCATTGTGGGCAGCATTAGCACTAAGCAGCATTTGTACATATGAGCCTGGCTGCGTAAACAGGATTTGGCGACCTCAATAGACAAATGCGCGTGAAACAAGCTTGTTTTAACAAGCTCTGGAAGTCTGTACATCAGTGGATATTATATCCGTACGCACCATCCACACACAAACTACTTTTCAGTTTACTTCCGCCGTACCTCTGACTGAAACGCGGGCTCCAGCTCAGTGCGTGTATGCCAATGGTACACATCTTGAAAAGGTTGAGAGGCAGCAAAAAGAGGTGCTGTGGCGGGTGATGGTGTGGCTTGATGTATGTTTGACACGTAGGTACCAAGGGTGGTCTCCTTCAGCCCACACTGCTGTAACACTTGCGAGATGAAGCTAGTGTGGCCAGCTGGCTGTTGGCACCAACTGTTCTCCACATTGTGCTCCTCCTGCTGCTGCTGCTGCTGCTGCTGCTGCTGCTGCTGCTGCTGCTGCTCGAGCGCTTTCTGAACGCCAAGCACGAGCTCTTTCGAGTTGCCCCCCTGGAGTTCTGTTGCCAGAACATCTGGGGGTGCTACTGCTGCTGCTGCTACTGCCACTGCGTAATGAGTAGAGCCGGTTGTTTGATTGTGCGCGTGTACGGCAAATGCGTGTGAATGCTTGAGCAGAAGTGAGTCTGTGAATGGGGGGTGCGCATGGTTCTGTGTGTGTATGTTTGTGTAAGGGTGAATACGTGTGTGTGTGTAATTATCTGGAATTTAAACATCTGACACATACAACTAGCAAGCACATCCATTATCATCCACCAATACGTGGGGACTTCATAGGTCATGTAAACTGTATGAAGGCTAGCCTCTAAGCTGCGTGTTAGATGTACACGTACGCTTTGGTAGCAATGAGATTGCAGGAAATGGAGATCCTTTCTGATGAACGTGATATTGTGGTTATAGGACGGGGTAAAAGAGTAATGCAGTCAGCGGAAAAACACTCTCAACCTTGAAACATGGGAAAGGAGCCACATTGATACAGTAGACTGTACAACTCCTACTTAGGACTGATATGTCTGTTTGGCAGAGGGGGGACATTGAGGCCCAGAAGGGCATGCTTTCATATATTTCTAGGGTATGGGTGCCAAACTTGCCTGTTCTTGAGCTCAGCATCAACCTAGCTAATCAGAGCAGTCAGGGTTAAGACTAGCACGGCAGAACACGTGTCTAATTGGCTGCGGTGTGAACCCTAGTATCCTGTATCTGACCAACCAGAGCACCTAATCGAGCAATTTAATGTTTGGAGTCCTTACATTAAGTTTTGATCACCGCAAAAGAACTGCATGAACCACTCTCAATTCCTCAACCATGCCCTTTAAAAAATATCAGCAAATAGGGTGCTCACCAACAGCTGTTGCTTCTCTGCTCCGGCCTCTTGTAGTCAGTACAGAAGCCAGCTCTGTGCAAGCAGCAGCCCAATCTTGTTGCACACTTTGCGGCAGACAGCAAGAGAAGGCGCTTTTGTCGCCGCTGCTGCTGCTGCTCTTACGCTCAAAAGCATAAAAAACAAGCAGCAGCTTGTACAGCCTGACGTCGAAGGAGTCGGGCAGCTCTTTTTTGATGATGTCTGAGGTGCTGCACGGCCACTGCAGCAGTAGGGGGAATTTGTCATCAGAAAGGGAGGACTGAGCGGTCCCCCATTTTTAATTGCAAGCAAAACAGAACTAAGTTTGATCCATCTTGCTCAAATGGACAAACCTCAAAGGATACTTATCCACTTTGTGGGGCTCTAGCTAGTATGATCAAGGGTCGAGAGCCCTTCCGTGATTTGCTAGTTGTGGAACATAGGTTGGACGTTTATCAAGCTTTGCTTACTGTGGGTCTAGGAAACAAGATTGTAATTTTCCAAAATGCAAGCGTTTGTGGCACGCTAATTCCTGCCAGCGGATACTTCCACTTTGACTTTTCCGACAACTCCAATTAAACAGCCCTGGCATTTGCCCGGGACTATTGCATGCCAGCAGCGTAGTCTTTTGCTTTGACAGTTCCCACACGTTTCATTAAACCACCCTTACACTGACCTGAGACTGCCGCATGCCCACAGCGTAACTTTTGCGTTGAAATATAGCTTTTAAGTGTTCATACACTGCTGCATGCCAGCAGCGTGGTCGTTTGCTTTGCCTGTTCCCACACGTTTCATTACCCCCTTACACTGACCTGAGATTGCTGCATGCCCATTGCTATGGCACGAGGAAGAGGCTGCATGGCTGCCAAACAAGCAGGAACAAAGGCAGAGAAGGCAGAGGAGGCTCCTTTCTGCCCTGTATGCTCCTCCTGCTGCAGATTGAATGCCCTCTGTGTGAGGGGCAGAGTGCGCAGCAGCACCAGGTGCAGCAGCCAAACCCCTGACAGCCAGCTCACAGCCGCTGACGTTGCTGCCTCACTAGAGCCTGCAGCGTGCACCGCCAGTTGTAGAATTAAGGTTCATTGACAATAAAGCAGTAATTGGACACGTCTGCCCATGTTTCATTTCACACAGCTGTAGGTTCTAGGTTCGTAGGGAGCTGTAACTCATAATGAAAGCACCATCTCGTTCCTGGTTTTCTGCTAATTTAGGCAGGCAGAGTCTGACCTACTGCGTGGAAGCTGCGCCTGAATTTTGCATCACAGTTGCGCAGAAGGACAACACCACACGCACGCACGCCGTTCTAGCGCCAAAAATGTGGGCAAGGGTCTATATTACGTGCTATTCACGTCTGCACAGGCCAATATGCAACACACTCTGTCTGTGTTGCAAGATGACTGACGCACCTGCTGCTACTGCTGCTGCTGTGTCCATGATAGCACAGACCGCTCCTGCACAGCTGTGCACTCCTGCTGCCAACCTCCAGCTACCCAAAATGCTGATGCTGCTTTTCAGGCGCATCGCAAGCTCCCTGATTGGTGCCTGCTGCTGTTCTGTAGCTGCCGATGCTGCAGCTCTGATCTGTGCAAGTAGAGGTAGCACGGTCTGGTGCACCTCTGTTGCTATTCCTAGCACCTCATCGTTGCAGCCAGATGAAAGGAACCCATAAGCCTGTGTTTGCAGGACAAAAGCAGACAAAAAGTTGTGGAGCACAGGTAGGGTTGGCCAGAACCATACATTTATAGGTATATACGGTGCACATACGGTATTTTTAGCAGGGAAATCACCATACGTACGGTCATATACGGTGCAGTTATATGGTTCTGGCCAACCCTAAGCAAAGGTCATTGGTTGTCACGGTTTTCTTGCTCAAGACAGGCGGTGCAACTGTTAAGAAAACCGGTTGTGAAGCACAGGCCAAGCATAGGTCATTGGTCATTAATAGCCATTCATGCTCAAGACAGGCGGTGCAACTGTTAAGAAAACCTGCAGCTCAGAAGGTCATTCATTTCATTTACTTCGCCAACCCAGACTGGCACAAAAGCTGAACTAACATTTCGTGGGGCATGTGAGTGACAAACCTGAGAGTGATGAATTGTGAATGAACAAAAACGCAACACTCACGGTGACGTGGTCAAATTGTAAGCTGGCAATGTAGGTACAGTCAGTCTTCAAGGCCAGGCATCGCAGTACCATGCCCATAGCTAAAGTTGAAACTGCTTGGTAGGCCTCGTAAGGAGCACCTGCCAATAAGGCCACGAGCAAGTGTAGCCTGTGACCAAAAAGTAAGAGGACTTCCCCCCCACTCTGTACCAACCAGAGAATCACTCACCGCCCCAGGTCCAATTATAAATTGCCGTAGCATCAATTAGACTGACTTGGGGGGGGGGGGAGTTTGCTTCGGCAACGAGGGCTTTTCATATTTTTTGCTGCAGAGGCTTGACCAACTGCGTAAAGGTTTGGACCACATCAGACTGATTGGACTCGTTTAAACAAGTGCAATCTATAAGCAATTTGGAGTTTGCTGGTTGTCGTGGCCTCACCCTACCGTAACATAAATAATTAAAAACATATTACACTAATAAGAGATCTGACCTTGAAAGCCATCTCTGGGTCTTCCCTGCATTTCGGACTGCACATGTAAGTACCGACTTACAGTAGAACAATTATTAACAGGTAGGTATGTACAAGTAGCTTTGCTGGGGCTTATAAGTTTGATCCCATTTACTCATAATTTTTTCCTCTTACAAGCTCGCAAACTTTCAAGACTTTTTATTGGTGGAGGAGTTTTACAATACCCGGTACCAAAGTGGCTCCTTTTCCTTCATTAATATGGGGAGTGGTTTTTCACTGCCTGTGTAGTTTTTTCTTTTCTTTCTTTACCGAATTCATCCCAGTTGTATAACTGATTGCATCATTGACACGTGTTCCCCATTTGCTCACTTATGCTGCACCTGAGAATGGGCACTGAAAAAGGGGCCTGCCAGCCCTAGCTGTATGGGTCTGCTTATGCCTACCCTGTCCACTGGACCACCCCGAGCAGCCACGTGTAACTATTGACCCAATCTTTGTTGAATCAAGTGAGAAAGCTAATCAGGCCGATGTTTGGCCCAACTAGACCAAACTCGATGGGTCGAATCGGGGAGGAAAGGGGGAGGGGTGGTCCCCGTTCGGTTTTCTTGAGGGGGTTTTCTTTTCTGGACCACTTCCACGGAACTTTGAATACATCCTTGGAATCCTCAGATCAAGCCCAGTCGATTGCCACCCTTTTTGAGCAAATTGGGTAAAAGGGGGTCTGTGGACATGTCCAAAAGTCAGGGGCACACACGCTCGGGTGCAGGCCTCGGGGTAAGTCAAGCCAATGGAGCAGCGTTTCACTCCAAACTTTCAGGATTGTGCCAGCATGAGATAATCGGTGGAACACTAAAGAAATGAAAGCAATGTGGGCTGTGCAAGCCAGTTGTGGGTGCCTGGTAGGTCATGTGTGCATGGGCGTCCATATCTCAGTTTTTGCCCCGTAACTCTGCAACGATTCAGTGTTAATTCTTGATGAGTATGCAGATGGGTGTAAAATTCAAAAAGGAGCAGATTGGCACCCTTTTTGTCTGGGTGGGAGCACTGGAAGGGGGTTTGGGGGGTGGGTTGTTCCTCAGGTGTCCACCCCAAAAAGTAGACATGCCTTCCAAAAATATGAAAAATAACACCCTCATAAGTGTATGATTACATTAATTTGTCAGTGATTTGTAATTTGACACAATTTTGGTACTCCAGAAGCCAAAAGTCAAAATCGCTGTTTTCGAAATTTTTGTGAGCACAGAGAAAAAATTTACAAGCATACGCTACGCTATGGCAGCTTGTAGCAAGTGCTGTGCAACCCTTGGTCCGAAATTTCATGCACACACACTCACACACATACACACACTCACTCTTCAGCAATCAGTCAGACAACATATGTGTCGCACCTTTAGGCCTGCTCAACTTGTGCGCATCAGAGACCAGACAGAAAACTGGTCGCTCCTGCTTCAGGAAGACAGCAAAATCGCCGTCCCACCAGCCCCCAGGAAATTGGACCACCTGAAATACAGTAGTATGCAGCCAACACTTCTGACATAGTACAGGGTTTAAGTTAGTGAGAGGGAGTTATGCTAGGCGTTGGCCGCTGTGTGGTCAAAGGATGACACTTCCCCTTCGAGGAGAGTCCCCCCGCATTTTACTCATAGACATTCGGCCATGATTCCAGTCAATAAAGCTTGAAAATTCCAGGCCTCCTCCCCCACACACAACATTCACACAACATTCACACACACACACACACACACACACACACACACACACACACACACACACACACACACACTGCACACACACACACACACACACACACTGCACACACACACAGCACACACACACACATACTCATACACACACATACGCACATACGCACACACACACACGCACACCACAAACGTACAAACATGCACGCACGCGCAGGCAGGAACATACATGATGCTTCTGTGCCACCGACCACATACAAAAAGAAATCAGTACGCTTCGCCCATATGCTAATAATCCGACCTAGTTGTCATCAGCAAAGCATACAAGCACGACGTACAAGCACGACAAAATCAAGAACGTCTTCAAGCGTGTTGTCATCAGTGAAAGTCAAGCTCGCACTCACTCTGAGATCAGGGAGACAAGCTAAATGCATCTTCAGGACTTCTCTGCTTGCTGCTGCTGCAGCACAGCTCATTTGCCATGCAGGAGTGTAGCCTTCAAAGAATATGACGTTGAATGAGGCTCTGCACTGGCGCAGCTGCTGGAGCAGCTTCTCAACTTGAGCTACCAATGTAAGTGGCGTGCTGGGACTGCACCGTGCTGAAGCAATCATGGCATCAAGCAAAAGGCTCTCTCCACAAAGCACCAAGCCTTCGCAGTCCCCCATGTCATGAAGAAGCTGCACGGGGAGAAGTTGGGAAAATCTGGGAATCTGTCTTCCATTTTCGCAGGAAGACGAAACAGCTGGACGGCTTTGCACCAGCATTATGGACTTACATCAATCTGACGAGAGCGCACTGCAGAGAAGGCATCTGGAATTGGAGTAGCTTGAGAACAACCATAATCCAGTTGCTGCGGGTCATCTTGGGAGACGCTAGCGCTCATCATTGCCTTGCTGATTTCCACCCCTGTCAAAAGATGAAGAGGTTGCAGAGCCCTTGAAGATGAAGAGGTTGCAGAGCGCCCTTGAAGAGCCCTTGAAGATGAAGAGGTTTCCACTTCTGTAGAAAGATGAAGAGGTTGCAGAGCCCTTTGAGTAAAAAAATCAAATGTATGGGCAAAGGATGAAGGATGTCCACTGCCATCACCTGTTCAACTGAACCGGCGGGCTTGCATGCCGTGAAAATTCCCGTGAAATTACTGACCAGTGGCACACAAGCAGGAATCCATGTATAGTGTATAGTAAATTAAAGACTATGCCGATATGCCGATCGATGGACGACACGCTTCCAATTCAGAGACGAAAATCGGCTCCATCTTTCATGAAACGAAAATTGAAAATTAAATAGATTTCTATCACTATCTATGGATAATGAAAAATCGTTTAGAGCTAGACTGCTTGCACCCACTGATATGCTGCCCGACCCTTAGCACCGACCCTTTCCCCCAGGGTTGTTGGCTACGGCTACGCTACTGCTACGCTACGGCTACGGCTACGCTACGGAATCCTAGCAGTAGCTGAGAAAGTCTTCAATGCCGTGAATTCAGGGGAGTGCTGCTGTGCTTGCATAGGGGCTTGCAAGAGCGTGGCTGCTGAGTGGATGCTGTACAGACTCCTGCACTGCACACATCGGCTAGTGCAGCCAAGGATGAAGAGGAGGAGGGTCGGCTTTGCTGGCTCATGAGCCTGATCAGTGCGGCAATCAATGGTGCTCCAAGTCCTTCCAACCTTTGGCTTCAGCTGTAGTACTTGCAGCATGGTTGTGTCCCTGCCCTTTCTGCTAATTTGGTCTCTTAGTTTGGACTCTGCACTTCCACTTGCCTCCATCCACGGCCCAGCTCACGCTCACATAGACATAAAATTATATATATATACCTATATAATATCATACACGTTGGGTCGTTGGGTGCAATTCTCACGGTGGCCCCGGGGTTGAAGGCACCTGGCCGTCTAGGCACTTTTCCGTAGACCAATGCTACGGCTACGCTACGCTACGGCTACGCTACGCTACGATTTCGTGACCGTAGCACCGTAGCCAACAACCCTGCTTTCCCCTTACTTACTGATCAGGATCAGATGTGTCTGATGATGACGGCAGGGAGCAGGGGGGCAGATTCAAAGAAGGTGTTCATCAGGCAGGCGCCAATTATTGTCGCCAATCCTGTAGTCGTTTCATAATCGTGCATAGTCGTCCACAATCGTCCATAGTCCATAGTCAATAGGCAATTCACGACTACAGTCGTCCCATAATCGTGGACCTAAAGTCGCAACTATACGCCTATAATCGCGACTATACGTTGCATAAAGTCGCGACTATGGACGACTATGGGACTATGGACGACTATGGACGACTATAAGCGACTATGGACGACTTTAAACGACTGTGGGCGACTATGAACGACTATGGACGACTGTGGTCGACTATGGGCGACTATAGACGATCGACCATTCAATGTCAGGTCTGTGGTGATTGTGATTTGGCGCACTCAGCAGGATATTCAATTCCTGCCGTGGCTCAGCACACCATGAGCTGCTGGCATGCAGCTTTCGGCTGCTGTTGAGGCTGGTATTGCTGCCTCCTCGCCCACCTATAATGCTACATTAAAAAATGGTCCAGCAATCTTTACAGGTTGCTATAAATGCAATAGGTACATAAGAAGAAAAAGTCAAACGCAAGGGGTGATACCACCACAAGCATGGAATAAGGAAACGGAGACAGAGCTGCCGGACAGCGAATGCAACGTTTGGAGCGAAGTACTCACGCTATAGCTGGTAGCTACCAGCAGACAGATTCAAACCCGCGACCCCGAAGAGGGCCACTAGGCTTTCAAGGCAGCTACCCTGGTACAAAAAAAGAGCAAAACGTTGCCAGAGGGCCAGAGGGGGGACACTGGGCAAAACCCAAAACATGCTCCTTTTTGCATGAAAGGTGCAACTACTCACACGTCACTTCATCAAATTGGACCCAACCTAGCTTCAAACTGATGCTGACTTTATAAGCTACCCGAGCATGTGCTCAGATTTAGACAACAAGTCACCCTGCGTACAGATGACAGGACTACAAGCACACGCCGTGCACCTGTACCCTAGATGGGTGCTTTCCAGGGGGAATGGCACATTAATTTGCATATCTCGTCAACCACTTAGCCTTTTTGCCCCATTTCTCTTGCAATGATTTTCATTTATTATAAGGATCTCAAATCACTGAAAATTGCGCAGTTTTGTGCGCTGGCTGGTCAGATACAGCATATGGCTGCTCAAAAAGTAAGGTTCACGCCGCGGCTGCTGAAGCAGGTAGTGACCCTATTTTGCAGGTTTGCAGGTTTCAAACTTAACTGCTTTGGAATCCACATATCAGAGCTGAGCTTGAAACCTGCAAATTAGGGGAGCCATACCCTAGGAGCATGCCCAAACCGTACCATTTTGGACCTCAGCGTCCCCCCTCTGTTTTTTTTGTAGGTGCTACTAGTTAATACTACAACAACAATTCACTTTTTTATACACGTTTGTACATAGTACGCAGCCCAGCAGTCGCACGTTTTGACTGATGGCTTTATCTGTAAACTTTGTAAACTTTGTACAATTGACTCTTTAGTGTGTGTTTATGATACAGCCCTGGGGTGGTTGGCAATCGAACACCGTGCGCAAGGTTGAGGTCTAAACTAGAGAGCTGGGCTATGCACTTACACACTTTTAAAAGACAGCAGATCACATACGAGGCAAAGATGATGTGAATGCTGACCATTATGTAGTATCCCATCATGCTCCTTCCATGCCAAATACAGACGTTCTCAGGGGCACTTTTATTTGAATGAGCTCTCCTACCCATGCATCAATTTAGTGTCTATCATCAGCTTATGCGCATTACCCCTTGTCGTCTATTGCCTCAGCTGCTCCCACCGCTTCAACATCGCATTTGTGGCCGTTCGGAATGTGCAGGTGCACATGCGCATGTGAAGTATTTTTATCTACGACTCTATTATTCCTCCCTTCTACAACTTATTGGCTCTCCCATATGAGCCTGCTGACAGGGTGGCTGGTGATCATTTTCAATGACAGTTTCAGTGCTTCAGAGACATTTGTAAGGAAACGGGAATATCATTTCTCATTGCAGCGTTCTCCTCAGGTCCTGTGATACTTGTCAGCGCCACCCATGGTAAATCACAGCAATGCCTGACAGCAGCCATAATTACACGGCCAATTTGAACATGTCCATTTGGAATAGCAGGCTCTGTATCAGTTTATCATTATGCTTTCCTAATCCATACCAAAAATACCATGGCGCTACCTTTCTTTCTTTTTATGTCAATAAAAACTTTCTCCCGAGCACACGGCCCCTCAAGATCGGCCCCTAATTGCTGTTTTATTTTACGGGAGGTCACAGGTAACGTACAAATAGCAGCATGGCTGAGAAGATGAGAAGAAGGCTTAACTGTTGGATATGTATGCATTGAATGTGAAAATCTTAGACATTTACATTTGGCACTCAATGAAACGCCCACATACAAACAGACAAATTTGTTGAGAGCACTTCAAATTTATTGTTTGATTGTACACGTAATGCTGAGGGCAGACATAACTAACACTTTGCGTACAAACGCCGCCTGAGGCACACATAGCAAGGCAGTAACTCAAGATTTTGAAGATATATATTGCCTCACTTTTGCAGTGGCTTCCTCTCATAATGATGTAGTAGCATAGAGGAAAACATGGACTGCATTGTCATTCAATCTGAGCTACGCTAAAGACGTGCGAGCTTAACTAAAAGGCAACAAGCCTCCCTGTAGAAGAGCCTCCATATTCTGCACGCTTTTCACTACAATCTTGCCTTTCACACCTGCACAAGCACATGTGTGCAGCCATGGTGTGAGCTATCATTATCATGGTATCTGCATTATTAGTGCTTGTCCAGCAATTAGCTTTGTGAAATTTTTAACGGGAAAGATTGCAGAAGCTTCTTAATTTGACCTTCTTTGTTAGCCTTGCTGTCTAGCAACAACACCTGCTCCTGCATCCACCCTCCCTAGATCCTTGCAGTCACACATACGTCCCAGAAAAGGGGGCCTCAATAAAAATGGACACAAGTCCACGGCTTGGTTGTTATTCAGAAATTCCTTATTTTTAATGAAATGTCATAACCAAAGTGGCATTGGTCAGGGTTACGTCACTTTTAGTAGACCTGTGCCTTAAATGTCACAACTTGCCTGAGCCTCGCTCCACTTCGTCTTGTGCTTCTGCAATGTGGTCAATGCTTGGGTACATCTTCGCAATTACCGCACGCAGCTTACCCTCCCTAATCAACCTGACAAGAGAGAAATTGCAAACATTAGATCATGCTCCATGACTACTTCCACCCTTTGTTCGCATAAGCAACCTCAAATTGCAGCTGAACCATTCACCCAGTGCCTTACTATTGATTTGCAAGACCTTCCTTGCAAATCAATACCTAGGTAATACTTTCTGAGTCAACTCACCCAGCAACTTGATCTAGACCCAGGTCGTGTCGCCCCCGAGCTACTAGCACTGTGCAAGCACCGAGGCGACCTAGTGCAGGAGAAAACAATGTGTGTGTGTGTGCGTGTGTGTGTGTGTGTTTGTATGTTTGTATGTTTGGTGTGTGCGTATGTGTGTGTATGTATGTATGTATGTGTGTGTGGGTGGGTGGGTTGGGTGTGGGTGTGGGTGTGGGTGCTCGGGCCTACACTATGCGCAACATGCACCAGATTACAGGCTGTGCCAAATACACATGCAAACACGCACGTGCATGTGAGTGACAAACAGTCCCGCTTGAAAGGCAGGTGGTCATCAACACAAGAAGGTACACATTTGTGTGAATCATGCTTGATAGATAGTCAATATTCTTTTAGCTGTAGGCCAAGTATTGCCGTTTAAGGGTTGATAGAATCTAGATCAGAAGCCAAAGCAAGAGAGGATATGGAAAAGGTCAGAGACAGTGTGCTTATGAGAAATGACATTCGTTGAAAAAGGCGAAACACGAATAGCAGGTGTCACAGAAACCGAAAAAAAGGTTTACGATAAACCAGCTCAAGAGACCACAAGCTTCAGAAATGCTCAATTTTTTCAAATATAATAAGTCAAGTTGTGGTGCGCCTCATCAGATGCCCAACTTCATATTTGTTATCTCCTTGCTGTGGGGAATGGTTTTAAACTGCCTTCATAGCTTTTTCCTTTATTTATTCTTTTGCGTTCCCTGGCTGTAGTGCTCCCCCTCTCCCCCTGTCCTGCCTGTCAGCCGAAGCATCTTGGTGTAGAGAGCCACCAGCCATTCGGACGGGGTAGTCACAAGCCTGTTTTGAGGATATCCAGGGAATGACTCAGAATGCACAGGATAGGAAACATGACCAAAAATGGTCTTGTGCAATACATTAGATTTATCATGTGCTGAGTCTTATGCTTTGCAGTGACGGTGATTTGATCTGACTTACCACACCAGATTCACACACAAACAGCTCCACTGCTGCACAAGACATTTGAATTTTGCTTGGAGGATGACAGACTTTAAAGCACCTCAAACACTCCTTCCAGTGATCTTTTTAGGAGTATCAAATCTGGCAAATGCAATCACGATAATAAGAAATGTCATATCTTCCATACCTGAAAATATACGTGAAATGACCTCCCTTTTTGACCAAAGCTAGGTTGCGCTTGTCGTAGTCCCATCCGTCCACCTGTAGTTTGTGTATGTGTGTATGTATACATGTGTGTGAGCAGTGTATCACATGGAATTGATAGACAACTTCAAAACCCAGCAATTACCCGTTTCACCTGAGAGACAACCAGATCAAAGCCCTCTGGAACCAAGTCTTTGCTTGCCTCTTCAAACCTGCATTGATACTCCAAAATGGTTGGTGAAATCGCTGCTACATAACTTTGAAAAGTAATGACACCTGTGCAGCGTGCAACTGGTGAAGCTGCCTACTGAGCCTTGCTGAATGTACATGATGGCACGCATGGGAGGCACTGCATACACGTTGCCGAACGGCTATGACAGAAAAAGGCAAAGGAGAAAGCACAGTTTCTGAGGCTGCAATCTCTTCAGCACTCTTAATCATGTATCGTATACCTCTGAGTACGGTAATCGATTGTGTGGTCTGCACCCAGCTGCTTGCACAAATCGCTGCTCTCTCGTGAGCACGTTGTCACAATGAAAGCTCCCTAGCGTCACGCATTATGTCATGTGTAGTAAGCAGTGTGGAGGTCGCGTATTACGTAATGTGTAGAAATGCGGAGGAAACGACACAGGCATTGACTAATAACCAAATACCGAGAACTGATGACTCAAAACACCGTTGCCAGCTAGCTTACCTGACTTTTCGCAATCTGGATGGCTGTCGTTCCTACACCTCCTGATGGTGCACAGGCATTAGCAGAAATGCTGGTCTAAGACTTGTATTTGCTAATAATGCTGGATGCACATTGCAAGGCTAAGTGGGCAGCTCCACAACCAATTCATCTGTACAAGAATGCATGGACATGTATAGCTTACAGACGAGATGGTCCATTAATCTAAATTTCAATTTGCCTATCTGCTACAATAACAGAGACAAATGTTCCCCACCCCCACCAGAACCGCCTTGAACAAAGACACTTTTTCCGTTCAAAGGCATGGACTTCTGGAGCGCTTGCCAAGCTGCATACATGATACATATTATTACAGGGAGTCAGGATTACCCTTCATATGGTTTTGACTCTTCAATTCCTACTCACTGGGAAGCCTAACAAGTGGCAAGCAAGTCAAAGACTCACTTGCTTGTGGGTTTTTTTAACGGCTGGATTCAGCCTCCTCACTGGGAAGCCTAACAAGTGGCAAGTCAAAGACTCACTTGCTTGTGGGTTTTTTTAACGGCTGGATTCAGCCTTATCATGTGGCCGTTCAAATAACAGTGTGGCTTTCCAGGATTGCAAAAATGCTGTATGAAATCAGTCACAATTCACTTGGCCTTAGAGTCATAAAGAGTCGTCTCTGAGGTAGTGTGCATAGTGGTGTAAAAAACTGTATCCACACCTGTGCAAGCAACAAGAGGCAAAGCTGCGGCTGAAAAGAGGTCTATGTGCTGTGCTGGGACCAGGCATGCATGGTCCTGTGATTAGTGTGTGGGGCGTGCTTTTGGAAAAACACGTGGATGTCACGCCCAATCGTTGGCAGCGACGAATTGTGTGACGGAGCAGTTAAGTTGGTTGGCAGTTGAGAATTTCTTTATGTCTTGTTCAATAAGCTGGATGGCCAGTCTTCAGTAGATGTGCTGAGTCTTATACTTTGCAGTGACCGTAATTTGATCTGACATGGACAGGCAAATGAGTAGGGTGAATGATAGTGTGATCAGTGTGTGGGGCGTGCTTTTAAAAAGACACGTGTACAGGCAAATGTCAAGTCAATAGGGTGAATGGTAGTTGGTCAGTGTGTGGGGCATATGTTTAGGAATACACGTGGACAGGCAAATGACAAGTGAATAAAGTGAATGATAGCTAGACCGATGGCGGCAAAGAAAATCAAACAGTGGATACCTCCATACAGTGCATACAAAAGGTTCGATGTAAAAAGTAAGAAAAGGCTAGAACAAGGCAACAACACCTCCGGAACTGTGGTGTACTCAGCAGCTGCCCCAAACTTTGATAGCAAGGGAAGGTAGAAGAAAACTTGATCTCCTGGTTTGAACTGCAGTAGGGAAGGAGGGCAGACGTGAAGCTTTAGGTAAAGTAGAAGTCAGTGGAAGTTCAAGGGCGTTGTTGTAGGTTAGGGTTTAAGGCTTCTTGCGCAGGCATCAGGCATGGAATAAATCAAGGAGCACAGCACTCCCAGACGTAGAGCCGTACTTTCACAACAGGCACATTTGTGGGCTAAGCAGGCTAGCTCACATACATGTCTAATACCAGCGCACTTGATTGCAATGTAGTGTTGCATGCCTGCGTGTTCTGCAGGTTCTATTTCGCTTGCATCGTGAGATGCATAGGGCTCTGTCATTATTACCAAGGAGAACACAACAACTAAGAGAAACCGGAGAAACGGGAGAAAACTAAGGACTAAAATATAGAAAAGAGGTGAGGGAGGGGGGAAGTATGCTAAAGAGAGAGTCGTGTCCTCCAAGGAATAAAAAGAATGGAGAAGGGAAGCAGAAACCGGAGAAAACCAGAAAGTGAGGACATCTCACTTTATGCTACACTACAAGAACCTGAGTCCAGATGTTTCACACTGATCTCATGAGTTACCTTGCCGTTGTGACCCACTTCAACCACCACCCCAGAGCCGTCTGAACCTGTGACCTGCGGCGATTTGGTGCCGGCAGTGCTTGGCGTTGGGCTTGTATCGTTTGGTGTAGTATGGTAGCATATCAACAGCTCTGCGACTTACTTTTGGGTAAATGGAGCGCAATCCAGGTGGCAATCCTGTCTTTCTGATTTTAAAGTCAATGGGGTTGACCGAGGAAGCAGCAACCTACAAAGGCAGGGATAAATATGTTGTTTACGGGTAGCATTACCATTGCAATTCCTTTTAGCCAACAAACTCGTTCTGGGTAGTTCGGTAGACACTTGTCCACTTGTCCACTCACTAAAGGTCTTTTAGCAGTACTATAACAAACACAAACGGTAATTCAAAGAAGATAGATGATGTCCACCCCTTCTGTAATAACCCTATTTCCCGCTCCTGCTGCTGTTGCGCAAATTACCTTGACAAGAAGCTCGTTTGCTTTTTTGGGAGGTATTGGAAAGTCTTGCTGCACATGCAGAACGTCACTCCCACCTAAAATGACCTGGCGCGTGTCAGATCAATGTATGAAACTACAGATGCACACGCAATCAAAGTTGAACGAACACCTTTATGCGTGTACACTGCAGCTTTCATTGTTGTAGGTACATTGGAAACTCCTGCGGGTGAAGGGGCGGAGCCTTCTAGCGCAGCCATCGTCTGCGTGATGCTTAATATGTGCCACGCTTTGACCTCGAGAAAACGTTTATGATGAAATATTAAACGCCCCGGTCACAAGCATAATAAAATACACGTTTAATTAGGAACTCGTAATTCTTAATTAGGAAATCGGAATTTATTATGCGGTCACGACATAACTACGCACTTAATTACACTTCGAATTAATAATTAGGAAATCGTAATTAAGGGGGGGAGCATCATATAAGAGTAGGAAGGCTTCAAAGCAGGGCTCTAAGTCGGGAGGGCTGGCCATCTCCCCAGCATTGGTCAAAGAGTCCCTCGACGACCTTGCAATGTCTCTGATGACACCCTTTATGTAGGTAATTCTTGCACGTGTATCACCGCATGCAAACAATATAAATGGCACTATACTTTTTGTAACAGGAATACACTTCTCCCCACTCTTATGGCTTTTCAATTTTCATAAGTGTGCCACACCAGCACAAAATGGCAAATTGCATAACCCCCTGAACTCACGCACGGTGCGCATGAGCTCAGCACCTTCAGGAAATCTAATATACTCTGGGACAAAACGCTGCGACAGGACTGAAATTACTTCGTGCACTAATTTAACTACCATAGATTTTCCAATGTCACGTTATTGGCGAAATTTATTTACGTGTAAGAGGGGTGGAAATCGAAACGTCGAAGTTTTTACATAAATGCCCTTGTTGGAAGCCAACTGGGCGTCCCGTCCATTGTGCCGACTCAGTACAAGAACACGAAAAATACGAGGGGAGAGGGGGGGAACAGGTTAAAGCTTTTATGCCATAGCAGAAAAACTATGCAGGCAGTGAAAATCATTCCTCACATACCTTAAGGGAAAGGAGCCACTTTCGTACCGGGAACCGTAAAACCCCTTGACCAAAGGAAAAAAAAATATCAATGGATGGGAGTCAGGAGGGTATGCAGGCTTGATCTAAAACCGTCTCCTAATGAGAGTTGTAGTAGTGCTGGAAAGGTAGGTCACTTCTGGTGAGCAAGTTTGGCAGCGTAATTGACAGAATGAACATGAAGCTTGGAAGCAAGTTTCGTAATTCTTTAAGACCCAGCTCCTTAAGAGGCTACAGCGTGTGATTGTTGTAGATAGTGCCACCCACTCCCCAAAGGATGATGTGGAGGGTTTAGTAGCTGCCTGAAATCCATGATAATCTGGTACTGTGAGAACACTTGACATAGCAGGCATGCCCACTTTGCACTTTGCTATGTCGCTTTCATAATCATTCTGTCCAGCAACGTTATGTCCATTATAATTTATAATGGGATGGCTGCAGCCTGGCACCATGTGGTAGGTGCCATCTAGCTTTTGGCAGGCCTTCTACATGATTGCACTGAGCGGCACGCCACCGGTTGTATATCTAATTCGTGAGATTGAGCACGACATCTTTCTTTTCTGCAAAAGTGATCATTTGATTGTTCAATTGGTGGTTTGGTTTGGATTTCTTTCAGTCTTTCTCAATAAATACCTTCCTTGGTCAGTTTTTGGTATTTCGCATAGCATTTTATGAACTGATTGGCCCCAACCTCTTTATTTTAGCACCTTAATAGTGGCCGTTGGACGTGCTTGATGAAGGCAACGATTGGTATGTGTTAAAAGTATCTGACAGGCGGGCTGGGGAAGGGTCCTTCACCCTTGTTGGCCAAAGAAAGATGGATGAATAGGGATGGTTGTCAGTGTTGATGTGGGTATCACGGCAACATCGGTTTTCCGCAGAGCATTTTCTTATGGCATCAGCGCACGCTTTCCCTAGGATGCCAGCACGAGCTTTGACCAAGCAAAGATAAGTTACGTTTTCAAATTGTTTTGCAATGTGGATGTATTCAGCTATTAGCGCAGCAAGAATTCCTGCTGACTCGGCTCTGTTTATGAATTTGCTGATGCTTGTGTCACCAGTTCCCGTGGTGATATTGTTGGATTGAGTGTAGTACACTCCAGCCCCGATTGACTGAGACACACTTACTCTGATTGTGATACAACTACCATTTGTAACTCCCCCCCCTGTACTTAGAGGCCTTGAGTTCCATGAGCGCTGTTGCTGCACAGGATTAAGGGGGATTTTCTCCATGGCCAATGTATTAGTTAACAATTTTCCTTGAGTCTTTAGGGAGCGTGAAGATTTTAGCCAGCCAATCATGGCAATATCCTTCCTTTTGGAGGTTTAAGCTAAGGTCCACTCTTAGCATTTCCAAATTTCCACGTAAGTCTTGTCATACTATGTTATCAACTCTCATCAAGAGCCGGTTTCAGGCCAAGCCTGCAACCTTCCTAATCCCCATTGATTTTTTCCTTTCCTTTTCGCGGTGGAGGAGCTTTACGGTACTCGATACAAAAGTGGCTCCTTTTCCTTAATTAACGTGGGGAGTGGTTTTCACTGCCTGCGTAAATTTTTTTCTTCTTTTCTTTTTCTTGTCACACTTCCTCTTTTCCAAATAAACTTTTCCCCGACAGCTTTGTTCCAGATCAGTTAAGATACGCACACACCGTGTGTGACATATACAAACACACTACTCAAAGGTCGTGCAAGCCTGCTTGAAGGACTGTCCAGTGTATGGTCAATTGGGCACAGGCAAGAGTAGGAACCAGGATGCACAAGGAAGGCCTTAAACCCCCAAAACAATGAGCTCCCTCAGATAAAAAGCCTTGATTTCAACTTTTCACAACTGGCACAGGATACGCATGCCCCATGTTGATTGTTGCAGGGGTGGTGTTCGCTGTATTACGCTGGCGTGTGGCAAACATCCTTGTTGTCAGTGCTGGTTTTGTGAAAAGCATTCGACCTGCTTTCTATCCAGTTTGATACTAGCAAGAAGGTAGCAGTTGCCTTTCAGCACAACAAAGTCTACTGGTGAAATTGCTCTTCCTTCACATCCGGGGCCTGAAAGCTGCCTGTCATGTAATGGGTGGGTGAAGCCCATTATTGTGAGCATCAGGCCTTGGTCTGGCTGTGTTTAATAGTTGTGGGCGATCAAGACACGCACATGGCTCCCGGTCATAACTCGTCGGTTAAATGATCCATATTTTCCTGTTGCAAGGTCCTGGACGGACAGACCCAACATATCAATCCTAGTAATTCCGTCACTGCAAAGTACAGGCCTCAGCACATCAACTAGTAACGAGTCCTATTGGTATTCGGGGCTCCTTTGGGCCTAGATCAGCTTTCCAGGTGGAAAAGCCATCTGGCAGAGGAATGCTTATGCTTCGCTGTAGTGTGTCCCTACTGCTTCTACCAGTTCTCTGTCTATGCCTGCACATTCTCTGCTCCCACACGTATGTGTGTTTACCTCTGCTAGTATTACTTATCTCCGATTGGCTGCCAGCCACACTGCTGCTGCTCCTTCAGAGCTGGGACTGTACCTCAGGCATCCTCGGTCTCATTGTCTTACACATTAATATGACTAGGCGAACAAATAGAAGCAGAGACCTTACACGGTACAGGCACCAGAGGCATATATAGCGATGTAACCTTACCTTACCTTACCTTACACGGTACAGGGTCTCTTGAGGATCCCCTCTAATGGTACCTCATATAATGCCCATATGTTGTCAATTGATTTCCAAAAGTATCAAATCTAGGACATAGAGACTGGCATATCCAGCTTATTGAACAAGACGTACAGAAACTCTCAACTGTCAACCATGTAACTGCTTGTCACATGATTCGTCGCTGCCTTTAATTGGGCGTGACACACAAACTAAATTAATTGATACCAGGTATACAATCAAAGGTCTGCACTGTACTTGTCAAAAATTACGATGGACTTTAGGTAAGCCCAGGAAAAATTGGGGTGCCGCCTTAGTTCCTGAAGCCACAAAAGCACTCCACAAGAAAATAAGACGCTGCACCAAGTGTTTGCGTGATGCAACAGCACATATGTCACGAGATCTTTGCAGAAAAGTATAGAGTTCCTATGGGATGCAAAAAGGATAACGCTCACTCAAATACGTGAGGAATCAATTTAATTAGAAAACCCGAAGAACGACGTTGAGATTGCCGCTTGCAGCCTCCATCCACTTAAAGCCGACGCAATCCACAACTCACTCTAATATAAAAACATTATGCAGGCAGTGAAATCTACTCCCCACGTTAAGAACCACCTTGGATTCAGAATCTGAGTTATTTTCTCCATATAGAGGGAAATAAGCAATGAGATCAGGACACCACATGGTAATCGCAAATTGCTCATTGTATTGCTCAGGTTGTGTTTTTAAGGTACACGTGCTTACAACTTACAACTAACACCACAGCATGAACTCGGCCGCTGCAATTAGAATCGCCCGGCCATAAAGCACGTGAACACAATTTGACGCACGTCAGGAGGGTGTTTTTTTATTTTTTTTGGACGACACGTATACTTTTTGGGGTGGACACCCCTGAGGGACCCCCCACCCCCCAAACCCCCCTTCCAGTGCCCCCACCAGACAAAAAAGGGTACCATTCTGCTCCTTTTGGAATTCTGCATCCATCTGCATACTCATCAATACCTGAAACTATAATGCCGCAGAGTTATGAGACAAAAACTGAGATACGGACGCCCATGCACAAGTGACCTACCAGGCACCATAACTGGCTTGCACAGTCCCACATTGCTTCTATTTCTTCAGAATTCCACTGAATATCTCATGCTGGCACAATCCTGTAAGTTTGGGGTTAATTGCTGCTTCATTGGCTTGACTCCACCCCTGGCCTGCACCGAGTGCATGTGCCTCTGACTTTTGGAAATGTCCACAGATCCCCCCTTTTACCCAATTTACTCAAAAAGGGTGCCAATCGACTGGGATTGAGCTGAGGCTTTCAATGATATGTTAAGAATTCCGTGGGAGTGGCCCAGAAAAACTGGAGACCCCCCCCCAAAAAAACTATAACCACATCGGAA